>Ga0181599_1000012_pt1 | contig 153089 bp, 95 predicted proteins | sample 041ome_3_FD_148658 | JGI IMG/M metagenome (GOLD analysis project Ga0181599, IMG submission 148658) | Coastal salt marsh microbial communities from the Groves Creek Marsh, Skidaway Island, Georgia - 041405US metaG (spades assembly) | ecosystem: Environmental > Aquatic > Marine > Intertidal zone...
AAAGAAAGAGAGACGGAAGAGAGAAAGAGAGAAAAAGCTTCGAAAAAGATTCAAAACCCTAAACACAAATAGCATCATGTGAAAAAAAGCAAAAAAGAAAAGAAGAAGTGGGCGAAGGGTCGCAGAAAAAAAAGAACTTCTAGAGCTAGTGATGTGATATGTGCTTTTTCCCACAGAAAAAAAAAGAACACTCTCGTATATATACACGTAATATATACACATATATTATGTTTTCATCCTTCCCGACGACGAGGCACTCGGTGACGTTAGAGGCAAAGGATAACAACGGGAAGGATGCGAGAGGGACGGATTTTAAAGCATACGGATGTTACAGCTGGAAGGAAAGTTTTTATTTAGGGAAGACGGATGTTGAGGACGAGGACGAGGCGTCGGATGGAGGAGGAGGAAGGGTCAGTAACACCAAAAAATTAGTGGGCGACCGCGCTCGCGATGAGTCATCGTCGCCAACGAGGAGGAGTGACGACGAAAAGGAACGAACGATCTCGACGACGAAAAACAGTTCCTCCACTTCTCTTCTTCCCGTTGGAGAGGTGAGCAAGTCTCCGCGATCGCCGAAAGATCCTTTCGACGAGGAGACGTACTCGGTGAGAAGAGAGGCGCTTTTTCCCATCGACGAGGAAATCAACGAGTGTTTGAGATTGGTGACGGAAGGAGACGCGCCGTGGGAGACGCCGAACATCACGGCGATATGCTTAGCCGCGAACGAAGACGTAGTTTCGGAGAAGCAGCCGGTAGGTACGAATAAGTATCGGCGGAAAGCTGGGACGATTACCATCAACGAGGATTTTATGGAGCAAGGGTACAACGGCGGGAAGACGACGAGCGGGAAGGCGAGGACGGGCGATTGCGTGGTGACTAAAGGCGGAAATTTACCCGGGGTGAAACATTTAGTGCATTGCGTGGTGCCAAGATACGTCGCGAGGTATAAAACAGCCGCAGAGACCGCGTTGGTGCACTGTTATCGCAACGCGCTGAGCATGTGCATAGAAGATGAAGTCGCTTCGAGGAACGTCGGGTTGACGTTGTTGCACAGGGACGAGAAGAAATGTTACCCGAGGAGGGAAGGCGCGGAGGTGTTAGCGAGAACGGTGAGGAGATTTTTGGAGAAATGGGTGCATAAATTCGATAGCGTGGTAGTTTTGTTTCCAGACGAAGAGACGAAAGCGTATTACGAGAAGGAGGTGTTGCCGATATACTTTCCGAGGAACTTGATCGAATTGCAACGGAGTCGAGAGGAGGCGATGGACTGTGACGAGAACGGGGAGAGAGTGATTGTCGGGAGAACCATCTCGATCGACGCGTTTCCGAGTCGACACGATGTGAATAGTCAAGACGATTATGACGGTGTTGAAGGGGCAGCGATGGGTGGAAGTCGATCGGGGTCGATGGAGAATAACGGTGCAATGAGCGACGACTCGAGCATCGGCGAAGACGAGGATCTTGCCGCTGCCGCAAGAGGAAAAGGAGAGAGAGAAGGGACGAATAGTGCAAGAAGTACCACCCCTACAACCTCGCAACACGGGGAAAAACAACAAGGTAGAAAGAGCATAGAAGTTACTTTAGGATACAAAGGTGGGCGACGCTCGCCGCACCGGAGAGGCTTATTAAAATCCGATAAACACTCCCTCTCGAACAAATCCATGAACAACTTATCGGAAGTGTTGAATGTGCCTCTCGGTGTGACCATCGCGACGCCAGCTACGGGCGCGACGTTTATTTCACAGCATGAAACGCCAGAAGAGCGCAGAGCGCGAATGGTGTCGTTAAGTCAAGGCAACATCGAGCCGTGGTTGTTGAACGAGGCGTCGAAACTGGGCGTGAATTACGACCAACACTTTTCGGCGGTGGAAGATACGACGAATTTAGAAAACGAGGAGATTGAGTACGCGAAACTGTTACGCGTCGCCTCGCACTCCCTCGATCAGCTGAATGTCCTCGAATCTGCTACTAGAGCGGTTACGGTTGAAAAGCACGCCGATTTTGCGGGTAGGCGGATCATCACTATTGTCGGTGCGTTTGCCGAGCGAATGCTTCGCGATGACGAAGGCGATTTGTTAGCGATGTCGCTTGCAAACAACGTCGTCAATGCATCGCAAGAAGGCTCTACGTCTGGATTCATCATCATCTACCATCACACGGGACAAAATAGCGATTCATTGACGTCCGAGCAATTTGAAATGCTTTTGTCCAAAGCGTTAGGACCGGCGCATTGCCAAGCGCAATTGAAAGCGTTATACATCGTCCATCCGGGGGCAAAAATGAAAGCTCAGTGTTGGTGGTCGAGCTTGGGTTTGGGCCGAAACGACGGCGCGTGTGCAGCTTTGGGTAAAGCAGTGTACGTCAACACGTTAGAAGAATTGAACGCTTACGTGAGAGTGCAAGGAGGCGAAGGGTTGGATGTTCCCGAGCACGTGAAGGATTTTGACGCAAACGTCGCGGCGAAGGGATCTTGGTATTAGAAACGAAAATTGTAAGAATACTCTGTAACATTACGTACGTCTAAAACGTGTTTCTCTCTCTCTCTCTCTCTTTCTCTCAACTCGTTTGCTATGCTGTTTCTAGAATTGCTGCCTAATTGCGCTAAAAAAATTAATAATAGCCCCTCGCGTTTGCCGCCGTCTTGTATTGGATGCACTTGGTGCTCAACGATTGCACTTTTTCCCAGATTTTCTCCTTGTCAGCTTCGGCTACTTTATCGCCGAACATTTGCCTGAACTTATCCGGGTGCCAAAACTTCAACGCCACGTTCACTTTCATTTTTCTTTCGTTCGCGTCGTCCATAACGTTGAAGAGAAAAATGTTCGATTCCGGAGGCCACGGTATCGAACCGTACCTCACAGAGTGTTCGTTCGCATCCTTCATCGATTCCAACGCTTTACGGTGCTCCTCGTATTCCCACTTTTTGGCCGTCGCTTTGGTGTACATCATCGATTTTTGCTTCGATTCCGCGGCTAATTGTTGACGTCTTCTCTGGTGCTCTTTATCTTGCAACTTTTCCTCTTGGATTTCCTCCTTGGACTTTTTCAAAAATTGGCGCTCGTTCTCTCCCCTCGGTGCTCGAGCTCGAACTCTCTTCGCCTTGGCAGCTTCCTCGCGCTCCTTCTCCATCCGTTGACGCTCGAGTTCCGCATCTCGCATTTTCTTCACCCTAGCTTCGTTTTCAGCGACGATTCGCGCGGCTTCTCGGTCTTCCTCGGTTTCTTCTTCTTCTTCTTCTTCTTCTTCTTGCCCTCCTACGTTTTCGTTTCTACTTTCAAACTTCTCCGGCGTGGCATCTTCGGAAGAAGAGTCATCATCCTCGAGGATAACTTTCCTTTGCGAGGGTTTCTTCTCGGGTGAAGGTTTCTTGTTTGGCGTCGCTGCCGATGCCGGCGCTTTCCTTTTGAACGTCTTTTCGTTGTTTTCGTTGTTGCCGCCGTAAAAGGAATCCGTGGATGTTCGTTCCGGCTTCGGAAACTTCTTGTCGTTCTCTTCAAAATCCGCCGGCGGCGTTTCTTCGCCACCTGCTCTGCTTTTCTGCTTCTTCTTCGCGCTCCCACCACCCGGCGTCGAACGCGAAACGTCTTTCCTTGATTGCTTCAACTCTTCTACCTCTCTCTCCAAGTTTGCAATCAACTCTTCTTTCTGTGCTCGTAACTTTTCCACCTCTCTTTGCTTCTCCTCCACCACCTCTCGCTCCCTCTCCACTCGCATCTTCAATTCTTTATTCTCCTCAATCTTCGCGTTCAACCGAGACCGCTCGACGTTCATTGCCATCCTCTCCGTCTCCATCGCTTCTTTTTCCGTCGCTAAATCTTTCTTCTCTTTCGCGTACATTCTTCTCTCCTCTACGATTTGCTCCTGCAGCGCCTTCACCGCCTTCTTACTCGCCTTCAACTGTTCTCTCTCTTCGGTGTACTTTTCCGTCTTCATCCGTATCTCCTCTCGAACCGACTCCAACGTTTCCAACTTTTGCACCAGTTCCGCCTTCTTCTCTTGCATCTTCTCCTCTTTCTTCTCCTCTTGTTTCATAATCTTCTGTTTCTTTTCTTCTTCCTTCACTCGTTCGCGTTCTTTCGCCTTTGCTTCCCGCTCCTCCTCTTTCTTCTCTTTCGCCGCCGCTTTGCTCTGACAGCACGAACATCTTCCTATGGAGGATAAAAATTGCGCTCGGTCCGCGGCTGGCGCTTGCTTGATCGTCGTGATGAGTTTTAACAATCGTCCGCACTCTCGCGCGTCTCCTTTGCACAAAAGTAACTCATTCGTGTTCCCTCCTCCGAGTTGCAAAGTCAGTTTGCCTTCTTTGATCATTTTCCCGAAGACTTTCTTCACGTCCGCGAACGACACGTCGCGATAGTGCTGCTTGTTATCGTCCGTGCCAAACCGGAGGAAGAAATCAGAGGCGCGCGTCGTCGAGGAGCACGCCTCGACTTTCTGCGCGCGCTCGAGCGTCTTGACCGCGTCGTCGTCGTCGTCGCCGCCTCGAAGTCGCCGATGCTGTTCGAGCTGGGCATTTTTCAAAAGCAACCGCACGTGTTTGAACGGCGTCGAGGACGTCGTGCCGGTGAGCTGGTCTTGTTTCCGCGCGTCGACGTTGAAACACCACGGACTGGCGCGCTCCGCGATCGAGGAGGTGTGCGCGGTGGAGGTCATTCTCCTTTTTCTCCGGAGTTTGAGAAGCGTGCGTGTGCTGTGTTATGCGGACGGTGTTTTGTTTTTGAAAATTTTTGAATTTATTTGAATTAAAAATTAAGAAAATCACTCTTGTTTGTGTCTTGTGCTCTTGTCTCTCTCTACACTAATCTGACAGTTTTAACGTACAGGTACTAAAAGCTAAAAACGTTGCACTAAAAGCTCTCTTCGCTAAAGAGTATTATGATTACTTATTATTACTCGCTGCAGCAGCAGCGGCAGCGGCTTGAATTCTTCTTTCTTCTATTTCTTTCTTCTTGGGCTTCTCCGCGGTTAATCCAACTTGATGCAAAAAGCCGCACTTGTCTCCCCAGGAACATCCCGTCGGGGAGTTGAAAAAGGCGCACACGCCTCGCGGGTGACTCTTGGCCGCCGCGGTGACGGAACCGGCTCTCGCGTGCGAGGCAACTCTCGCAGTCGTCGTAGTAGTAGTAGACGTCGGAGGTGGTGGTGGCGCAGTACCAGGTTGAGGCATGTTGAATCCACTCGCGCCCGGCGGAGGCGCGCCGGCTGGTCTGTTGAATTGGTTCAACAGCGCTTGGATGGCTGCTTGATTGAGCTGCGGCGCCGCGGCTTGTTGTTGCTGTTGCTGTTGCTGTTGAGGAGGCGGAGGAGGAGGTGGGAATTGCATACCAGCTTGTGGTGGTGGGGCGTACATCGGCGGCACCTGTTGCTGTTGCACTGGAGGCAGTGGCGGATGTTGGTACTGAATTTGTTGCGGTTGCGGCGGCGGAGGCGCTTGTTGCTGTTGCGCAGGATCAATCACGAGCTGAATTGGGATTTCGCGCATCTCGTCTTCGTTCGCCTCCTCGTTAGGCGCCTCGGCGGGCGAATCTGGAACTTCTTTTCTATCCTTGTAAACTGCCGCTTTCTTTCTCGCAATAATCCCGGCAATTCTGTGCAATTCTCGAGAATCCTCGCCGCAAGCGATGTTGAGTTCTGGATCGCGAGGTATATCTTTCGGTACCTTCCAAGACGTCGTCGCTCGCATTTGCTCCATCTTTCGTTTTCTAGCTTTTGCCGCGGCGTTTCGTTCGGATTCCTCTTCGCGAGCTTTGCGTTTCAACGCGGCTTCGACGGAAGCGTCAGAATCGTCGTCCACGTCCACGCCGGCGCTCTTATCTTCGTACTTGATGAGCCAATCGTTCGGATCGGGAACGTAAATCTTTCTCTGTTCGAGTTCGTCGCTGCTCGCCCACGTCAATGATTTCTTCTTCTTCAGTTGCCCTTTTCCATCAGCCGCTTCACGTTCGCTCTTGTGCTTAAACTTGATTTCGTTTGGATCGTCAGAATACGGTAAGTGCGTCTCGAAATACGCCTTCTTCACTTTTTCCTTTTTCGTTTGTAAGGCGAGGAGCGCAGAGGGTACGCCAATCTTCTTACTTGACTCTTTCGAAGCGGAATTGTAGAGCATGCTAACGCCGACGCCACCAATCTTTGTTTGTTTTGGTTTTGTCGCATCAACGGCAGCAGACGCGACGGGTTCGCGAGCTTTTCGTTTCTTTAAAGTTTCCGTAGTCGCCGGCGTCGCAGTTCCCGGTGGCGCTATAATCGCCGGTCTCGAAACGACTGTTCGCGTGACTGTGGTAGTCGTAGTCGTGGTTTCTTTCTTCGCCGCGTCTTTCTTTTGCTTCTTGATGACATCGTCGATATCGTCTGCATCCTTTAATTGCACTTTTGCTTTTTTCTTCTCCTTCTCTGTTGCCTTTTCAGCCTCTTTCTTCTCTCGTTCTAATTTTCTTTTCTTGTTCGCCGCCTCGGTTCGTTTTTCATTCTCGGAGCGCTCCAACTCTTCCAATGCGTTTTGCTTCCATCGTTCGAAGAGTTGATCGGATAGTTTTGGTACTTTCTCCGCGGCTTCTTTCGATTCGGCCGCGCTCTCTTCGTCAGCTTGAGGGACATAAACGTATTTCTTCAATTTTTTCACACTTTTGCCCAAGCCGGTGCGTTCCAACGCCGCCGTGGTGACCGGAAGCATCTTCAAGCATCGTAAAGTTGATACTAAAACTTCTGAGGAATTTCTATTAGCCGAATCGATCAGCCATGCGGATAATATATCCAACACTTCGCCATCGGTTTTTCCACCTACTACCGCGTTGAGGATCTTTTTCTCCTTGACGCCTACATCGGTTCGAAGGAGAGGAGACAACAAAACGACTCTCTTCTTGTCCGCATTCTTCACCACGCGAACGTCTGAACATGATTTCATGAGTTCTGTGTATTGTAGTAGCGCGTCGATGGATTTAATGCCACCTTTCGAGTTTAATGTGTTCGAGAGAGACTCCGAAAAAAGATCTCCAGATTGTTCTTTTTTCGCAGCCGAAGCGGCAGGTTTGAAATCTTCATCATCTATTGAGCCGTTATTAGATGCAGCTTGTGCACCCGAATTCTCACGTTCGCTGTCGATATTATCGTCGTCGGCGGCAGCGTCGGCAGCGTCATCTTCCTTCTCAGCGTTTACGCTATTTTTAATGAACGCAGAGGCTTCGATGGCTGATTGGCGTTTGCCTCTCTTCGGCGCAGCGTTCTCCTCCGCAGCAGCCTCGGGAGCTGCAGACGCGGAGATTCGCGGCGTAGAAGCGAAAATCTCTCGAACGACGTTAACGCTGACGTTATGTTCACTCGCAATGGCTTGGCAATCCTCGTCCGGGGGCAAAGAATCATCTCTCTGTTGCGCCAACTTGACGAGTTTCTGTCGCACCATCAAAGGAATGTCGTTGTCGTCGTCGTCGTCCGAGCTGTCGTTTGGATTTGACATCGTTCGCGATTACAGTCACTTCTGAGCACCGAAAAGCGCCGCCGCGTCTCGATTCAGAGTCGCTAAGTGTATGAAGAAGTAGAGGAAAATTTACGCCGCTTCAAAAACGACAGCAACTCTTTCCTCTCGCGCGCAAGCAAAGAACGCTCTTTTCTTCAGTCTCTCAACAACAACAACGAGGACAACAACAACAACTTTTGTTTTGTAAACTCTATTACTATTATTACTTTTACGCAGACAACAACAATCCCAACACAAAGAACGTTTATTACACGTATAATATACAACAACAACAACCGATTAATAGGTGGGTGTTTCTTATAATTTGTTAATATGGATGAAGGTAAGACAAAATGTATCAAGAGATAATAGCTAAAAAACACAACTTCTTCTTACTTCGTCGTCGTCGTCTTTCGAGTATTTTTTTTTTCCAGACTCTTCTCTTTTTGGTCCTCTCTTGGAAAAAACAACTGAAAAGACAAAAAAAAATTGGATTTTGATACAAAATTCACTCTCTTCCCTTTTTCTCTCTCTCTCTCTTTCTCTCTCTCTCTCTCTCCGACCAAAAACAAAACAAAAAACCACACGAACTGTATCTATTTCAGACGCGCAAAGGCGCGATTCGTATGAATTGAACGACTAAAGCGACTTTAAATCGTCGCGTCGGCGCAAGAAAGTAACCAGTTTTTTTTTTTTACGCGTCGTCACAAAATTCGATCTCTCGATTGAGTGAATCCTCCCTCTCTTTCTTTCTCTCACAGATTTTTCTGCAAAAAAATTCTTCTCTCGTCGTGCTCTCCGATTCGCGCCGCCGCGCTTTGCGTGTGCCGCAGCTTTTAACAGAATCGAGCGAGATGGAATTCGCGGAGTGAAAAGCGCCGTCGCGCGAGAGGTGGAAAACTTCGCGCGCGTGCGTTTGTGTCGCTGAGAGTTTTAGGAGATTCACCTAAATTATTTTTTTTTTGTGCCGCATTTTTTTTCTTTCTTCTTTGCTCGTTTTTTTTTTCAGTTTTTCACACGGCGCACGCACGAAAAGAAAGTCGCGCGTTTCCTTCTCTCTCTCTCTCTCTGTCTGTCTGCGTCTGGTGTATCTGAACCCAACCCGACGCAAATAGAAGAAGAAGAAGAAGACCAACGCAATGATCGGTCGCGCGGCATCGCATCGCGCTCTGCGAACGGCAAAAACCTACCAAAAAACGCTCCTCGAGCTCGAACAGCTCTCCTCGACGTTCCCGGAGACGACCGGGAGAGCGATGAAGGCGCACGCGAATTTGCTCGACGCGGTGGAGAAACACAAGGAGAACTTGTTCGAATACGGACACACGAAGAAGGAGAAACCGATGAAACCGATGGAAGGGTTGTTGTCGCGAGAGGCGCTCAGAGAAGGGGAGGAGATGACGAGAGCGTTTGAGAAGAAGGAGGAGACGGAGTGAAATAAAACGAGAGAGAGTGGGATTTTTCTTCACAACAAAACAAACAAATGAAGGAGAAGAAAAAGTCAACGGAGTCGTCTTCGAGGAGACTCTCGTCGTCGTACGCGGTGGAAAAACACGACCGGAACGAGAGAGTCGCTCCTCTTCTCGTCGCGAAAACGCGTCGTTCCTCTTCTCGTCCGAAGGAAGAAAACGATGAAGAAGAAGACGTGAAAGAGAAATCGGCGAAAGAGACAAAGCAGCTAGAAGAAGGTTGTTTCGCGGGCGAAGAAGAAGAAGAAGACTCGTCTTTGACGGAGAACGGAGAGACGACGGCGTGCGATGCGAAAAAAGACGATAGGGGAAGCGCGCTGCGCGTCGAGAGGAGGAGTGAAGATGCCGTGAAGAAGCGGGAAGAACCGCTGGAAATTATATCGCGAGAGCTTTGCGGAAAGAAGGTCTCTTCGGCGGCGGCGGCGGTTGATTACGATTCGGTCAACGCGCAGATTGAAATCATGATTTCTGAAACTCTGGAAATTTTAAACGAGGGGAAACGAGCGAAATGCTCCCCGCTCACGGTTTCGATATTCGGTAGCTTAGACGAGAATAGGTTTGGATGCGAGAATTCGAGATGGCCTGGATTTGATGAAACCGAGAGCGAGGCTAAGTTTCAAGAGTTGGTGAAGGAACGAATAGACGCTTTCGTGGAGAAGTGCCAAGTCGACATTGAAAAAGAGAACCATAAACGACGCGCAAGCGTAGTAAAGAAAACGATCATAAAAGGCGAGCAACGCCATAATCATTCACGCGCGTTGAAACCTTGGTTAGGTGCTTGATGATTGAAATTGTACACTTGTATCAGTATTTGTATTAGTTATATCTCTATTTTTACACATCTAACGCTTTTTAAGACGTTTGCGCTCGCAAAGCTCTCAGTTTCTCCGCTTTCCCTTCCTCTCGGTATCTGGATTTCTTCCTTTCTTTCTCCAATGCTGACCTCCATTCGTTGTCTTTCGCGTCCTTCTTCGCTTTGACCGCGCGTCGAACTTCTTGCTGCGCCTTTCTCTTTGCCATCTTCTCGTTGCGTATCGTGTTGAGCTGCTGCACCATGGTTGTCATCTTCTTCTCCTCCTTGTCTTGAACGACGGCACGTTTTTGCTCGAGCGTCTTTCTCTTTCGCGACGGTTCGAGTTTCGGTTTCGATTTGAACGGCAACGCTTGTTGTAACGCTTTGGGAATTTGTAATTTGTTGAACACGCGCTTTTTCCTCACGATTGGCTTATATATCGAATCCGGATTGACTGGAATGGCCATTTGATTATCGTACCGGATTTGTCCAACCGTTCGCATACCGATCCAGTCGTCGTCCGATTTCACGAGCGCATTCATAACTGGGTTGTAAAATCTCGGCACCTCCACGCGAACCCAGGAGCGTAAAAAGACAATATCGGACATCAGAAGTTTATCTTCAAACGTGCAACGGCACGCCCCGTCGCCTAAGCCACCGTCTTTGGAACCGTGTTCTCCTTGCCCGGGTTTCACTGCTTTTTTCACCGTACCACGGATGCCGGAAACCGTTCGCAACATTGCACCTTCAAACTTAGCAACCTCTAACGACGAGTTGAACATTCCTGTGATGAAGGCGGTATTCTTAAATATCTTGTGCGGCGTTCCAACGAGCTTGAGTTTTTTCATAATTTTCATCGAGTGATCGACTTCTAAAACTACCGCTGTTGCCGCGACGCGGAAACTCGATTGGGTCGAATTGATTTTCTGAAAACAGATTGCGGCTGTATTCGGAGGCACGATTGGCCCGTGAATTGTCGCGTTGCAATGCATGTGTTCGGGCGTATACTTAATCATTCGATGCCGAGAGTTTGCGTCCATGACAGAATACACCGGAATCGTTTGAAAGCGTCTCCATCCAATCGAAAAAATGAGTGGATCTTTGTTCTTCAAAGTTTTTCGATGCCATCGGTGTCGCTTCAAGCGTAGTTGTTGCATCCCGACGACATTTTCACCAGCGAGTAGTCCTCCGACGAGAATCGGACGTTTCGGGTCAAAGTTTTTCACCCATTCACACGGTGCACTTTCGAGAACGACGCGAAGGTAAGCTCCGGGTCGGAAACCTTCCATCGCTTCTCGCGTGGAAGCAGGAAGCGCATCGAGCGCCGCACGCGTACGAGCCGTTTGCTCCGCAAACTGATCCTTCACGAGATCAAAATACGTAGTTGGTTCGTCTTCTGCGTAAGTGTCATGATTGGGCCCTTTGAGACCTTTCTGTTTACGACGCGCGCCGCGACCTTGCGCAGACGGGTGCTGAAACTCTTCGTGTTTTTCAATCTTTGCTAATCGACGTTTTTCTTTCGCTTCTTCGTCTTCATCGGAGTCGGACGAACCGCTACTATCGTCGTCGTCGTCGTCATCATCATCGCTGTCGTCGTCGTCGCTATCGCTGTCGCTTCCGTCGTCGTCCGATGAGTCACCACTGCCTTCTTCGTCAGATCGAGCTTTTTTACTATCTTTACCGACGAATTTCTCGCCGGTTTCTAAATCTTCGAAATCGCCATACACTTCGTCATCGTCCATTGCGGATTCATCTACCGGTTGCGCCTCTGCACGAGCTCCGGCCGCGTCCCAATCACCGGTTACGAATCGATTGCGAAGCGCAGGATCTGAAACGTCTAATTTGCCTCTCATTTGGCGAATAAATTTTGTCTGGTCGAATGCGTCGATTGTTTTCGATGCCTCGTTATCGTCCGTCTTTTTGAACAGATCGTCGCTATCGGAATCCTCGTCGTCGTCGTCGTTTCGTTTTTTCTTGCTTTTGTTCTTTGAATTGTTTGGATTTTCATTCTCCACGTCGTCATACACGAGTTCCATGAGCGATTTGGAGCGTTTCCCGGCTTTGGCGAGCATCGCTTTCCATTTGTTTGCACCCGCGCCGAGACCTTCGTTCTCGTCGTCGTCGTCGTCGTCGTCATTACCGGCCATGCCTAAATCGTCGTCGGAATCCGCATCTGAGAACTCCTTCTTGTTCTCATCGTCGTCGTTTTCAGTTAAGCCGTCGTTGAAAACCGCTCTTCTTCGAACGCGACCACCATTTTGTTCATTTCTTTCTTCGTCGTCGTCGTTGTCTTCGTCGCTATCGTCGTCGTCGTCGTCGTCGTCGCTATCATCATCTTCTTCTTCTATTTTTCTATCGAAAATGTCCTCCTCGCCGGTGGTTTTCGCCCCACCTCCAAACAAGGAAATTTCCGAGTTTTTCAACTTTTCGTCAAAGCCACTTTGCGTGGATTGTAATCCTTTCACCATTTTTACGCCGGTCATTTCTCCGTTACCATCGTCGTCGTCGTCGTCCGACCGGTCGTCGCCTAAATAGCCTATCGTGTTCCCTTTCGAGTCCCCAAAGTGCTCACTTTTGTTCGTGTAGTTCACTTTCCTGTCGTCCAAGGAAACGTACACGGCATCTTTATCGTACAACAACCCGCCGACGTCACTCATCGGCGCGTAGATCATCTTCGACCGGTCGTCTAATCGTCTCGCTCGTTTATCTTGGCTCGGCAATGGACACGGATCTGGCAACTGTGTGATTTCTTTGACCTTCATGTCCCCGACCCCGGCTACGTGTACCAACTGATTCGCCTTCATGTTACACCCGTGCAACCACCCAAACACCGCCACCTCTCTATCGATGTATTCATTCTCGTGCACCATCTCTGGCCTCGTCAAATCTTCGAATCTATCTCCGATAACGTACGGATGCTGCGACCTCCACATCAACGGTCTCGGTTTCGCCACCGAAATAAACCTCGCTAAATTCACGATGTCCCTTTGATTGTACCTTCCGTGACTCATCCCGCTGATGTAAAACAACTTTGCCCCGTCGTAAATTTCCGTCCAAAACCGTTGTTTCAACACTTTCTTCGTCTTTTTCAACTTCTTCGGCTCCTTGAAATGATCTAAATGCGTCAAAACCCCCATAACCTTGGGAAACCCGTGCACTTGCAACACGTTCAAAAACTCAAACGTTTCCATCTCGAAGCCGTACGACCCGTCCACGCATAACAAAACCAAATCCGCCAACTTCGCCGCGTCGATCAAATCGCACAGACTCTGCCCAACCTCGATAATCTGCACTCTCCTTTTCTTCCCAACCGTCAGCGTAATCGGTCCTTTAATCTCGTTCACCGTTTGCTTCGTATAATGCCTAATTAAACTCCTCACCAACGTCGTCTTCCCTACCGATGGTGGTCCTTGCACCACCACCACGAACGGCGGCGGCTCCTCCGACGTCGTCCGATCGTGCACGGGAACGTGCAGCTTCTTCTCCAACTTCTCCGCGGCCACTCGTCGTCCTTTCTGCGCTTTTTTCGAGGACGAGAATATGAACGCTTTCGCGTTTTGGCCTTTTTGTTTCTCCGTGCCGCCGCCGGCGCTTTTCTTCTTCTTCGCATCTTTCTTCTTTCTCGCCTTGGCGCCCGAGCGAGGGGCTTTGTGCTGCGTCCCTCCTCCTCCTCCGGTCGCCGCGTCCATCTTCTCCAATCACACGCGGATAATGGTGAGTGTATTTATATATCAACCGGTATAGCTGTTCGTGCGCGGGGTGGGCGCTCGTCGCGGGGCGGAGCGAGAGAGAGAGAGAGAAGTGAACGCGAGTGAATCAAAATGCGCTTTTTTCTTTGATGCGAGAGAGACAGAAAGAGTGCGATTTTTTCGATTTTTGTGTATGTGCCCCCCCGGGGTCTTCCCGGCGCGTGGAAACAGACAGACCCAGACAAGAATTTCGATTCGTGAGAGAGATTTTCTTCTTTCGCTATACGTAGGAATTTCGAGAGGCACACTAATCGAGAAGAGCACGAGAGAGCTTTTTCTTCGCGTTCCAGAAGCTCACTACTCAACGCTCCCAATTATCCACAAAAGAACTCTCTCTGTCTCTCTCGCGTTTAATAACGAAAGAGACACACTCACACTTACACACAAAAAAAAAGGACGAGATGTCGCCGATGCCGTTGACGTCGACGAACAGAATCGGGTCCTCGATTGGCGCGACGACGTCGTTTTCAACGCGACCTGCGCGAGCGGAGATGATGAAGATGACGACGACGACGACGACGGCGACGAGAAGAAGAAGAAGGAAAGGAATGCAAACGAACGCCGAGAAAGGAGGAGGAAGTGGGTACGCCTGGCGCGGAGACCCGATTCCGGAGAAGTCTTTGCCTCTTCTGCCGAACGGGAAAGTCGATTACTCCTCCATCGACGCGTCGCCGATATCGAAAGTTTTGACTTCCACCATTCGGAAACTTTTAGTCCAAGAGGTTGGGAAAGATACCGATCCGAGAGAACACACGAACTTCGAGGCGTTGATGACGTCGGTGAGAGAGGTGAACGATATGAAAGGGACCGCGAAAGACGTGCAAACGAGAGCGAAGAGAGTGTTTAAAGGGATATTACCGGCGTTGTATATTGGATGGATTCCGCCGCTTTGGAAGAAGTTCGTCGATCCCAACGCGCCGAAGTGGGTCACCGGGTTTAGTTTTCATTTGGTGTTTATCGTTTTGTTCCCTTGGTTGATGGGACCGATGGAAGGGGCAGAACACGAGGACGTGGAAGTTCCGGAGAAGTTGAGGAAGACGTTTCCGTTTTTGCCGGAAGTGGTGAGCGTGCCGCAAGCGATCAAAGCGGAACGATGTCGATTTTTGGAAACGAGTTCGTGCGCTTCGGTGTGCGTGAATTCGTGCAAAGTTCCCAGTCAAGAGTGGTTGAGAGAAGATTTCGGGATGAATTTACACATTCAGCCGAATTACGACGATTTCTCGTGCGTGTGGAGCTTTAACAAGGAGCCGCCGCCGTTGGAAGAGGACGCGGCGATTTTAGTGCCGTGCTTTACCAATTGCAACAGCGAGTTTAAAGGCGAAAAGGACGCGTTGAAACAAGTCATGCGGATGAAGCAAGGCGTCGGAGTGACTGAAGATGGCGTGGATAAGTACACCGGGGAGACGTTAGAGGCGATCGCGAGGAGAGCGTCGGAACAAGCGATCGCGGAAGCGAACGCAAACGTCGCCGTCGCCGATGGGACGGCGCTGTCCGAGGAAACGTTTAAAGGGAGAGTGGAAAAAGTGCAAGAAGGAGGCAAGTGCTGGAGTGTGGATACGGAGCGAGCGAATTTGCGGTGATTGAGTTTGGGCGCGTTGCTTATTTATCTGATAAATATTCAGCTGTACATCAAAACAACAAAAATATTATTATCATCATCATCGTCGTCATATTCATTTCCTGTAATATCCCTTGCCGGTATGCGCTCTGGGATTCTCAAAGATTCTCTCAAGCAAATCGTAGTCTCTCCCAACATTTTTTCGAAAGAGTGCATCTTTTCCTCGCGTGGGATGTTTCAAATAAGTACCCACGGTGCCTGTTCGATACCACACTCGTACTAATTGTTTATATCCATTTTCATCCGGCCTGGAAAACGCAAGCACGCCTTCGCGATGGTCATGCTGAACCTTCCGGTATCCGTGTCTGCGCGCGATGGATTCAATCTCGCATGTCGAGAGCATGTCGCCATCGCTGTCGGAGTCGTCGCTGTAATAGCCCATATCGTCGCTTCCAAAATTCGTCCGGGTTGATTTACATATATATATATATATATGATATGATATGATATATAGTAATCTCTCTCTGGACAGATGGAGAGAAAAGAGATTGAGGGATAGAGAGAGAGAGAGAGAGAGAAAGATACCGCGCGTACCGTTGACCAAAAACGTGCAAAAATGTTTAGGGTTTTTTCTCGATTTGCCTGCTTATTTGTGTGCACTCTTCTCTTCTTTCGCCCTCTCGCGCTTTCGTTCACAAACGAAACACGCCGTTATGCGCGGTGGCATTTTAGCCGAACGAACTCCCACTGGGTCGCTGAGTCCTTCGAACGACGACGTTCGAGCAGTCACAAAACGAACGCCGCGCTTTGCGACGACGAGGAGAACACTTCGAAACCCACAACGACACGGCAACAAAGCGTCGATGGCTTCTTCATCTTCGGGAAAAAATGCAAACCTGGGCATAGAAAGGCGCGAGTTGGAGGATTACGTCGACCCGAAGTACTCCGCGGTGACCATCCACAACGACACGGCGTATTTCGCCGGTCAAGCCGAACTCGGAGACGGAATTCGCGAGCAAACTTTGAACACGCTCGCTGAGTGCGATCGCGTTCTTAAACTCGCCGGTACGGACAAGAAACACCTCCTCTCCGTCATGTGTTGGCTGAAGGACATGTCAGACTACAAGGCTTTCAACGAAGTCTACCTAGATTGGATAGAAAAAGAACACAAACCGGTTCGCGCGTGCGTGAAAAGCGAAATGGCTTTGCCGGAGTACCTGGTAGAGATTCAAATGATCGCCGCGGTGCCGCCTTCGAGATAAATATATAGCGTGCTCACATGTGGCGCGAGAATACGAGATTCGCAACTCTATGTATATACGACGATACGTTTATTGGGGGGGAGGGGGGTGAACCAGCACTACTCGTCCACCGAACGCGTTCAATGAAATCGTCTCGATCTGTATCTATCTTTTTTTCTCTTCGACGGCCGCTCTGCCTCGCGACGCGAAACGACAACGCGTAATAACAAGAGACTTCACACTTCTTTTTTCCACACGTCGGTTTCTGTGTTTTTTTGTTTAGGGTTTTTTGCAGTTTCTCGTCCCGTGGGGGGAAAAAGATTACTGACGCTCGCATTGAAAAGCGCGCGCTTTTGCTCGAACAACAACTCGCAAACAAAAGAAGAAGCCGATCGAAAGAGAGACGGATCAAAAAGACAGAGCGACAGAGACGAATTACGAACGGTTTTCCGTGCGTGCGTGTGCGTGTGTGTGTGTGTTTGATTGAAGTAAACGAAGAACAAAAGAAGAAGAAGTTTTAGAGATATTTTACATCATGAGCGTCTCTACGGCGGGGTTGGCTTTCCTCACGGGCGGCGCCGCAGCCGTCTACGCGGAGAGACAAGGCCTCGTGCCGAAAGAAATGCCCTCACTTTCAGACATTCCGACGGATTGGACCGCGTTGATCGCTAAAGCGAGAGAAACCGTGCTCGGAGGCGCGACGGTAGCGGATGTCGTTTCGGATGTTTCCAAGACCGTGAGCAGCAGCGAGGTGGTGTCCTCCGCTTCGGGGAAACTCTTATTGGACGCGTCTTCGTCTTCGTCTTCTTCTTCGACGAAAATGAGCGCGTTGCAAGTGGCGGCGTTGCTTTCTGGTGCGGCGACCGGGGCAATCATCGCGTATTACGGCACGGAGAAATCCTTGGAGAAAGCGAAGGAATTCGCCGTCGCTTTCAAGAAGAAGGTGCACTTGTTCGATTTGTGGTTGAAGGAGGTCGTCGTGGATTTCGCGTGGCCGGGTTTGGTGAAAGTGTTTTCTGTGTTGAAGACGCAATGCGGGAAAGTGTTCGTGTGCGCGAAAACATTCACGAAAAAGACGTTCGCGGTGACAAAGATGGGCGAGTTGAAGCGAATCGTTTCCGCGGACAAGATTTACAAGGCGAAGGATTCCGTCGTCGTGATGATTACGCCGACGTTGATTGTGGTGAAGAACGTCGCCATGAACGGCGTAGAACGAGCGACTTTGTTCAGCAAAGCGAGTTACATGAAAGCGATGGCGTTCGCGGACACGTTGGTAAACAAAATGAACAAGAAGAATGAGAAGCGAGAGAAGAAGGCAAAGACGAACAAAAAAGCGCCTCCCGCGCCAAAGACGACGACGGCGCCGGCGGCGCCCAAGCCAACCGCCCCGACCGCGTAAATGAGAAGAAGAAACGTTGCACATATATTCACACAAACACACCCACAAGGCCGCAACGTTGAAGTTGCTGTTGTTGTTGTTGTTTTCCTTGTTTTATTATTATATATTGTTATACTATCAGTCGTAAAATGTGCCTCTCGTATGAGCGTAAATTCAAAATTTGTCGTCACTTCTTCTTTTTCTTCTTCTTCTTCTCCGCGGGAGAGAAGAGAGAACCACCACCACCACCACCACCACCCGCGGAGGACCGTTTCGAAATTCTCAGCGATGCAGCAGCATCATCATCACCTGCACGGCAACAACAACAACAGCAACTACGCGTCTTGGCAATCCTCGTACTCTTTGAACGCGTTACCGCTCTCCCCAACCGTAAGAGCTAAACTCCAATTTTGCGGGTTTAACGCCGTCCAAGACGTACTCAGACATCACTCTTTACCCGTGCAGCTGGTAAAATCCGTGCCGTCGTTGACGTTGGACGAAGCGCAGGACGTGTTGAAGGCGTGTAAAACCGGGTTAGATGGATTCGCGCTGAGCGGAGCAAAATCAGCCTCGGAGTTGTTGAAGAAAGAGAGAGAAAGAATACCTCTGGTGACGTTTTGTAAGGGCGTGGACGGGATTTTAGGCGGGGGCGTGCAGACCGGAGAAATCACGGAATTTTGCGGCGCCCCGGGAGTAGGGAAGACGCAAATCGGGATGCAGTTGGCTGTTTCGGTGCAACTGCCGAGTGAATTTAGTGGTATCGAAGGCGAGTGCGCGTACATCGATACGGAAGGGAGCTTCACATGCGACCGGTGCGAGGATATGGCGATTGGCGCGAGAGGGTATTTAGAGAGGCGAGTGCAAGAAATGAGATGTTCAGAGGAAGAAAGGAAAGTGTTTCAGGAGTGCTTAGAGAGTAGATTTTCAGTAGAGGCGATTTTGAAGAGGATACACGTGTTTAGGTGCCACGAGGTGACGGAGTTGTTGGCGTGTTTGGATTACATGCCGGAATTCGTAAAGGAGCATCCAAAGGTGAAACTCGTGGTTGTGGATTCGATCGCGTTTCATTTTCGTCAAGATTTCGACGACATGGCGCTGAGAGCGTCTATTTTAGCAAAGACGACGAACAATTTGATGAGTTTAGCGAAAAAATACGAGTTAGCGGTGGTGACTATAAACCAAGCGACGACGAAACCCGGGGGCAGGTTGGCGCCGGCGTTAGGGGAGTCGTACGCGCACGCGGCAACGACGAGAGTGGCTTTATCGTGGGGCAATGAAGGGAATAGGATCGCGTACGTCGCAAAAAGCCCGAGGTTGGCGAATAGGAAAGCGATGTATGCGATTACCAGAGATGGCGTGAGGGATCCGCCGGCGGTGAACGCGAACAAGCGTAAATTCACCTAGTGTACTTTTACTACTATCATCAAATTTTAGAGCGCTACATAGCTATATATAATTACATACACTGCTAAACTATTATCATTATTAGTATTAATACCTATATTTCGTCGAATAATCCTTCGGCGAAACCACTAAACCTTTCCCTCGTCTGGCGCCGCTAAACACGCACTCCACAATGTCGATAAACTCTTGCTTCGAATCCATCGCCCAATTTATCTTGTTGTTATTCCCGGTTCCTAAATCAATCATTATGTGCTTATTCCTGAAGAAAAACATGACCGTGCACGGATCGTACAACTCGTACATTTCGTTAAAATCTGGAACTTCGTCGATGTCCACTAAATACGTCACCGCGAAGTTTTTAATCTTCTCCGCGACGTTGCTGAGAATCTCATCCTGTCGCATGCACGTCTCGTCGCCGTCTCGGCCGAATCGGATTATAACGACGCGATCTTCCTCGGACAGAATGGCCTGGTCCACGTGCCAACCGGAGTGTAAGTGAGGGAGGAGGTAGGACATTCTTCTTTTTGTTGTATATCTGTGTTGATTCGAGCTCGCGCGCAAGTGTGTGTGTGGAAGTGTCGGCGGAAATTTTATGAAGTAAACGACAAACGACTTTTTAGGGGAATTCAAATGTGTAGTATTCAATATTGAAACGCTTCTCTCTCTCTCTCTAATCACACCGTCAGTGCGTTCTCTTTGTTTACCTGCGCTTACTGCCTTTCTTCCTCTTGTCGCCTCTCCTGTCCTCGTCGCTGGCTTCTTCGTCCTCCTTTCTCGCTTTCTCTTCCATCTCGTCCCAATCCAAAACGTCTTCGTCGTCTTCGTCGTCCTCGTACTCGCTGCCGTCTTCGTCCTCCTCGTCTTCGTCGTACATGGACTCGCTTTCGGATTCCGATTCCGACTCTTCCTCGTCTGAGGACGGTTCAAATTCGGACTCTGGGTCAGAACCTTCGCCGTCTTCTTCGTCTGAGGACGGCTCGTTGTTCAAAAACTCCCATCCTCCGGCTTCTAACCACGACTCAGGATCTTCTTTAATCTGCCTCAACAACGGCTTCCAGTTCAAGTTCGCTTTACCTTCGTAGTATTTCACTTCTAAAGTCGTCAACCATTGCTTGATGTTGTCGAGATTCTTCGAAGGTATTTGGTCGATTCTGTGAACGTCTTTGTTAAAGTCTTTGAAGATTATGGCCATGTCGAAGTTTTTCAAGTGGTAACCGACACGTTCCAAGTTGACGATTTCGATATCTTCCGCATGGATGACCAAGGGAGGGAACTCGATGAGTTCTACCAAACACGAGGCGGTCGGGACGATGCGCGCGGTAGATTTGTACGCGACCCCGTCGAATGCTAAATCGTGGTACGGGGAATCGAACTCTAAACTCATGTCGGGGTAATCCTTCTCCCAGATTTCCTGGACGCGTTTGCAAAACTGCGCGAATTCTTTTTGGACGCGTTTTTGTCTCTCGCGCTCCCGCTGCTCTTCCTCGATTTCGTCCGGATCGTACATGTTTTTGCGACTGCCGTCCAAGTTTTCCGTTGCTTCGATGACTTCTTGATAAAATTGTACGTCGTGCGTTTTCTTCTTTCCAATCATGATTGGGTTTTTCAAGTGGAAGTGAATGAGTGTTTTCACTTCCTTCTTCGCCGGTTGGAAGAAGCACGAGCGAATGTTTTCGTACATGATGTCCACTTGTTCATCCATTTTAGCGCCAATGTATCGCAAACCGTTCGCGTGCGCTTCGAGAGTGCCCGCCTTACGACCGCCTCTACCACCGAAAGTCGGGAGCATCCACAAACCGGTCAATCGGTGGACTCTACCGCTGGTGAGTTGCAACTTGGCTTGTCGAACCAACGTCGCTCGTTCAGCGCGTTCGGTTTCTCTCGCGACAACATTTCTTCGCAACGTTTTGATTTCATTGACGACAAAGTTGGCGTGTCGCGGATCGCTCGATCTATACGAAAGCTCTTTTAAGAAGATGTTGTTCGGAAATCGAATGGCGGGTAAGTATCCGGCGTTCGCGGCGGCTGAGGTACCCATCGGGACTTGGAAGTTGATGCGAATGAAACTCGCGCCGGCGTCTTGCGAGACCGAACACGATTTGATCGCCAACACGTGGAATGGGACGAGCATACCGCAAACTGGGAGTAAAACCGCCTCGCGATCGTTATCTACCGCGATGACTAACTCTTTTCGAGGCGCGGGAACGTCCGTGACGGATTTGTACGCAACAAAATCCGCCGAAGCGCCGGCGCCTTTCCCGCCTTTTTCGACATCGTTTTGCGCATTCATCAATCGGTCGTACGTTTCGGCATTCTTCTTATCCGCCAACGCTTTTTGTTTTCGCTGACGATCGGCTTCGGCTTTGGTCGTGATGGCTTCGTCACCTCTCGTCTTCGCGTCGAGAATGACACCACCTCTGGCGCCGGTATTCGCGATATCTTTATCCTCTTCTGCGCCGTCGTCGTCGTCCTCTTCGTCAGATTCGTTGACGGCATAGGAAATGTCCGAAAGCTTCTTAGTGTTTTTCGTGAGCTCTTTGTTCGCAACACCGTCCGCGGTAACTTGCACGGAGTCTGCGATCATAATGGCATAGTGTCGAGATTTGGCTTTCTCGTCTGCGGAGGTTTCTTCCAATCCGTTCACGCCCAATGCGACGTTGAAAATCATGCCTTCCTCAATCGTGCTTTCGCACTTCCCAGAGAGCATATAAAACGCATCTTTGAACTCCAAGCCTAAAATAGAACCGACGTTCTTGTTCAATTTCGAGCTCAAATTCATATCCTTCAACTTTTCGTTTTCTTTCTCCGCCTCTTCCAACGCTTTTTGCGCAGCCGCGTACACGTCTTTACACAACTTGCCCGGTTTTAAAGCCTCCACTGCGGCGGTTTGCGCCTTCAAGCACGCCTCGTAGACCGCCTCTTGCGTTTCTGTCGGATCGATCAAATACGTTCTCCCGATGTTCGCGCAATACTGCGTGTGCCTCGCCCCTAACGACACGTGAATGACTGCTGGCGTCGATCCAAAGTGTAACTTCTTCTCAGAACACACCGCGTTGTACTTCAAATCGTACTCGCCGCCGGATTGAAAAATCGGCGGGTAGCAAATATCCACGTCTTCGTGACTAATATCTTTCAATCCTAACGTTTTCCCGGGCGCTAAAATCGCGTCCTCGGTTTTCTCGCTCAACTTTACGTGGGAAATCTTCAACTCTTCCTCGATCGCGTTCTCCACTTCGCTCACCGCAAACTTCATCGCCTCCGAGCACAACTTCACCGCGTTGTCGACAAACTTCATCTCCTTCTCGTCTTTCTTCGATAAAATGCACGCGATGCCGTGCGTCACGTCCGCCAACTTCTCCGCACCTCCGAGCTTTTCCACCGACATTTGCATCAAATTACCTTCCTTTAACTCTTTCGCGCACGCGCCGACTTTTTTGCACTTTTCTTGTAAAATTTTCACCAACGCTTCCACCTGCGCCGAACCGTCTTCGTTCTTCGGCTTGGCGTGGATGACTAACGTACCTTTGATGGCGTCTTCGATCGTCGCTCTCGCGGATTCCAACAGCTTCGCTTTCTTCCCGGACGCGATCGCGTGCATTTCGTTTCCACCTTCTCCTCTTTCTTCTTTCTTGATGAACGCCATCACCGTATCCGGCAACTCGTACGAAAACAGCCAAATCTCTAAACTGACTGCTTTTAAATACCGGAGTTCCTCCTCTTTGTTCGCTCCGGAACCGAGAAGAATCCCATCGCTTCCGTTGAAAAACGAGGACGTTTTCGAATCCGACCAAACCTCGTAGAAGGATTTCAATCGCTCGGAGCACGACTCCGCGTCCATGGACGGACCCTCTTTCTTTTGTTGTTCGGAGGACATTTTCTCGGGACCACACTGACTCGCAAAAGCGAAAGAAGAAGTGTTTGTTCGTGCGTCTCTCTCTCTCTCTCTCTTTTTTTTAAATCTCGCGCGCACCGAAAAAGGTTTCTCTCTTTCGATCCTTTTACTCTTCGGCGGGTGCGTTAGCGGTTTTACGTGCGTTTCTCCTTAAAAAAACCAAAAGCGAAACGATATACGTGAAGAGCTCTTCTTCCCTCTGATTTGTTCGCGGACAAATCTGCCGCGCGCGCGAGTGTGGGGTGGTTTAGTTTTTCTCGCGCGCGCCTTTCGACTCTCGAAAAGTGGTGCGACTGCCCAAGAGAGAGAGAAATTTTTTTTTTTGAATTCAGAGTGAAACCCTAAATTATTTGTTTTCGAAAAAAACAAAGAGGAAGTCATTCAGCAGAAAAGAGGAGAGAGAGAGTCAGAGAGAGAAAAAATGTTGAGGTCGTCGACAACCCCAACCAACGCCATCGGACGATGTCGTCGTCGTCGTCACCATCATCAGCAGCAGCGTCGCGCTCACTTTCGTCCGTCTGCGCGTGCTTCTTCTTCTTCTTTTTCTTCTTCTTCTTCTCCTTCTTCTTGTTTTTCATCCTTCTCTGCCCGTCGCGTTTGTAAAAGTTCGTTACGGCGTGCGGCTGCGGACGTGGGGAACGTGGTAGAAGAAGATGATGATGAAGTAAATGAAGAACCGCAGAAACAACAAAAACAACAACAAAAAGAAGAAGAGCAAACGAAACGTAAGAGACGGAAAGCGTACATAGACGGCGCGAACGTCTGTTGGGCGTATTGCGCGGCGTTGAGAGCTTCGAATAATGCGAATGCGAAAATACCCATATCCACTGCACTGACCATAGTATGCGAATACTTTCGCGAGGTGGAAGAGTTCGAAGAGGTGGTCGTTTTCGCGCCGAAAAATTATGCGAGAGGGAAGTTGAATGGCTTGTGCGACGGAGGAAGTTTACGGTTGTTGCATCCCGAGAAAGTTCGATACGTGGGCGATAACGAGTGGGAAAACGTGTACTTGCGACAGATGGTCGACGACGGCGTGTTGAAGCTAATCGATAGACAGAACGACAGTCGAGGGAGGAGCGCGGACGATTTAGCGATTTTGGACGAAGCATTTGAACATTCAATCAACGAGCGGCACAATACCGTCGTCGTCGTTTCTAACGATAAATACGAAGGACACTGTCCTTCGAGCGCCAGCGGCGATAAAAAAGCGTTTAGAGACTGGTTGAAGAGAACCAGGAAAGGATATGAATTTGACATCGCGAAATTCGACGTCACGACGGTTGAGAAAGAGAAATGGCCGAAAGTTGGTGCGCTGAATGGGAATTTACAATGTCCGGATGGATTCGACGAGTGGGTTGAAGAGGAGCATGCGTGGGGAAGTTCGCGTCCCTGGTCGAAGGAAACGACGTGGACCGAACGTAAATTTTTTTCGAGGAAGAAGAAGAAACGAAGAAGAGGCGGCGTAGGAGGGTCCAGAGTCGCAGCTGAGCCGCCAGGACTTCAGATTAAGAACGAAGACGGGGAAGTTTTTCCGCACCACGTTTTACCGCTCGAGTCTTTGAACGTAACTTTCACTTTGAAACAATAGAATTTGCAGCGCGTTGTAATTGTATTTGAACCTATGTTGATGATGAAATTAAATTTTTAATACTCGTCGTAAACTATATAACACTCTAAAGACTAATAATAAACAATAATTAGACAATAATAACAATATAATAATAAACAAAATGATCATGATTTACTGATCTGTGCATAATGATGACGTTCCTGTTTCGAGCGTCATTTAATGCTGCGGGCGGTGTCCCGGGTGCTCGTCTGGCGTTGCAGCCATCGCCGCCGTACCTTCTGGGGTCAAAAAGTGGTTCGGGTACGTCGCGGACATTTCCTTCAAGCGAATTTTCGCCACCGGGTTATTCATGTGCCACAAGCACGGCGCTTTGCCGGTGTACTTGTAATATACCTTATCTTTGCTGTCTTTTCCGGTATCACTAACGGGGCATCCGTTGGTGCTGAACAAAATAGAACCATCCGCGTCCAATTTGTGTCGTCGATCGCCTTGTCGCAACTTGGCCATGTTATACGCGTTCAAACATAATTGGTCGTCGAAACCTCGCAAACCGGCGTATTTTCCGTTCCAATCCGCGTCAGTCGCCCCGTCTGGTCGGCATTGGTATCCCCACTCTCCCGGCCATTCTTCGGTGGCAAATTTATTCATTCTCGCCTCCGTGCTCGTGATATACTCCAAAAGGGCCTCTTTCCTCGCCATCCACCCGCCAGCGTTCGGCCAGCCGTTCGGAATATCGTTTTTATTGATCGGCGTGACGCCCTCCGCCATGCCGATATCCCCGAACGAGTGCGACAATTCATTCTTCAAGGCTTTTTCCGCTTCTCGATTGAAATAATCGGAAATTTCGGGCCACAACTGCGTCTCGCCTCCGAACACCATGTCTGCATCTGCCTTCGTAAATCTTTCCTTAAACTCAGCCGCGCTGCATTGCAAAAACACGTCCGATGCGTCCGCGACGACTACGATCGGGTTCCCTGGCATTACGTGCAACGCCGCTTTCAATCCGATGACTTTATCCGCAAATCCGTGAAACTGCGTCCCTTCTCCGGACATAACCACCTCCAATCCGTTCTTTCGCGCGGAATCGTAAATGACCCAACCAAAACTATTCATATCCGTCGCGTGCGCGGTCACCACCACGTCTGCCGAATCCGCCCCTGCCGTCTTAAACACCGGCATGAACTTCTTCGGATCGCCCTGTCGTTGTTTCTCCTCGGTTAACTCCTCTTGGGTGATGTGACCTTTCTCCACGGATTCGCCATCGAATCGGAAAAACGGCGCGTCGTGCCATTTCGTGTCTTGGAAAAACGCGTACGGGACTTCCATTCGTTGCCCGGGAAAGACGTTGTTGTTCAAGTCGTAGTTATCCCCTAAGAACGCGGTGCTGTCTTTGCTGTAAACCGGATCCGTCGCCGATCGAAAAAACGTCGGCATCAAGTATTTGGACGACGCCGACGGGACGTACCCAGCCTTGTTCAGCAAAGCCACGGCGCCGAGAATGCCGGTAGTAATCACTGCCCCGGTCGTGACCTTCACGGCGACCGAACCGAATTTCGAGCTAAACGTCGTCGCTGCCGTCGACGGCGGAGATGGTTTCTCCTTCAACAGTTTGGATTTCTCGGTCGGGGTCTCCATATTGTTTTTTTTCTTCTCTTATTTATACGGTTCGTTTTCGAATCGCCGCGAGAAAGGAGAGCGCCGAGTTTAAACCGCTACTGCTGACTACAACTGGCGTCGTGCTTCGCTTTACGGTTTGGTGCACTCGCGTTCAGTGCGCGCGCGTTTGCGTAAGGAAGCAGAGAAAAGTGGGGGGCGGGGGAGATTTTATGTGAGCAAAAGGGTGTTACTCGTACGCGGCTTTTAAAAATCAGATTTTCTATTCTACTTTTTTTCACAAATCGATGGATGAAACGAACGCTTTATTCGCCTTTCTGAAGGACCAGGCGAGTCCCCACCTTCTCGTTCTTCCTTGCACGAACGCCGTCTCTCGAATTTTCTGGACGTCTTTCATCTCTCGCAAAGTCTTTTTGGCCATTTTTAGAGTCGCTTTCGAACCGACCATGGTGGTGAACCATCGAACGCTCGAGTCGGCGTCGGCGTCGGCGCAAACGGCGCTTCGTTTCTTCGTCTCGGCGGTTGTTTTTGGCGGCGGCGGCGCGGGAGCGTTTCGCGCGACGACGCGGCGAGACTCGAGAATCATTCGTCGCACGAAACTCAATTCGCCGCCTCGACAACTGTTTTCTTTCGCGGTGCCACCGAAATTTGTTCGCGGGTTTTGAGAGGATTCGGACATGGTGTTGAAGAACGGCGGGTTGCACACGGTGAAATCGACGCGCTCTTCTTGGAAGAGGTCGAGATCGAGGATGGGCGGTTCGTCTTTGTCTTCGTCTTCATCTTCGCCTTCTTCGCGACGAGCGACACCGCTTCTTCGTTTCGCAACCTCCCGTATGCTAATTCTTCTTCTACTTTTATCCAGCGCGTCGACTTGTTCAGTCGTCTCGTCGCGACTACACTCCACCGCACCAGCCGCGAGACAGTTTCTCCGAGCGTTCTCCACCGCTTCCTTCGTGATATCGGTGCCGAACATGTCCCACTTCGGATGTCTCGCGGTGAACAACAGAGCGAATATCGCCGACGCGCCCGTTCCGACGTCCACGCCGCGCACGTTTTCATCCTCTATGCGCACGCCGTCCTTCTCTAATAAACTTTCCACCCACTCGCAATAGTTTCTGCGTTGCGTAAAGCCGGGCACGAGATGACCTTCCGGTATGGACCAGTTTTTCACGCCATTCTCTTCGAGTAAAGCTCGGCATAAATCGTGCGTCGCTTGCCAGGAGGTGAAATCTATAAAAGTTTTCCTCGTCCGTTTTGTCGCTCTCCCTCTCGTCGCGTCGTTCTCGTCGCTGTCGCTTTTTTCGCCAGGCGTCGTCGTCCTCCTCCTCGCGTGTCGCGCGAAGTAGTCGTACTTTGCCGCCAACCGAGTGAAATCTGGTCGTTGTTGCTGTTCTTCTTCATCGCGCTTCCGTTTCGCCAGAGACGACGACGACGTCCCCGCCGTCGATGATGGTAACTCCGGACCGATGATCATTTCTCTGGAGGCGTGTATCGCGCGTAACGTTCGAAAACTGTGCCTCTTCTGCGCATGTTTTGTAAACACGTGTTGATGTTGATATTGTTATTTCTGCAGAACCAAAAGAGTTGGTTGGTTGCTTTTTGTGGTTCGACAGAAGTAAAATTCGTGGCGCAAAAGGAAAAAAAAGGGGGAGAATGCGCACCTTTTGTTTGCACTCGCGAGTAGCGTCCCTTCGGGGTGGGTTCGTTGGTGCTCTCTCCTTCGGGTTATGGTAAGTTTCGAAGGGAAAAGACTTGGGGAAAAGAGCAAAAAAAAAAGTAAAAAACAGAAAATTTTTCAAATTGCTATTTTCAACGCGTTCTGACTCCACTAAAACGCGCGCAAAACCAACCACACTCGCTCGTTTCTCGCTCTCCTTCCCCTCGACTGTCGGCGAGTGCGATCGTTTCGTCTCAATTCGCGTTCCATCTGGCCAATAATTTAGTGCAAAGTTGGCTAAAAATTTCAAATCGCAAAAACCGATCGTTTTAGACAAAAAAAATTACATCTGCTGAGTCGGTATAGGATGCCAGTGTTAGATTCGTCGAGCGACGACGACGACGTGCCGTTGGCGCAGAGAGTCGTCGTCGCCGCCGCTGCACCCCCGGCTCCGGCGCCCCCGAGCGGCGGTGGTGGCAACGAGGAGGAGAAGAAGCCAGAGGTGGTGGTGGCTCCTGCTCCTGCTGCTGTGCCGGTGGTGGTGAAACCGTACGTTGCGCCACCGATTCAATCGCCAACGACTAATAACACAAAGAGTGCCGCTCCCGCTCCCGCTGCGGCGGAAGCGCCAAAACAACCAGCAGCGGCAGCTCCAGCGAGCGCTAACGGTGGCAGTGGTGGTGGATTTGTCATCCCGAAACGACCTCGCGCGGACTCGAGCTCGAGCGACGACGACGTGCCGCTAGCGCAAAGGGCGAAAGCGGTCGAGCAAGCGAAGAAACCGCCTTCGGCGGCGACGGGGGCGCCGACGAGCGCGGCTAAAGTTGAAGGAGGTGTAGTTATTCCGAAAGCAAAACCGGCGGTGCCTGAAGTGGTGCGTCCAGTGCAGTCGCGACCGATGATGGTACCGCAAATCGCGAAGAATCCAAACGTTGCTGCGGCGAGTAAAGGAGGACGCCCGGTGGACTCCTCGGATAGCGACGACGACGCGCCGTTGGCGCAAAAGAAGAAATCTTTAGATTCGGAGAAGAGGACGAAAGAGGAGAGAGAACGAAGACGACGAGAGAAGAAAGAAAGAAAGCGCAAACGAAAAGAAAAGAGAAGAGAGGAGAGAAGACGACGAGAGGCGGAGCGACTGGGCGGCGGTCGACACACGGTGAAGTTGAACTCTTCCTCCGGCGTAAAGAAGAAAAAATCGAGCAGCGGTGGAAGTTCTAGACGAGCTAGCGCGGGAGGTAACGGTAAAGGACAGGAGATTATGTGGACACAGTTGGAGCACCAAGGCGTTTTGTTTCCTCCAGAATACGAACCGCACGGGGTTCCGCTGACGTACGACGGCAAAGACGTTTATCTCGAACCGCACGAGGAAGAAGTGGCGACGTTTTTCGCGGTGATGAAAGAAACAGACTATGCGTTTAAACCGGTGTTTCAGCAGAACTTTATGGATGGTTTTAGGCGCATACTGAAAGGTGGAAAGAACGCGCACATCACGGACTTTGAGAAGTGTAACTTTCAAAAAATTTATGACTGGGATCTCGCGAGAAGAGAGAAGGTCAAAGCGCGAACGAGCGAAGAAAAGAAACAAATTAAATTAGAAAAAGATAAAGCGGAAGAGAAATATATGTGGGCGACCATGAATGGTAAACGCGAGCAAGTTGGCAACTTTAGAGTGGAGCCGCCGGGATTGTTCCGCGGTCGAGGCGAGCATCCGAAGATGGGAAGAATCAAAAGGCGCATTCAGCCGGAAGATATCATCATCAACATCGGTAAAGACGCGAAAGTGCCAGAACCTCCCGCCGGACACAGGTGGAAAGAAGTGCGACACGATCAAACCGTCACATGGATGGCCGGTTGGAACGATTCCATCAACACGAAAGATTGGAAGTACGTACAGTTTGGCGCGACGTCGAGCGTGAAGTCTGAGTCTGACAAGCAAAAGTTTGAAAAGGCGCGAACTTTACACGAACACATCGGCAAAATCCGCGACGATTACCGCAAAAACATGCGAAAAGACAACAAAGAAACCGCACAGTTGGCGGTGACGACGTATTTGGTCGATAAATTAGCTTTGCGTGCCGGTGGTGAGAAGGACGAAGACTTGGCCGATACCGTCGGGGTGACGACTTTGCGAGTGGGACATTTGAAATTCATGGGTCCGGATGACGACCACCCGTATCCGAAAATTGAGTTCGATTTTCTCGGTAAGGATTCAATTCGCTATCACCAAGAGCATGCCATCGAAAGAGTCGCGTACGACTGTTTGAAACGCTTTTGCAAAAACAAGAAAGAGGACGAAGACGTGTTCGATAAAATCGACCCTTCCAAGGTCAACGCACACTTACAAACACTCATGCCAGGTTTAACAATTAAAGTGTTTCGTACGTACAACGCCTCGATCACATTGTATAGATTGTTGGAAGAAACGACCAAACCGAAAGCGGCGGTACCAATCATGAAAGCGACGTACGACGAGGCGAACAAGGAAGTCGCTATTTTGTGTAATCACCAGAAGGGTGAATCCAAACAGCACCAAGCGGGAATGGACAAGTTGAACGATAAGAAAAAAGATTTAGAGAAAGAGTTGAAGGAATTGCGAAAAGCGGATAAGAACCACAAGAAAATCCCGTCGTTGAAAGAACGAATAGAAAAGTTGAAGATACAAATGGAAACGAAAGAGTCCTTGAAAACGGTCTCGCTCGGAACGAGTAAAATCAACTATTTGGATCCGAGAATCACCATCGCGTGGTGTAAAAAGAATGAAGTTCCGTTGCCGACAGTGTATACTAAAGCTTTGGTTCAAAAATTTAACTGGGCGATGTGTGAAGAGCCGGATTACGTGTTCGCGGACTTGTCGTATAACATCGAAAAAGACCCCGGGGCACATTGAAGCGAGAGAGAAAGAGGTGAGAGAAACAAACCACATCAAATTATCATTTAAACTAAATATGTTTTGATTTAAAAAAAATAAGAGAGACATTCATTACAGCGTACGGCTCGTTTTATCGGATACGATTCGTTTAGAAGTTTACGAATCGAATCGTCACGCTCCTTCTCGCAAGCTGCTGCAAACTACTGCCACAAATCTTCTACACCGACGCCGCGTACTTTGTCGGATCCAGAGTTGTTTGAGTAATTATCTCTTTGGGAATACCTAATATAGTTGCGAACGCGTTCTCCGGCGCACCAAGACCGGTTCTTTCGATTCGTCGGAAAGCTCCGACTAATTCTTTCCAGTGCACTGCCCCGGACAAGACTTCTCTTCCACCGATGACGAAATTCGGAATCGAGTGTATGCCTAACCTATCCAAGGCTTTCTTGGCCAAAACGATTTCCTTCTCGCCCTCGTCTGAGGCTAAAAATTTTTCAGCCTTCTCTAAATCGATCACTCCGTCGCTAACTTTGTCCGTGCACTCTAAAAGCATCTTCGTGTCGTTCAATTTCTTACCGTTGACGAAATGTTCGACGTTGAGTAAATCGTACAACGCCTCCGATTTTGCGCACCCGTAATGTTTAGTTACCCACTGTACTAACCGATGCGATTTCAACGTATTCGACGCTTTTCTATCTAAATTGAAGTGTTGAATGCCAACTTCTCGTCCTCGTTCCTTCAACTGGTGCCTCTTCTTCTGCGCCTCGAACGCTTCTTTTCCACCCCATTTTCTTTCTAATCGTTTCCTATTCGTTTCGCTCCAACTTTCGTCCCGGCTGTAGTCAGGTTCCAAGAAGAACGGAACTCGTAAAACCGCGAAGGATACCGGATTTGTTTCGTCCATAGGATTTTTTGCGACTTCCTCCATCGCTTTATAGAGGTGTCGCTTTCCTATGAACCCGTTTGGTCACATGGTGTCCGAAATAAGCTCAACCGTGATTATCTGTTTCTTTGTCTCGGAAGTCGTACTAAACGTTGGCGCGGCGGAAGAAAAAGAGGGCATCTCAATAAGACTTCCACCTTGGACGATGCGAGCAGCAGCGCTGCTGTTCCTCCCTTTCCTCAACGCCGAAAGCAGCGATAAACACGAACCGCTACCGCTCATGAAATCAATTCCGCTCGCGCGCACCAAAAGAGCCAATAAATTACTTCTTCACCACCGGTAAATCCACGTTCTCGTGCGTGTGCCCTTCCGGGAGTTTGAACCCGTCCACGGACTCTGAAAATCGAATCACCACTTTATCCGGAGTGATGTCCGCGCTCTTCACCGACGTCAGCGCTTTGATCACCGCCGAGGCCACTTCTTTTCTCACTTCCGCCGTTCTGCACGCTTTTGGCAACCACGCTATGTGGACGAATGGCATTTAAATTATATATCGCGTGTTAATGTGTGTGCGCGTGTGTTTGAGGAGAGCGTATCTCTGTTTTCCCTCACAGCAGCGGTGCGAATTATTGTTATTTTTGACGGCTGAGAGAGCGCATTTTGATACACGTTATTCTTTACTTTCTCACGCACGCGCGCGCACCAGCAAAAGGCAAAGATCAGAGCACAGATCGGAGAGGGAGAGGGAGAGAGAGAGAGAGAGAGAGAGAGAGAGAGAGGAAGAGAAAGGAAGAGAGAGAAAAGAAAGAAGATGAAAGTCAAAGTCATCTCCCGAATCGAGGAAGAGCACACGCGGGAGACACGGTCGGAGGCTCTAAAAATCCACCGAAATTTAGACCCGCAGTTGCGACCGATGCACCGAGCGACGGAGTATAAGAGAGCGTTAAACGCGACAAAGTTGGATAAAGTGTTCGCGAAACCGTTTTGTGGGGCGTTCGAGGGCCACTCGGACGGGATTTTGTCCGTGGCGAAAAATACGAGAGACGTGAAACAGGTGGCGAGTGGAGCCGCCGATGGGGAAATCAGAGTGTGGGACGTTCCGGCGAGGAAAGCGCTGAGGATTTTGACTTCACACTCTGGGGCCATACGAGGGTTAAGTTTTGATAGAACCGGGGAGAAGCTAGTGTCGTGCTCGGACGATCGATCGGTACGGATTTGGAACGTCCCAAAGGCTGAATTAGGAGAACTCGGGAGTCGCGAGACGAGACGGCAGGACCATCCGGAGAGCATCCTCGCCGGGGAAGGCGCGTATAGAGACGTGGATTGTCACTGGGGCAAAGATATGTTTGCCACGGCTGGAAACTGCGTGGATTTGTGGGATATGAATAGAGACGCGCCGGCGAGCTCGTTCGAGTGGGGGTGCGATACGGTGTTATCGGTGAGATTTAATCCGGCGGAACCGGAGATTTTCGCCAGTTGCGGCAGCGATCGGTCGATTGCTCTGTACGATTGTCGAACGAATACGCCGACGAGGAAACTCATCATGCAGAATAAGTGCACGAAATTGTGTTGGAACCCGATGGAGGCGTTTAACTTCACCGTCGCGAACGAGGATTGTAACTTGTACAGCTACGACATGCGGAAATTGAACGTGTCGACGTGCGTGCATAAAGATTTCGTTTCCGCGGTGTTGGACGTGGATTACTCGCCGACTGGGAGAGAGTTCGTAGCCGGTTCTTACGATAAGAGCATTCGTTTGTTTGACTTCAACAGTGGTCACTCGAGAGACTGTTACCACACGAAACGAATGCAGAGAGTGTTTTGCGTGAAATTTAGCATGGATGGCACGTACGTCTTTAGCGGTTCGGACGATTTCAACGTCCGATTATGGAAAGCGCACGCGAGCGAAAAAGTGGGGACTTTACTCCCGAGGGAAAAACGGAAAATCCAATACAACGACGCGCTGAAAGAACGATTCAAGCACATGCCAGAGATTAGGCGCATTGCGAATCATAAACACGTCCCTAAGGCGATTCATAAATCAGCCAAACTGAGACGAACGATGACGGACGCTCAAACGCGGAAGAAAGAGAGAAGAGTGGCGCACGCGGCGCCGGGCGCGCACAAAAAGGAGTTCAAACCGATGAGAAAAGAGAGAATCGTCGAAGAATTAGAATGATTAGAATACATACACTGTAGAGATAATAATAGAGCTGTTTTATATAACAAAATTGTGTACTAATAACAATAATGATACAAATGATCGCTAGCGCACGTTTTGCGGTTGAATAACGAGAAATCAAAACTCAGTTCACATCTTTCGAAGATTATCCAATCTCGCTTGTAAATCGTCGTCGATGCCACCGTTGTTGCTACTCCCGACACCACCGCCACTTGCACCTCCGGCATCTTCTAAAACTGCCTCTCTCTTTTCCTCTTGCGCTACTTCTACCTTGTTCCCTTCCCCCGCTTTACTCGTAGGCACGCTCACTAAATCTCCGTTCACCGCGCACCCCAACTCATCCAAGACTGCGTTTACCAGCTCCTCGCTCTCCTCGTCTTCTCCTTCCTGTTCGAACGCATCGTCTAACGCATCTCCCATAGTTTCCGTCGTCATCTCCATCTTCTCGTTTTGCCTCTCAAATTCTTTCATAATCTGCGCAATCGCTGGTAAGTTTAATTTTTTATTCATCTGTCCCATGGCTTTAGTCACGCCTCGCATCGCGTCCGCCATCGCTTGCGTGCTTTTCAACGTCTGCATCCGCAGCGATACGCCCTGCAACTGCGATTTCAACGCGTAAAACTTCGTGATCGAGTGTCTCGTCCTCACTAAATCTTTCGCCATCACTTTCACCGCGCCGAGTTGATTCTCTTTCGCCATTCGTTTGATTTCCAGAGTCAATTTTTTCTCCTGATTTTGCATCTGCGCGCGTTCTCGATCGAGCTCTCGAATCGATTTGTCCAAAGTTCTCTTGTGCTCTCGGAGGATTTCGGACGGCGTTTTCTTCTTTTGGAACAGCCACATTATTTGTTGTTGTTGTCGTTTGTAATCAAAAGTAGTGGGAAGAGGTTATGTTTGGTAATCAATCGTCCAAAAGCGTGTCAAACTGAGGGAGAGAGAAATTTGTAGGGGGTGCCTCGCAAAAGTAGAGAAAAAAGTCGTTAATACGAATAACTCATTTGGTTCGCTCGTTTTATTACAACAACGACGCGCCAGAACTAAAAATACTCCTCTCGACCACCGCCTTCAACTCTTCGTACGCCTTGTCGAGATTATCGTTGACGATGATGGCATCAAAGAAAGCACTCCCTAACTTTTCGCCCCTTTCAATCTCTTTCGTCGCGTTTTGCATGCGTTTGGTAACGGCTTCTTCGGTTTCCGTGCCGCGACCGCGCAAGCGCCGCTCGAGTTCGGGAATCGACGGCGGTTGGATGAAGACGTACGCGCAGTCTAATTTGCCACTGCTTTTTACGATTTCCGCGCCTTGGATGTCGATGTCGAGGATACAACAGACGCCTTTGGATGCGACGTCGTCGACGGCTTTGAAGGAAGTGCCGTAGATGTTTAAGTGGACGTTCGCGTGTTCCAGAAATTTTCCGTCGGCGATTTCCCGTTCCATGAGAGACTTTTCTACAAAGTGATAGTGGACGCCGTTTACCTCCCCGGGTCGCGGGTCGCGGGTCGTGTGCGAGACGCTGAACCCGAACGAATTCGGGTGGTTTTTGTTTAATTTTTCAATCAGAGTGCCTTTACCGACGCCCGAAGGACCGACGATGACTAAAGGTTTCACTCGATTCGTAGTTGCGGCCGACATGGTGTTCGCGTTGAACGGAGCGCTCGGTCGATGTCGACGGCGTTGTTGTTGATTTAATAATAATACCTTTTCGACGTGATGACAAGTTGTTTTCGTCAAAGACCAACAAGACGTCGTCGTCGCAAAGGAAGAGCGCGCGATAACGTTGCCGAAAATGGCGCCTTTCTTCTGCGTTATCGAAGGAGCGAAACTCTCACTGTTGCCGCCGCTGCTGGTGTTGCCGCGAAGTCGAAGACGGAGGAGGAATAAACCCGATTCTCTCGTCAGTCGTTGGCCTTTGCAAAAGGAGATGGTGCACGTCGATGTTGTCTCCGTCGTCCAAAGATGAGCCTTGGAGAGCGATCTGTTGTTTTAGCTGTTCCACGTGTGCTTTGCGCAGCTCGTCGTACTGTTGTTGTTCGATGAGAGAGAGAGAAGAGAGAAGAGAGAGTGAGCGCGATGAACGAAAAGAAAAGAGAGATTCAAAATGGAGAGAGAGAGAGAGAGAGAGAAGCGAACGAATAAACGCGCGCGAGCGAGAAGAGCGAGCGAACGTCCTGATCGTCGTCCTCATCATCAACATCATCGTTGACATCATCATCATCAATTCGCGTACCTCCTCTTGTCGGTCTTCCGGTTTCACTTCTATTCGCGAAGGACGTCGGTTGAGCATGTACGAAAACTTTTTTCCCGTGCGTTCGGCGCAAAAAAAAAGTGAAGAAAAGAGTTTAGAAAGAGGAAAAAGTGAAAAAACACGCGCGGTAACAGCGATATCAGAGCGCGTAATGAATTTAAAGTGAAAGCGTGTGTTCTCACGTGGGATATTTCAAAATCATCTGCCTTGCGCGATCAAGTCTCTCGCCGACGCGATGTTCTTGTTCACAATCTCCATTCTCGCGCTGGGTAAGGGGGCCAAGCCGTTGCTGGCGAAATGGCCCAACAACTGATTCACCGCGTTGTACATGCTTCTTCCCGAAGCTTGTTTGCTGCTACCGCCCGGACAGTAACGTCCAGTCCAATCGTTCGCTTTCTTTTGCAACTGCTTAATCGCCGGTTCTCTCGCCGTGGAATACAAGTCCATCGCGAACAACTCGTCCATGGCGTCCGCCAACGCCAATGTATCCGATTGGTACGCGGTTAAATCCGTATTTCTACCCGCTGTCGCCGCAGCGGACGTTTTCATCGATTTCTTTGCGCCAGATTTAGTTTGATATTCATCATCGTTTAAGTACGCCCCTTTATCGTCCGCGAGCGCTTTCATCCGACATTCGGTGCCTTCGTCGCCAACTGGACAGAGAATCTCAAATTGCGTTTTCGAGAAAGTTGCAAACGCCGGAAGCGGTTGGACGAACGATTCGCCCGAGAGGAGAACGGAGGCGGTAAACGCCACGAAAGCGGAGACGGTTTTGTTGCCACGCTTTCGGTTACCGTCCATCTCGTCGGAGACGACCGTCTTTTTGTTGCTGTTATCCATCATTCCATCGCGATTAGTTATCGTCGTCATCCTCTTCTTCGCGGCGAAAGGAACAACGCCACGCCTTTGCATCCCTCTCGTCGAAGAAGCACACAACGAAGAAGAAGAAGAAAAAGAAGAACTGCTGCTACTGGTCGAGTGGGAAGAGGCCGCTCGCGCGGAAGTTGTCGTCGCCGGGGAAGGATAGCAACGCATCATCATCGTGATTTGATTGTTTATTTTATTCTGACGTCAGACGCGTTTTGAAGGTTTTTACGCGTCCGATTTTCTGTGTTTAGGTGTTTAGGGTTTTAATAATTTTTGACACGCTCCTCCTCTCTCTCGGCTTCAAAAAATAAAAAAAGAGAAGAAAAGAACACGCACTTCTTCATTCTTCGTTCTTTTTTTCCTCCGCGCGTTGTGGTCATCGCGTCTCGTGCACTTTAGGAATAAGAGAGAGAGAGAGAGAGAGAGAGAGAGGTTTGTGTTGCACATTCTGAGTTTTCTTTCTGTGCGCGGACTTTCCAAAAGCGCGCGCATAAAAAAGAACACAACCACAAGAGAGAGAGATTTTCTTCTACGTATCGGAGAGATAAGACGGTGACAGTTATCTCTCTCTCTCTCTCTCTTCTTTGATCGAACAACAAACAATCCTCTGATCACCGAGAAGAAGAAGAAGAAGAAGAGAGGATAAAGCACTTTTCTTCTCCTACTGTGCTGCCATCGTCATCGTCGTCACCATCAATCATCTCTCGACATCATCATGCCCGCTTCTGTTCCGTTTCAGTCGAAACTGTCCGTGGCGCTGTGCCGAGCGCTGGTGAAGTGCTCGAAACGGTTCGAGAAACAAATCGAGCGACTCGGGTTAGACTCGCTGCCAGAGACCGAGCTGACGCTGTTGAGGTACCTCTGTCCGAGCTACCTGAGGAGTTTGCAGTTTTCCTCCGCGGGCGCGAAAGAAGGAGAAGAAGTAGACAAGGATAAAAACAACAGAGCGAAGGACGACGACGACGACGACGAGGCGGAGGAGAAGAAACATAAACCAGAGAGTCACTTACTCCGACGAGATATTTTGAACGAGTTCCGGAAACCTTTGGTGATAAAGAAAGGCAACGCTAAGCGAGCGTTTGACAGACGGATAGACGCCGCCATCGGCGTGCTCTCGACGCTCAACGAAAGAACGGCGCTGTTGGAAAAGACGCCGGCGAAAGCGAGATCGACGTGCGTGACGAACGGCGTGAGGGTGACGGCGAGCTCGAGCTTAATTCCCGAGCAAAGTTCCCCGAGAGAGCAACGGTTCGTGTACGCGTATAACGTGAGAATCGAAAACGAATCGATGACGGAACCGGTGCAGTTGATTTCTCGACGGTTTGAAATCACCGACGAGAACGGTGGGAAAGAGTTCGTCGACGGGCACGGGGTGATTGGCAAACAACCCGTTCTGGGCGTAGGAGAGAAGTTTGAATACACGAGCGCTGTGCCGTTGAAGCATCTCAAAGGTCAAATGACGGGAGGGTATTTGATGGCGTCGCAACGAACAGGACAAGTGTTCGAGGCAAAGTTGGAATCGTTCGCGTTGAAACCTCAAGAGCCGAAGAAGGCGAGAGAGGAAGACGCGGATGCATCTAAAGTGGCGACGACGACGACGACGACGACAACGACTGGCAGAGGGAGAAGGAGTCGCGTCATGTAAAAATATAAATTGTAAAATATAGAATTCATGAAATGAGAAGAGGTCAACGGTAGAGAGAGTGAAAGAGAGAGTAATACAAGCGCTTCGCGAGATCGAGTTGTTATTCACAGAATTGTACATACACACTTACACACACTCGAGAAAAACTACAAAAAAAAACGCGCACAGTTTATCACACACAAAGCGACGCCATGACTTCACCAGCGTCGACGTTCGCTGAAAGAGCTCCTCCGTCTCTTTTCTCTTCTTTTTCGAAGAAGCGCGGAGGTAGGGATGGCGGTATCTCGCGACGACGAGTCTCGTCTTCGCTATCCGCTTCTTCATCTACATCTTCTTCATCTTCTTCAACTTCTCCCGAAAACGACGTGCTTCGAGCGATGTGCACAGCGGTGCAATTATGCTCAAAGTTAACCTCAAAGACGCAAAAGTTGTTGGAATCTTCCGACCAGGTCTCAAAATCGGATGATAGTCCCGTGACGGTGGCGGATTACGCCGCGCAAGCGGTGGTTTCCTACGTACTGGAACAGAAATATCCAAACGTGGCGTTGTTAGCGGAGGAAGACGCGAAAGCATTGAGAGGAGATAGTCAAGAGGCGAAAGGGCTTTTAGACAAAATTACGGAGATCACCAATGAGTGCGTGTTTGGGGACGATACGTCTGAATACCTTTCTGGAGAAGAAGTAGCGCGACTGATTGATCGCGGGAACCACGAAGGCGGGAGCGAATCGACATTTTTCGTTTTAGATCCCATCGACGGGACTAAAGGATTTATTAACCAGAGACAATATGCCATCGCACTCGGGTTGTGTGAGAAAGGGAAGGTTGTTGGGGGAGTTTTAGGTTGCCCGAATATGCCCATGAAAAAGATACCGGAAGATGTAGACGCGTTGGAGACGGAGAAACCAGGGGTGATTTTCGCAGCGTATAAAAATATGGGATGTAAGTATGCTGCGATGGATGCAAAGGAACCGTTAGGGAAGGAGAGTTTTACCGCAACAAGTGATCAAATGATAAAGAGTGGGAAAGATGGAGCGAGGTATATGGAATCGTGGGGGGATTCTATCGTCGCCGATCACGCGTTTACGAACGCTTTGAGCGAGAAAGTTGGAATCACTCGGAAAGCGCTCAGAATTGATTCCCAGGCGAAATACGGGAGTTTGAGCAGAGGCGACGCCCATATTTACTTGAGATTCCCGCCGAAAACATACAGAGAGAAGGTTTGGGATCACGCAGCGGGTGCGATTATAGTATCAGAGTCTGGTGGTGTCATTTCTGACGCGGCTGGAGAACCGCTTGAATTTGGAAAGGGAAGGTTTCTCAACATCAACGGAGGTATTATCGCAAGCGCAACTCCAGAGCTACACGAACAACTTTTAAAAGCGATTGCAGATTTGCGGTAGAAAAGTAAATTAGCAATGAAGATTATAACAGGGGATAGCGTAATACAGATGCATACATATCATTATAAATTTCAAATACAACTTATTTACAGTCTCCAAGAGTGTGAAGGTGAAGCTCCTCGTGTGGGTTCCTTGACATCGTAATAAAATAAACAGAAGAATGACTTTTTCACGGCGCTATGTTTTCTGTGTCGCGTTGTCTCTGTTTCGCGGGACTTTGAGGTTTAAGACCCATCACGGAGTCGAAATTATTCTTTTGCTTGTTCATGTAGTTAAGTGAGACTTCGCTCTCATCTCGATCTGCCTCGGGAAAATCAAAAATCTCGTTGAGCGATATTCCGTTTCCAGGCGTAGGTTGCTTTGCTTTTATCGTTTTTTCTTTCGGAGTAACGGTAGCTTTACCAATAGCAGTAGCACTGCTCTTCTTTCCATCTGCATTTTTGTCGCTTTCTTGCTTACCAAACAAGTCCGCCGGGAACAAATTGTTAAAGAAGTCCACCATGGCTTCGATACCGTTCAAATCTTTTTTCGACTCTGGTATTATCGGTCGCAAACGCTCCTCAAAGGCTTGAACCATATCATCATAACTTTTACCTCCTACGCCTTGTCCCACATCCACACATTTTGTCGCTAGTTTGCGTAGATGTCCGAAAAACACCAATATTGCGACTTCTTCTCGAGAAATACCGGTGAAAACGAACGTTTTGTGACTCCCATAGTGGCTTCTGTTTTCCAAAAATTTCTGGGGAAACTCGCTCCAGTGAATGAGATCCAAGGAATTTGCTCCAGTGTAAATGTGTTCTAAAAGCTTGTATCCATCGTTGAAACTCATTTGGTTTTCGTTCGCATTAATTATAGTAAAGTTCTTCGCCCAGACTGAGCTTGATTCTTGCGGCGTTATGAACATGTGCTTGGACCAGTTCTCAAAAGACAAATCCCAAGTGCCAAGCACCCAAGGTACGAAGAACGTCCAAAACGCCGCTATTGGCGACTGCATCTTCAAGAATGCGTACATGGAGTAACTGAAATAAAAACCGCCGACAGTCTTCAGCGCATCTTTTACACCCCTGTTTTTATACACCCACAAAGTGAGCTCGATTGGACCAAACGCGGCGTTTCGCATCCAATACATAATAAATTGCGATATTGAGTCTCTTTGGTACTTGCTTGTGGACGCCAATACTTTCGCATCTCTCATGCGATACCGGTCTTTATCGAATGCGCACTCGTCCGGCATTACCGCGCTTCGGTGAAAAAAATATAGTCCACTGGGTACGCCAAACGCTGGCGCCAATAAAATAGATGGAACACGGTTCAAAAATCGAGCAGTTTTTCCTTTAAACACTTTGTACCTAGAGAACTTACTCAAAAGGGACATGAACTGTCTTCCAAATAAAGCGCGCGTGACTATCAACCACACGAATCCAACAAAGTGATCTCTTTTGCGATTTTTTAACTCATCGATGTTAATTATCGTCACCAAAAGGAAGACACTCAAAGGTAAATACAAGCACACGCTCACCAGCGTCTCTATCAACGGCCAGTCTCTCGAATCACTCAACATATGCGTTTTGATTTTATCAGCGAGAAATTCCGGAATTAGTTTCATTCTTCTCTCTTTCCTCTTCATCATTTGGTCTTTCATTAACACGGTGGTATACGTCTTATCCGGGTTGGTCACGTACCCAACGTAATTGGGTTCCGGGAACAAGTTGTTCAGGAAGGAAAACGGCGAGTTTTGTTTTTGTTCTTCTTCCTTCTCCTCTTTCTTGCCATTCTCGAAATTCAGTTTACGCAACGGCGATTTTTTTCCTTCTGTCTTCGTTCCGTTGGTATGCGGCGGCGTCGTAGGTTGTTTCGTCGTCGTCGTTCCGTTCTTCACTGCTGATTCTGGCACCTTCAATTCTTTCCCTTTGGGTGTCTTCTCAATTGGAGAGGAGGACGGCGGTTGAAACAATCCTTGGAACGCTTTCAACGGCGAATTTTCCACCTCCTCTTCCTCACTCGCGATGGTGGTAACTTTCACGATTCGATAGTTGATTATGTCGTATCTCGTCTTTCGAAAGACATCCACGCGCTTCTTGAACCACCGCACGAAAACGAAACTCAAATGAATTGCGATAATTAACAGCAGCAACGAGGTGAAATAAAACAAAGCCAAATAGTCGAGGGATTGAAACTTCGTCGCCAACTCGACGAAACGAGAGTCCGTGGTGCGGACTCTGTTCTTCTTGTAGAAGTCCGTATCTTTGACGCTGTCCAAGATGAACATGATTGATCGATGGTAACTCCCTGCGCCGTCGGAAGATATTTTTTGAAGAATTGACTCAGCACAGTTCTGAGAAAGTCCCCCTTCCGCCTTTTCTGCTTTCCTAACTCCTAACTGTATTTAATCTTATTAGTCGCACAAATGGCGATTATTACGCTATTGAAATATATAACAATATTAAACTATAGAATACAAACGCTCTCTCATCTCTCGTATCGCCCTTCGGCGCTTTTTCATTTGCTCACCGCGGAAGAAGACGCATTCTCAAAGCCCGACGGCTTCATGTTTCCCGTGACTTTCATTTTATTCGCGGCGGCTTTGTAATACTCGCTCGGGTCCATGTGTTCCGCGCCTCCACCTTCGCTCGGGTGGAACGGTGCCTCGGTTTCTCGAAGCCATTTTTCTCTACCGCCTTGCTTTTTCCAGAAATTGTTTTGCGTTTGAGAGACGTCCCACATCATTTTGAGGTGGTCAGGTAACGGCGCGAGCGTGGAAGCCGCGATAGCGCCTGACGCGGCAACCGCAGGTACGCCGACACCCGGGAAGACAGAGTCACCACACCGCAGGAGTTTCGGAATGGGGGTTAACACGCCCGGCTGTGGGATATTTGGTAACGGTAAGACATCGAATAAGTTACCGCCGGCTTGTAAAGCCGGACCATAGGTACCTTTGTGGCGACGTAAAAACCTTTGGTGGGTTTGCGGGGAGGCATAAATTTCGACTTCAACGCGTTCGCGAATATCTGGGATGATACGTTCGATAGTTTCCCATAAAATTTCCGCCCGCTCGCGTTTGAAATCTTCGTAATCTTTTGTGCCTCTTTGTTTTTCTTTCCAAATGTCGTATGGTTCTGAACCGGCGGTGTAGACGTGAATGATGTGTTTCCCTTCAGGCGCAACTTCTGGATCTAACACGGTTGGGATAAATATAGTCACCACGTTTTGCGGATCACCCAACGGACGATTCCAATCTCGAATGCATAAGTGAGAGGGGTCTAAATCCGGCAACCCGGTCGCGTCGATACCTAAGAATAAATGCATGATGGACCCGAGAGCTGGAATTTCAGACATTTCTTCCTTCCACTCCACCGAGCGGTCCAACTGTTGCGCTTTCAATACCTCCGCATCTGGTAACATAGGCACGGTATCCCAAATAGTCGCGTTGGATACCACCGCATTTCTCGCTTTGATCACTTTTCCGTTCTTTAATCGCACGCCTTTCGCTTCGCCATCTTGGACTATAATCTCTTCCACGTGTGATTTCAACTGCAACTCTCCGCCAAATTTTTCTAGACAATACGTCAACTTATCTACGACTGCTTGCGTCCCACCTTCTGGCGCGCACAACGACGCTCCCGGTCGATGAAACCCAGGAATACTGTAAATCATCGTCGCACCCATGGTCCCTTCCGCAGGAAATCCGCTGAAAAATGCCAACATATCAATCCATCGTTTCAAAAATTTATCCGTCACGTATTGTTCCGACAACTTATGAAACGAATCTAAAATGTAAGGAATGTCTAACATGACCATCGGGTGTGTTAAATAAAATGGGACGGCAATAATCGTGGACACGAGCAACCCAGCGTCTTGTCTCAACGCGGTTAACGGGCACGCGTCTAACGCGTCGTACAGCGGTTCCAACCGTCCTTTCAACGCCTTCCACTCCTTGATGGCTAACTCAGGATTGTCCGACTGTTCTCTCAGCAAATCGCAAAACCCACCCGGCGCCTCGTCGTCCCCGGTTTGAAACCTCCAGTGTCCTTCTTCCGTCCAAAGCGAAATCCCATCGTACGTCTTCACCGGCATTTCCTCTCCTAACGCATCGAAAACCATCCTCAACGGGTTCCCAGTCGGTCGATCTAACCCTTCCCAGATTGACGGTCCAACCTCGAACTTGTACAAATCGCCTTCCGGCGTTTTGTGATCAAACATGTGGCAGCATCCACCGGCTAAATAGTGCGACTCGAACACTTTTACCGAGTTCCCGTATCGCGCGAGTAACGCTGCGCAAGATAAACCACCAATGCCAGAGCCGATGACAACGCAGTCGTACTCCTCGTCTGGAGATTCGATGGAACCAGCCATCGCAACTGCACGAGATCGGCGCGTCGTTTTACGAGCAACATTACCGCTTTTACCGCCACGAACGTTCGCCCGTCTTTGGAGCTTAGCATTACCGAGCATCCGCGTCGTTGTCGTTGTCATCGAAGAAACCATTCTCGTTTGTTGCATCATCGTCGTCTCCACTTGAAATATTATAACGCGGGTGCGAGAGGATCACAGCACGAACTCCTTCGAGATGCGATCGAACAGAAGAGACCGCGTGAGGGGAAGAAAAAAAGCCGCTCTCTCTCTCTGCTTTAATATCTTCTCGTTGAGGCCGAGAAATCTGCGGCGCGTCAGTCGTTGCGCTTCTCGCGGAATGCGGTTTTTTTTGTTGTTATTTTTGCGTATCTTTTCTTTTTCGCGTTTTCGCTGCCAGCTGGCAGCCCCCCCGCCGTCTCCAAAAGCTGACTGAGTGAAATCTCACATTCTCTGTTTCGTCTCTTCCTCCGCTCCCCCCGCGAGAAAATATAAAGAAGCGAGCAATAAAATAATTTCTCACGCAGCAGCAACGGCGGGTAAAAGTGCCCAAATTTTTGCCTCTCGTGGACAACCCGATCGGTGGGGAAGAAGAAGAGGGAGAAGAGAAGGAAAAAAACACAGAACATATACGCGACATCCACACGCAACCGCCTTTGTTTGCGCGCGCGCGCAGTCTGCACGTATACTCTCTCTGAAAAGAGTTTTATTAAACGCAACAAAATGGGAGCCGCCACGCCGGAAAAGAAGAAGAACAAAGCGAAGGACGAGGAAGAAGAGGCTCCGGCCGCGCGGGGAGGAGCGAGCATCAAATCCTTGAAAATAGAAGTCGCGCCGTCGTCGGCGGACGAGAAAAACGAGGCAGGGAACGATTTGGGAGGTCCTTTAGTCGTTTGTTTGCGCAACGCGCCGAGGACTTTAACCGACGGGACGTACGAATTTAATTTGTTCAGAGGTAATCCGGATACGAGCGATAAGGAATTAGAGGAGGAGTTCGGGAAGGATGCGTATGAACAAGCGTATAACTTTTCCAATGGGCGAGTTGGGAACGGCGACACGCCGCATTCGGAACGGCATTTAGTCGTGGTCGGGAGAGGCGACGGGTGCGACGTCGTCGGAAAGAATTTCGCGCACGAGAAGTGTGGGTTTGGCATGGGCGCGTTCCCGAAAGATGAGACTCAGGGCGTGATGGCGCACGAAAGTGGAGGATCAATGGATGTTTTGGGTCGGTTAGTTCCAGTCGGGAAGAAAGACTCGGGCGAGTACCTGTTAAAGCTTCAAAGGTTATGCGGCGATTCCGTGGTGCACTTGACGACGAGACCGCAGAACTTTAACTATCAGTTCAACAGAGACGACGTAGAGAAGTTGGATTACGACAATATTGACGTGAGAAGGGCGCTTGCTGCGGACGCGACGAGGTTGTTTTCTTCGCAAAAAAGGCAAAGACAACAGGCAAAACTCATGTCGGCGAGAAAGTTGGACTCGGACGCCATCGCATCTCCGAAACTATTGGAATCACAAATTGGAAAATCATCGAGGTTTGCGATGACGAGGAAAGATTTGATGCAAAAGGCGGGAGAACAAAGAAATCTACCCCCTCACGACTTGGAGGCGACGAAGCCGCACGAGGCGTTTCCCTGGAAATTAACGCCGGGATACGTTTTGTTTACGCACAATTTACCGTACAACGATTTCATGAAAGCTGGGAAGAAGAAGACGGTAGAGGCTATGAAAGAGGTGTTTGGTGGGTCTGGGAAACCGAAAGCGATTATGGATTTGTTACCAATGATTCATGTGACCGATCCAAATTGGGCGACTTCCGACGGCGACCATACTTTTGACGCCGTGGAGAAAGGCAAGGCGTTGGCGTTTATGGACGCGCTTTTACAATTCGCGAGTTTGAAGAGTGGGCGTGTAAAAGAATCGAGACCGAAACGAATAGAGAAGAAGAAAAGAAAGCGAAAAGAGGAAGGAGAGGAAGGAGAAGAAGGCGTGAAGAAGGAAGAAGATGGAGGAAAAGAAGAAGATGAGGAAGAAGAAGAAGAAGAAGAAGAAGAAGAAGAAATAGAAATTATAGAAGAGGAAGTGAAGCATAAGTGGTTATTTACGGCACCCGAGCGCGTAAATCCGCTCATACAGCAGGTTATCATCGATACTTTCACGGAAGTAGAAGTTGGAGACCAGACGCAATTTGGCGAATCGCGACTACGTACGAAGAGACTGAAGGATTTACTCACCCTTCACATTATTCTTCTCGCGTTGCGCATATCAAACTGGCAAGTGGATACTGAACCGTTACGTGCCGCTTTGAAATTGAAAACGAGCGAGTTTACGCCAATGTATAAGCAATTAGGCGCGAGTAAAGTCATGTCGATTAAGCATAAAAAAGATGAATCGCCAACAATTGCACTCGTCATGGCTGAACGTCAGCTTGCCACGATCTTGCCTGAGATAAAGAATCGCGCCCAAGCAAAGAAGAAGAAAGAATGAAAGTAAGCGTAGCGTTATTAATAATAGTTTTCTAGCAACAATATAATTCCGATATGAAATACATATACATCACGCCGCTTTGTGCCGTCCTCGTCTACCCGGCGCATTCTCAAAGCTACATCCCCCGCTGCTACTCCCATCCTCCCCATAACACTCCACTCCACCCCACCTCTCTTCTACTTTCGCGCAGTCAAATATTTCCTTTCCTAACTTTTCATTCACAACGTTGTGCACTTTACACATCCACTCCTGGAAGCTCACCGAATCCCCCACCTCGGGAGGATACCTCTTAATAACCGTCTGGAAGTGCGTCTGACACTCTTTGCAAGGGTATAAAGTCGCCAGGGCGTTTAGTAAATTCTTCGCGTCTCTCTTCTCCCTTTCCGTCGGCTCGTCCGGGTACTGAGATGCTATCGAATGCAACAAAAGCCACGTCGCTCTTCCCAACTCTTCCTTAGAAACGTATTCCGTGGACGACGCTAGGGGATTTTCTCGGTCAATTGGTAATTCTTTTCCTTCTTCTTCTCCGTCTGTTGGTTGACTTTCCCCGCGGTGGTGGTGGTGGTGCCGAGGTTGCGGTTTACTCGTAGAAGCGAAATGGTTCGCGTTGCTGTTCGCGCCGTGCTGAGAAATCTTTCGAAACCACCACGACGGTGAGTTTTGAGACATTATTGTTGTGTATTTCACGTGATGTGTGCTCGGGCGGCGAGGGAAGGCAGTTTACGATATAATTTTTGTGTGGGAAACAGAGCGAACGAAATTTTTGAAAAAACGCGAGAGAACATTTTTCCTTTGCACACGGTTGTTGTTTGTTGCAAAAGCAATTTAAAAGAACAACCAAATCAATCGAACGCTCGTTGAGGGAAAGGGAGAAAGGATGTCCTCGCGTTAGCAGAAGAAGGACATTTTTCATCGCGTCGAGAGTGAGGCGCGAGCGTTCCCCCTTCGCGCGCGCGCGCACGCACACACTACAAAATTTACGAAAGAATTTTTGAGTCGGTGCATAGAAATTTTACTTTCTCTCCTCTTGTATCGCCGTACTCGTAACCAATCGCAAGATGGAAAGTGCCTTGCGCGAGTCGTTGAACCGACTCTCGAGAGTCGCGCGACGAGAATCAGCTCACGCAATTGGACCCGAGGATGAGTCGAAACAAATCATCGCGAAGATACAGGTGAGTGTTGTGGCTGAGAATTTGTTCGTGCGATTTCTTTTCACACCTAGAAGCAACGAGAACAAACTCTGTCCTCGTATACAAACTAATTGACAATTTTTTTCTATTCGAATGCTACGACAGGAACTCTTGGAAGCTGCGCACGAAGAGGACATCCCGCCTTTATCGGCGATATTTTTGGACCCTGATGTTGGAATTTTGAATTATTTGAAAGAAACTTCGAACGTGTTTGCGAAAGATGTGCAAGCGGCTCGGGCGAAGGCGTTCGACGCGATTACTAAACATATCGAACGCGTCGGTCAAACTCAAAGTTCGGCAAATGCGAGGGAAATACGCGATTTATGCATGCAGCAGTTCCGAAGCGAGCAACAAAATACGACTAAAGCTGCTGCTTTGGGACCGATAATTGCGCTTTTTGGTATGCAGCTACCCTTCGACGCGACGGAGGAAGAGTTGAAGAGAGTAGGGGAATCGTTACGAAGAGATTACGAAAGAACCGCAAAGACGCCGACGGTGAAGTCCTTAATTTTAAAGGCGTGCGCAGCTCTGCACGCAAATTTCGACATTGAGTTTAAGGAGGAAGACGTTGCGCGAGACGCGCATCCGAGGTGGTTAATGAATAAAGCACTAGGGGTATTAGACGACCAAATCGGATCGGCAGATTCCGATGACGACGACAACATGCAGGGCGCAGAGGAGGAAGGAAAGAAAAAAATCGACATGGTATTGATCTCTGGTGCACTTGAAGCGATTGCCTCTTCCTTACAATCTGTCCCAGATAAGATTTCAACGAGTTCACGTTCGGTTTTATCTAAAATTTTGCTGAAAGCTTTAGAACCTCCATCTTACGGTCAACGGAGCGAAGTTCCTCGAAGTGCTATGAAAGTTGTGGAGTGCGTTGGCGCAATTTTAAAGAAAGAGTTCATTGAGTTCGCTCCTGAAATTTTTGAGAAACTTTTAGAACTTAGAGTTTGTTCGAATAAGGATGTCACCAGAAACGCGACAATTTCTTTAGATGCATTTTTGATAACTTTGAGAGATGCGTTGATGGACAATACTTTACTCGAGGAAAGCAAACGAATCAAGGCTATGAAAAGCATGATGAGAAAAGTTGAAGCACTCTTAGAAAGTAAGCACGATAAGAACTCAAACCCACGAAAGATCACCGTAGCGGTCCGTGCTCTAGGGAAATTAGCGAAACCTGCATTTTATATGTCGAGTGATGAGCTCGCGATGGATTTAGACGAGCTGATGGAAAAGTTGGCAAGATTTACTTTAGAAGAAAAATTTGCTGCAGGGGGTAACGCCTTTGAGAAGAGATTCGAATCCATGGAAAGACAGGTTTCACTTTTGATTGCATACACGGACGTTCTCGAATTGCAGCAGACCGTCGATGAAGCTACGTTAGATATGGTTGCTTCTATATTACGTTGGATATTTGAACACTACTCAAACGAGGTCGATACTAGAAAACGGGTTGTGCACGATGCCATCGTCAATTTATTCCAGACGTTACATGAGAGAGGTGGAGCGTTACGAAGTTTGTTTAGCAGGTGTGGACAATCATTAGTACTTTTGACGCTGCGTGTTGGTCCACCTGATCCTATTGATAGGTTGCTGGCAGATGCTCCTCCGATACAGCTTTGGCCAAGGTACGTCGATTTGTGGGTTCGCTTGCTCGGGGGTGAAGAAAAATACGAAAGATTCAAGCCGAATAGAGCATTAAAACGCAACATCTCACCGCATGGGTCTGGTTCTAAGAGGCGCTCCCAAAGTCTTGACTCTTCTGTAGCAGCGGGACGTTTATCAGAAAATTCTGTGGACGAACACGGCATGGATGTCGATGTAGTCATAGATGAGCAAACCCAAATTGCCCAGGGCGCAGCGAGCGCTACGTATGACTGTTTCGTAGAGCATATACTTTTGATATGCAACACTCTCGAACTTGGCGTTCGAGAATCTGCGATGATTAACCCTGGTGCGAATGTAGAAAACGAAGCGCAGGAAAAAGATGTGAAAATTCCAGAAGATTTAGTAGATAAAAACATAGAAGCAAATGCATTGATAGCGTTAAATTTAGAAGGTAATTTAGAGGCCAAAAATCCGGGAGACATGCAAACTTTTCTTGGATTAGTCGATTTCTTCCGTAAAGTCATCGAAGAATCACCTTCAAAGCATATGTGCGCCTGGATTGGTCAGTTAGGAGAAGAACTCATGTTATTAGCGACAAAAAATACAGCTTTGAGTGGTTTTTACAAACTGATTCAAAGCTCATTACACGCTGCAGAGCGTTCGGGTTACTTCCAATTCGCACGTCTTGATAAGAAGGATCAAACGATTAAAAAAGATGATGAAACTCGCCAAATCGAAATTGACGAAGAAGAACAAGCTGCGCGACTTCACGTGGCAAGGAGCTTTCAAAACTTTCTGCACGAGGTACTCGCAGAAAGTTCAGGGAAAACTGGTGAACTGAGAGCGGCATCACTGAGTTTACTATTAGAAGCTCCGGAGGGTTTACTTTCCTTGAATGATCTAGTGCGGCCGTTGTGCTCGATGCTTGAACTTGGATTGCAACATTCGCCGATGGCAGAAACTGGATTGAGGGTGTTAGAAACATGGCTGACCAATCGAAGGGAAGAATTGCTGCCTACACTTCCAGAGTGTGTGCGCAGCTTGAGGCCGTATCTGGATCGAGGAGACGGTTTACCTGAAGATTTAGAAATTGATCGAAATAATGCTACGGCTATGTTCGATATTGATGAGAATGCGCAATCTGGCAGCGTTGCTGAATGGCGATTTGAGAAGCGAATGGAAAAGCAAGCGTTAGAGCAAAGAAGTAATTCTGAAGAAAAGATATTGCTAATGAAAGTACTCAGATTACTTGGTTCTGTGGGTAGTTATTCCCACTTTTTAGTTAACTCCCTAGAAGAAGATGAACAGAGCGGCACGGATCAGAATAGAGACTCGACTATTCTTTGGGATTCTACGATGAGAATTTCTATAGATTTACCGTTATATGCCACAGAAGCAACTCTGTGGTTGGACAGTTGCTTACCCCGAATCGCGCAGTTGGCCAAATTCTCTCGGGACCGGGCAACAAAAGTTGCTGCATGTGAAGCATTACATGCCATGACATTGCTTATGGTTGGACGCAATGCGAGAAGACCGGATTCAGCAGACGATAAGAGTGGTGTAACTCCGTTCCATCTGGTATACCGTTCGCTTTTTCCAGTCATCTTAGACTTAGCTGCAGATTTTGAACCGGTTACGAGCACCCTTTTCCGCAAATTAGCATTCCAATTAGCCAGATGGTTTACGAAGAACCAAGTTCGAGAAGCAGCTGAAACGATGGCATTACTTGATGCAATTACCCTTGGTGTTGCCGATGCTCGCTTCGGCGTTAAGCGCGATTTATGCGCAGCACTAGCTGCCGAGGCGCTTAAGTGGAGCATGAAACAGATGACGGAGGTTCAAAGCGCCGTGAACGTGAAGAGTATTTTGCGCCGATTGTACTCATTGATGTCACATCCAGATTCAAACCGACGTCTTGGAGCTTCTAGTGCTGCTTTACGTTGTCTAGAACTATTTGAAACGCAAGATCGGTCGGCTACAGAGATTTTGAAAAATCACATCTTGGAGATGCTGGAGGTGACACTTCGCTCGTTCCGTCTGGCTTCTTTTACGCAGTCAAAAGATGCCGCAGAGGATGCTACGGCGCGTTTGTCACGAATGATAGTACGTGTTTGTAAGCGACATGCTCATTTACTTATGCAGCCGTCCAAACCAGCACGGTCGGGGTCTTTTCAAACACTCCGTGATATTGTTGTATGGATATTTGATGATGGAGTAGCAAGACCAGAGAGACGACTACGACTAGAGTCGCAATATGCGTTTTGCGTTTTATATCCGACGTGCACATTCAACGTTCTCAGGCATGTGCAAGATAAAGGCCTTCCTTACACATCGGATTTGTTCGATAAAGTGAGAAATATAAAGATTTCAAACACCATAATCGCGCCCACGGATCCAGCAAACTGCGATGCTGCTATCAGCTGGCTTAATATAGAAAGAAGTGCGTTTCACTTCGCCAGATGGAGTTTGGAAGTCAATATACTTCCCTCTGAGATTTTTTCCCGGCCCGAGTATATAAGAATATTCCAGAATGCATCGGATTACATGCAACTATTCGAAGAAGACGCCGCTATAAATGTGGGTCCGAGCGTGCTTCGGAAGTGGCGCCGAGCAAAGGTGGATTTTCTCTTACAAGTTTTATTATTTGTGCATACCTCGATTAAAGGACTGAAAGCTTCGAAGAATAATGATAAAAATGCGGAGAATCTAGCTCTGAAGGAAGTCGTAGATAACAATGGTTTTGTCAAGGTGCTCGCAGGATCATTCTTGTCGCTCGAGTCATTTGAAGCTGAAGCGCAAGAAGAGGTACGAATTTCAGCAACTGCGGCTGGAATTTTGAAGGAATTGAATTTACTCGTCGAAGAATACGGGGACATATTGCCTCCATATTTAGAGGAGATGAATACCAAAGTTCTAGAAGAGCTTAAGTTAGGGGTGAGTAAAGATTCAACGGGTGATCTCGGTTGCGTGCATCTCTCGAGCACTTCAGGATGTTCCAAAGCTGGGAGATTGGTGACAGGCTACAAAAAATTGTTCGACATTAATATGCTACGAGGTATTTTACCGCAAGAAGAGATGCAGAGCGGAATTATAGGAGAAAGGTTAGTAATGGTCGTGTATAATCTACGTAAAGCAGCCAATCCGAGACAAAAAGCTGTTGGAACTGAAATTTTGCGTTTAGCGTTCCAACTTGGGATTGACGCCAGTCGAATCATGGAAATTATTTTAAGAAGAGACGATGAATGGGAGGACGGTTCATTTCTCAAAAGTTCGCGACAAAATACTGGCACAGCTTCCACTCAACGCAGGGAAAAGCAGAAGATTGCTCGCCTCGAGCAAGAACAGGGTGAAATATTTTACCTATCCTTCCACAAATTGATTTCAAATTACGTCACATTTGATTTTGAGAAGTATGCCGCATCAATACTAGATCGAGCAGCGAACGATATTTCCTCGCCGGGAGGAAGGATTGCGACGCATCTATTGATATCAGTGCTCAGTAACACAGGAGTTTACGCGCGTTCAGTCTTGCTTGCGTTTACGAAATGCATACTCACGCTTGATCCACTTGTTAAATCTGACTCTTCAAGATCAAATGATATCGTTGCGAGGTGTCAACGCAGAACTTTATCTATTATTGAACGTGCGCTGATTCTTGATTCATCACTTAAGCAGAATCGAGTGTTACTTTGTATCGATGTTAACGATGAGAAGAAGGAACAAGAAAATGCGGCGTACTTCATAGGAGATGCATTGGCAACATGTTTGCGATTAGATTCGAGTTCCTCTGCAAGAATAGAAGCAATCAGAATTTCGATGCAGATTCTACTCCAGAATGGGATAGACAGAAACAACAAATGCTCTGAAATCGTCATAGAAGCATTGGCAGATCTTGTGAAACATGTTAAGGCAGTAGAATTGGATCAATGGGATTCTTCTGGTGTCGCCGAAGGAACTAAAGATGCGATCCTTCGCTCGTTCCGATTATCGAGCTCAAAAAGCCATCTTATTCGTTTAGTACTCCCACTTATTGAAGATAAATATAGTGACCAGACGGTGAAGTTTATGACAAAAACGTTGAGCTCTGTTGAAAACGCGTGGGATGAAGCGCTTGCGGTAGAGTTATTCAATTTAGCGTTCGAGAAAGACAGAGAATCGTACCAGAAAAGGGTATGTGGTCGACTTTTGAACATGATTTTAATGAATTCAAGTTCATCTGTTGTCTGCACATTTATATCCGAACGAATAGAGGCGATTGTGGCGATGTTAGAGTGCAACAATAGAGACGAATCGAACTCGGATACTTACGCTACGAACGTATTGAATGCGTTTGTGATTATGAATGCACTTTACCAGAAATGCTCGAAAGAGCAGATTGCAAATGTTCGCCCAAAATTGCAAAATACAACGGAGAAAAAGAAGAATCTCAATCAAATAGTTTCGACGCGTGCACTGATTGAAATTAAAGGAAAAGGGGCATCCGGGAACTCTGTTTCTGATGAGGACAAAGATCTTTGTTTGCGTATTCGGCAAGTTTGTTTTGAGACGTTCTGTGCACTACTCAATCGAACACAGACAAAAGAAAAAATAGTGAAGTTTTTCGATGCACTTCTACAAGGAGACGCTCAGCGCTTTAATGGTTTGATTGATGGAAATTCGCCATGCTACATGGAACCGATATGGTCAAAGAGCGAAGCACCCAATACTTGGAGTGAGCGCGTTCTTAATATCAAAGATGATATAGCGGTGCAAGATACGAGGAAGGAGGAGGAGGAAGAAAATGCTCTTCCGTTTACAATGCTATCTTCCACGCTCTTGAATCTCGATCCTACACTTGCAACAAAAAGTACCACAGAAGCAGCGGAGCGAGCTGAAAATATTATTAGTCATTCAAGAATGGATGGAGATTATTCACGAGAATCCGCAGAGTCCTTATCGCATTCTATTAGTGATAATTTGGAAGCATTTTCTGTTTCCAATGGCTTTTATTTTTTGCTAGATGTCGCAATGCAAGGTACTCCGGAAGATCCTTCGGAAAGTACTTTGATTAGCCGCATAGTAATGTTACTGAACGACGCGCAATTGTTACCCCACATCAGATTTGCAATAGCTAAAGCTGTGTTGAGAGCGCAACGCGTTTCAATTCAGATGCTTAATCCAGCGGAAAACGCAAAAAAGGAAGAATCAAAGACTACTGTGTCTCTTTTCGGGACTATAGCACCTGATTTATTACGCTCTGTAGTTATCGCTTTGATTGATGTGTCAAAATATTGCAACGACAATATCATCCCTTCACCTGTGCGGGAAGTAATAGTGATGGCTTTGGAATGCACAGAAACGTGGACTGTTGAAACAAGGCGCGCACTTTCTAATTTACTGTGTTGCGTGATTCGTAACTCACCAACTGGGTCCGTGGTTGAACTTCGTGAGAATGTTACGCTTGGAACACGCCTGATGCGTAAACTGCGAGACTGTATACTGTCGACTTTCGATTCAGATACGGTGTCCGACACGTTCTACGATGTTTTGAAGGAATTGCAAACATTGGTCAAAACACCGGGTCAAGAAGAGATGGGTAGACTTCGACGAATTGCGGGTGTTCAGATGATTGGCTCTATTGTTGCAGATGGTATTCTGGACATTACCGGAAAGAAAACAGTCGTAAAATTTTGTTCAGAAATGCCAAGTCACAAAGAGGATTGGACATCAGATATCACTCTTACAAGAGCGGTAGTTCATCATTGCCTGATGAAGCCAGATGCAACTTCAGGTCGTAAATGTCATGAAGCTGCAGCATCGCTCGTTGGATTTGCATTGAGAAAACGAGCAGAAAAACGAATTGCACTGGAAACAAGTGAGGCGGAAGAAGAAGCTTGGGTTCGTGACTTGTCTGCTCGTCTTCGCACTTTGCAGCAACATAAACTCGATCTATTTCTTATTGCTCTAGATCGAATATCGAAGCATTACCCTCCTTTTCCATATGAAGCTGATTTTGCAAGCGTTGTGCAAAGCTCTTTAGACAAAATTTACGGTGAGCCACGTTATGTCGCTTTGCGTGCTTTATCATATGATACAAGTAGCGAACATAATGTTGAATGCGCAAAGCAATTGCTTCCGAGAATGAAAACATTCTTAGAGAATAGAGACCCTCAAACTAACGCTCTTCTGATGGAGATTCTCGCCCGGGGTCTGTTATTCGCATCATCGGAGGCCACCAATCATTTAGAAGATAATACGTGCGATGCAGAATTACTAAATAGGGAATCAAAACGTCTTTGGCTTGTCGTGATGAATAAAATTGACCGTGTTTTTCAATCCTCCACGCCAGTATCGACAAAAGTGCGCGCTGCACAAGCAAAATTATGCGCTGCTATTTTACATGCATTCCCTGACTTTCGAACAGAAGGAGTTATCATGGGGCCATTGTTTCGGGCTATGGCTGACCCAAATGACGCTGCAGGGTGTGCTGCTGCTAGAGAACACTGGGAAAAGGTCAATCACGTGTACACCTTGGGTGAGAGACTACTAGATCTAATGAAAACACCCCCATCTGCTAGCGCGGAGGAATCGTGGATAAAAGCATCTTGTGTGTTGGTACTTGCGATTCCTGAAATGCATCAAGACTACGAACAGACTGTAGCTGAAGATGATTTAGCAGATTGCGAACTTACAGAACTTAACATAAATACGGACTGGCAGGGCTCTAGTTTGCCAATGACGCCATTATTTTCGACAACGAGTACCTACGGAGTGTCGCCGATGTCTCTAATGGTGTCAAATGGTCTGCCGGGATCAGGTCGTCGATTTGGTCCAGGGAATGTGGTTGGGATACCTGCACCAGGGCTTATTCGTGCAACACCTGCTGCTCCAGGAACGTTAGCAATTGCCACTCAACAATCGCAAGCGGCGACACTGGTTTCCGATGTTACAAAACTACACAGAGGAGATTCGGTAATGATGATTCCATCGTCCACACTTGGAAGTGGACAATCTGGTGATTTGCCAGAGTGGTTGATTGGTGAGCATGCATTGAGCAGCTCGCAGCAGCGTGATCCTCTGTTCGGATCCACGTTGCCTCACATTCCCCAGACGCAAGTTGTGCATCGTCAAAAGCAAACAACAATAGACGGATCATCCAAATGGCCGGCGAGACGGACTATTTCACAAGACTATTATAAAAGAAAGGAAGAAACTACAACATCACTAGAGGCTCGAAGATTTCGTGCACTTCAGAAGCACACGAGAGAGCAAAGAAAACATGCTGTGCATTTAGTCAGACGATATCGCGATGGAGAGCTGCCAGATGTCAAAATTTCACGCGCTGAGATTCTTGCACCATTGATATCACTTGCAAAGCGCGACCATGCGATTTCGGTGCTACTTTTTTCAGCGTTATGGAATGCGGCTCAGTCGGAAAAGTCTCGCGCAACGATAAAAGAGACGAATGAGCCTTGGAAAAATGCAGTTCCGGGTGAGTCACAACGCGAACAGGCACGGAATCTGCTGTCCACATTCGCTAAAAGTATCGAAGGTTCTAACGTATTTCTTGCATCATGGGTGCTAAGAGCATCTGCTGATGATAAAGAGTCAAGAGTATCGTGGAAAGATTTACGACGTATTGCTTTTACAGGAGATTGTTTAGCCGGTGGCATAATAGCTCTGGAATCATCTTTAATGGGCACAAAAACAGCTGAATTAACGGAAGGCTCTGCGGATAATTCCACTACTTTCGCATGGCGCGCTATGGCGGGCTTACATCGCGCTGCGGGTGATGGAGATGCTGCTTTACTATCTGTAGCTAAAGCATTCGACGATGATGAACAAACCCATTCTGCGCTCAAAGCGCAACTAGCTGGAGATGCAAAAAAAGCAGGTAAAATCTACCGGAAGTTGAAACAAAACAATACCAATACAGAGACTGTAGAATGGCGTTTCTGGACCCGAGAGCGCACTCGATGCGCGGAAAGATTAGGTGAGTGGTCATTTGCATTCAATGAATTCGATGAAAATGTGAAAAGTTGCGTAAAAGCGAAGGAGTGGCGCCAAACATCAAAGTTGCTAACAGTCGGCGGTGAAGAACTTAGGGGTGTTTCTGGTGAAGCTTCCGGCGGAGATATGAGTGCAGCTGCCATTCGAATTGCCTTGAGGGAACCGGCGCTAAATATGGGGGGATTATTGGATTTCATCTATAAAAGTGGTACCGATAATACGGACGAAGATCACGCAAGGCACGCCTTATTACTGCAAGATTTAGGTGTTGAATTTGCCGTCAGAGCCTTCGTGAACAAACTCGAAGATACTTCCAAAACTATCATTCGAGATGTTCGCGACAGATTCGCTACGCGCTGGTCCTCAACGCATCCAAGAGCAGTTGCTGTTCGCCGTGCACTTTTGCAGTCCTTACAACCGTGTGTTGAAATTGAGGAAGTTTTGCATTGCGCAACATTGTCGAGGATCCCGGTCTTAAATAATGAGGTGTCTGAATTTGAGAAATGTTTAAAGAGCACGCTGTTGAAATGGGAAATGAGATGGCCTTCGACAAGTTACGATTTTGCTGAAGTTTGGGAACGTGTATCATCATTCCGTTCTATTTGCCTTGGAGCCTTAACGCACCTCGCGAAGCAGACATCAAGGAACTTAATTGAACAGGTCAATACTGATGCCTACTGGCATGCAAGTCGAGGTTTGCGCAGAGTTGGAGAAACGAAATTGTCTTTGAAGTTCTTGCAAAAATATGGCGATGCGATTAAAAATTCTAAGAAGGAGAAAGAATGGAAGTATGCTAAAGCTAAACTCAAGGGAAAATTGTCAGTTACGAACAATGTTGAAGATTTGGAATCCATCCTATCCACGATCCAAAACAGAGAAGCGCTGGAGAAATCGTTCATGATCGCTCCGCACACTGCCGATGTCAAAAACATAGAAGGCTCATTTTGCGAGAAAATTTGCATGCTTACGAAAGACAAAGATCGGATAGAAGCACGTGCCCACGATGCGATAAGCTGTTACACTGCTGCAGAATCCTGCGCAGAGGCTGAGAGCAACGCGAAGCTTTCTTCAAAAGCGTCCTTGAATCTTGCGCGATTCTGTGACGAGCTTCTCATTCGATTTGAAGATTCTATGACGATGGATGTTGATATGCTGAGCTCTACGCTCGTGAAGCATGTGCTAAAGGCAATGAAAACAAGATCAAAAGCGTGCGAAAAAGCGCGGCATTTGCTACCAAGAGTCCTTTCACTTTTGCGGGTCACGAGAGGAAAAGATTCAATACTTTCTGAATTTGAACGTGGGGTGCGGGACGTATCAGCCTGGTATTTTCTCGATTGGATTTCCGAGCTTGTTGTTTTACTCTCATCTGAATCGTCGTACGATGCGGTGTCTCCGCTGATGACTCGACTCATTGATGCGTATCCGGCTGCTTTGAGACCTCATTTTACGCTTGGAAAGAACAGCTTGACTCTTTCAGCTCTTAAAATTGGCGAAGTGCTATTAAGTTCACCAGCCGCGCTACAGTTCGAACGGGCAGTTACACTTCTCGATTTTCCTATGGCTAGATTGAAGTGGTGGTGGAATGAAATCGAGCTCGTGGAGCGCAAAGAAAGCTTGCCCCCAGAATCGGAGAAAATATCAAAGATATTGAATGAAATGATCGAAGATGTGGCAAATCCTGATGAGACAACCTTAGGTCCCATCAATGCATCATTTGCAAAACTTGCAAAGCCAATTCTAACAGAAATTACGAATTCTATCACACCAGAAACACCTGCGGTTTCAAAATTGCTTCAAGATGCGGTGTTTCGGATCGAAAAGCAATGGAAGAAATTCGGAAACGAAGGTCTTGAATCAGCCTCTACGCTTCCACTTGCACGATTTTCCTCGTTTTTTTCTTCTTTCGAGCAAAGATCATATGGTGGCGTCAAAGAACAGTTTATGGCGAATCTCGAAATACCAGGACAATACGATTCGCTCTCGCAGGCACCTGATCCAGCTTGGCATACGAAGATTGTGAGTTTTGAAACGAACGCAATCATATTCACACAGTCGAAACAGAAACCAAAGAAAATTACACTTCGTGGCTCAGATGGCAGAGAGTATGCATTTATTGCGAAAGGTTCAGAAGATTTGCGACAGGATGAGCGGATTCAAAGATTGTATCGTGCAATGGATTCACTATTGACACAATCTCCGTCTGCCAGAGCAAAAGCGCTGAGGATTCGAACATTTCACGTCTTGCCCCTAACAAGACGCAGTGGGTTGATAGAATTCGTCCACGGCACGGAACCTGTCGGTCGAATACTCTTGAATTCAAGCGATGCTGCGAAAAAGAATGTAGGCCATGTATCCGCGCGACATGAAGCTTTTATTAAAGCGAGAGCTATGTTTGGTTTGAGTGGGAAAAAACGCAAAGATATTGATGGCGACACACTTATTCAAGAAGACAGAATGGGTGTCATGTGTGATCTCTCTAAGGTACCGAGACCGACCCATGACGACTATCTTATCGCAATGGCAAACGCTGAACTTCAAGCGAGTAAGAAAATTCTCCGAGGACTGGGTCATCCAGGCCATTCTCCCGCCAAGGACGCCATCCGTCAGAAACTTCAAGTTGCTAGCGGATGTCCGGAAGCTTTCTTGGCAGCAAGGAGAGTTTTTGCGGCTTCCCTTGCGGCTTCCTCAATCTCCGGATGGGTTGTTGGATTAGGTGATAGACACTGCGAAAATATTCTGCTCGATGTTTCTCATGGGTCTCTTGTCCACGTTGACTTTGGTTATGCATTTGGAACGGGAACATCCACGTTGCCGATTCCTGAGATCGTACCGTTTAGAGCAACTCGCACCTTTCTTGGTGCTTTGGAGCCATTGGATGCAAGGGAATGGCTAGAGACAGATATGGCAAGAGTTCTGACCGCTTTTCAATCGGGTAAAAATTTATTGGAAGGTGCGATGGACATTTTTATACGGGATCCAATTTTAGATTGGACTCGGGAAACGCAACAAGGAGACGATGTGCAAAAGCACGTCGAGATGCGCGTCATGCACGCGCGCTCAAAATTATCTCTCGCTAATCCAGCATCTATATGCATCGAGCAATGTAAGTCAAAGCATGGTCAATCTATGTACTGGGATGGACTTCAAAAACTTATCATGGGTGATGACGACGGAGCGAGAGCTCGAGCTGGAGAGACGTGCGAAGATGTGGATGAACAAGTTGAGTGCCTGATGGATATGGCTACTGAGCCTCGCATACTCGCAAACAGCTGGACGGGATGGAAGTCGTGGCTGTGATGAAGAACGGTGCGGGAGCACATTTATATCTCTTCCAAAAATGGGAGTGCGTTTTTTTAGCTTCCCCTAAAATCATTCAATCACGCAATATAATTTTCTGTTCTTTTCTCAACCTCTTTCCTTCCTTCCCTCCATAAATTTCGAAATCAAATTTGGTCGTGCTCTTCGAACCGCGAGGCCAAATGGCACCGCCGGAATTAGACCCTAGATCTTCAGCCTTAGACGAGCTTCATGCATTACTGAAGAGCGATAAAATTAGCAAAAGAAAGGTAAAATGTCGCTTCTCCTTCCTTTTGGCGGACGAGCTCGCGCGAAGATGTTTTCTCTTCTTCTTTCGATTTTTCTCCGATTGCAAATCTCGCGCTTTAACGAGATTCACCGAGAGAAAAAGGTTTTTCAGCTATCGGTGACATGCACTCATTTCTCGTTTATTACTGAATTTCTATACTCACACATCGCCGCGGTATTGCATTCCGAATTTCACGTACAGGAGGGCATCAAAGAGCTTAAAAACCATCTCGGTTCGAGAGATTTTTTGCAATATCTGGACAGACGCACGAATGACTTTGCAGCTCAGTTCGAAGACGTGAGTTCGCGACACACGTGGTCGGGCATCGTGAGCTCCGTTGTGTCATACGTGAACGCAGAAATTGAATCCCACAGAAGCAAAAATAAAGCTTGCGATAAAAACATAACTTCAATCTTGAGGGAAGTAGTTAAGACAGCAGAAGAGAGGAAGAAAGTTGCAGGTGTACAGTTACCACTTTTGAAGCGCGCAAAGAAAATTTTCGAGCACGTAGTAGATGTCTTGGAGGAAGCGGGAGCGGAATTCGCAACTGATTACTCGCATTTACTTCGAACGCACCTGTTAATAGTTCCAGATTACTGCACGAAATTGCAAGTAGATGTGTTCGAGGGGTTGTGTGAATTTTTTGTACAGCGAATTGAACAGAAGCGCAATGAAGAGGAAGAAGGAGATGGGTCTATGGATTCGGAGGATCTAGACGCTAATGTCATCAGTAAAGAAGAGATGTATAAATCCGCTTCGACTCTAGTTCAGCTTTTGAAGTCCTATCCTTCCGATATTCCTTCACAATACGCTTTGAGATTACTCAAGTTCTTTGCAACGACTTTGAAAACATTGAAAGAAGATACGAAACTTCCTGCGAGTTTGATGCTCGGGTTAAACCTCGTTCTGGCGAGAAATGGAATCGATTGTCAGTCAAACTCGAAAGAAATCCACGACGATGTCGCTCATTTCCTGTTGTGGGCTTTCAAAGCCAAGAATGCGAGAGATAAAAAACTACGTGGTTCTCTAGTAACCTATGCACGCATTCAGCTAAAATTAGGGGGGTTGGAAGATGAGAAAGCACTTGGAGAGTTGGCTGCAACATTAGAAAAGGAAATTGAATCTTCATATTTACTAGTGCAACAAAGCAATGCTACTTCATATGATCGCGGTGGTGATTATGATAATGAATATCACGTGAATGCCGCTCAATGGTCAATGTGTGAATTACTTGCAGACGTTCTGGCCGCGCATTCAAGATTGCGCAAAGATGTTCTGATGGATCTAGACGATAATGCTATCATCAAACACGATTCAAAACGTCTAAAGACGATGGGTATTTCCCCTGCGTCGGTTAGTATATCAACTTTAATCACTAGAATTTGTGGAGAACATTCCAAAGAATGGGGTCCAGTAGTTTGCGCCTTCCTATGCAACAGCGGGACAGATGAAGTCATTTTCCCAGATACTACTCTTCGAAATTGGGCCAGTTTGCTAAACCAAAAACTACGAACAATCTACGCGGTTAGTGGTACTGATGCGCACGCACGTGGTCATATCTTGTGGCTTACAAGAGCTTTGGAACAGCTCGCAATAGTTATGAGATCTCGCAACGAAGATAACTCAAAGACTCTTGCAATATCAACGTCAGATAAGGCGCTATGGACAGAAGCTCGAGATTTTGCATGCAAATGGCTACCCGCGTTGGCAACGGATAATGCCATTTCAAGTGCATCCTTGCGCTTAATATCGGCGATGACAGTCGCAGATCTCGTTGCAACTCCCGTATCTTCTGAGTTCTGGAAACTTCATCCTTTCGACATGGAACAAGCACCCTCGATAGCAGCTCTAGAAACTATTGCGAGTATGAATCCAGAGCACTCTTTCGTTCTTTTTGGTAAATTCAACAGCGATAGAAATGCGACGATGAGTGTTGCAAATAGATTCCGCTGGATACTTAGTTTGCTGGATTCCTCGCCTCGAGATAAAATAGTTTTTTATAGGAAGAGAAATCCTTTTCTCGAGAACGAGTTGATGTTGAAAAAATTAGAGACGATTGTGCGGACAATTCGCACTGTGACGAGCATGGGATCAAAAGTTGAAGCTATTGACACGAAAGATTGGATCGACGCTGCAGACGAAGAACAAGTTCAAGTTCAACGGGAATTAAGAAATATTGACTTTGTACCGAATCTTTTCTCGCGATTTAAACAAACCATGGCTGAGGATGCAAATTGCTCGACAACCACTAATAGTAATGATTTGATTTCTGACTTAACGTTGAAACCAAAAGCATCTGAAATACCTTCTACTGTAGCTACTACGGTGATGTGTGATGTGCTAGTCACAGTCTTTCGAAATGGACTGGAAGATGTCGATCTTTCATCTGAGGAAGCACTCCAATTGGCTACTGCTGCTCTAGAAATAAATTCTCTTTATCTTTGTGACGCTCAGAAAGTCACTCCTGGAGAGAAACAGTGGAGAGAAAGTAGTCAGTCGGTACTTTCAGCCGTATCAAACGCTATTTCTAGACATGCAAGCGTTCTGAAAGACTCTGTTACAGCGTTGCTTTCGTCCGAAAAGACCAGCAGTTGTTGTTCAGTGTTAGACAGGCTTCCTCCGCTTTTCAATGCTATCGCAAATCTTCAGAAAATTGAGCCAAAACTTGTTGGTGAGAATTCCCGATTGAGTCAATCTATACAAGATTTGGGCTTGGCCATAACTGAATCATTGCGCGTATCCGTAGATAGAGTGAAGACAACTTGGGAACAATCATCGAAGCGTGTGAGAAATGATCGTGATGTGCGAAACGAGGCTTCTGGGAGACAGCGAGGGCTTTCTCTATCGCAGAGAGCAGCTCCTGGACAAAATAAAAGCACCCAAGAATTGTTTGATGACGAACTAGACGAAGGTCTTCCTCGCGGAAAGATGCATCAAACGGGAAGTTCGACTCAATCGTACAATAATACCATGTCGACTGTATTTTCTCAACATGCAGAAAGCACAATTTCTTCGTTCGAAAGAATGGTCGTGGCTGGAGTAAACGCTTTGCGTGCATATAGTAAAATAGACGCAAATGCCGCGGCAGAGAAGGTTACCTCTATACTTCAATTGGCCGTTCCTCCGAGTGAGTTCATTCCTCGAGGAGTAACTGGTGTTGGTATACCAGCCGAGTGTACTCTAGAAGTCATTTGTGAGTTGATAGGACCTGATGTGCCATTTGCTATCGAGATAACCATAGAAGCTCTTGAGGCCTTACAAAGACTTTCTGAAAATTCAAAAACGAGCGCAGGGATGCCTTTATCAGCCCGAAAATGGATTTTAGAACGTGTTGAAACGTTTGTCAATCAATTTTTGCGCTCGCGACGCTTGAATGATCAGAGATCATCAGGCAGTTCCGAATCTTTGGGTTCTGAATATTTTCCAAGGATTATTGAGTTGATCCAAAAAATAATTGGAATTGATCCAAATAAAATGAAAGATGAGAGTATCTGCGACCTCAACGAGCTGGTCCAGGCAGATTGCCGGGTGCAATTGGCTTATACAATCGAATCATTACACAGGCTCTCTGTCGATGCGTTCCAACCAGCGTTCGGAGATGTTCTGTGTGTACTTGTGGAAGATGATTCATTCAAAGTTCGGTGCTCTGCTGGATTTGCATTAGCGGCAACGCTAGCACAGTATGATAACGCAGATGTTTTGGATATCTTTAGGGAGCGCATATTGCCACAGTTTCGAATTGCTTGCCCAGCTCCAGGCTCTTCAGAAAAGATAGAAGCAGGTCCGTATCTAGAGGAACCTGCTGAAGGGACGACTCCAGAAATTGAAGCAAGTGCAATGTATGCTATAGCTGCAATGGGTATTTCAAGCGATGTGATTGAGCCATGGAGCGTATTTATGATTTGCGCACATGGTGCTGTGCGAGATTCAAAGCAACGCGCAGTTGCCATCAAAGCAATTGATGAATTAATGAAATACGGCGGAGCCGCAAATAGGAAATCATATATAAGAAGGCACTCTCGTTCTATAAGTTACTTATGGGCAATGGCATCTTTGCCACTGGATAAATTGTTCAATAATCCGGATTTATTTGCAATTGATTTCAGAGCAGGCGATAAATCGACGTATCTATCCGGTTCGAGTCAGATATCTTCTGCGAATGAATCGTCTATGCAAGAAATTGCACGTCTTTGGGCAAATATGCTTATGCCAGCTTTGATACTAAAATGTGATGCTGATGGTGTAACTAAAGTTGCCAAAGGTTGTGGTTATTCCGATGATGGAGCTTATTTGATTAAACAGCACTTCCCTGCAATTATGGCTCGAATACACCCCGGTGCATATTCAAATCCCCCGGAGAAACGATGCGTAAAGGCATTTAAGTCTGAAGCTTTGTTGCGAGGCTTCGATTATGAGGAAGACAAGATGTTATCAGAAATGTCAGATAGACTCGGGGACATAGTCAAAGAGATGTTAGATACTGTAGATGAACCAACGAGCGAAGAATCTGGAGTGAATAACATTGCGCCAGGTTATGTGCATCCATCTGATATAATTGAAGCTATCAAAAGGATAGCATCTCAAGCCGGGAAGGATTGGGATATCTGGGGTAACGATCGACCCCTACGATGTCTCGCACATCTGCACTACTCACTTGACAATGCCCCGAGTTCACGACTTAGGAAACAAAGTCTTGCGGGTATTAAGACATTGATACGAGCGCTTTCGACGAGTGTTACTTCCCCTCCCACAATGAGATACTTCATTCATGTTTTGATGCCGTATGTTGAAGATGAAGTCTTAGGTTTTGAATGCGTGCAATTGTTGAAGATAATTTTGGTTGATGTACTACAAAGTCCAGAGGTTCAAAGCCCACCAAATGCCGAGACTGAGAAAGAAGCAGAGCAGCGTGCAAAATTATCGAATATTACATTCTTAGATCAGCTCCAGCCGCTCATGTGCACCTTATTGAACGCAACACGAAACAAGAGAGTGAGCGCGGCAGCGGCAGCAGCGCTTGTCGCAGATCTGCTTGGCTTTTGTTTTATGGACAAAAAGCCCCGATTAGATCGGTTTCCATCCGACGAAAAATGTGCTTATAACGTATTGCAAGCCATGGAATACGTTTCTCCTATATCGCGTGAGGAAGTGAAAAAGAATCCGCTTTTGAAGCAGGCTGCTAAACTTCTACCAGAAACTGGATCACGTATACCTGATTCGAACGGATTGAAATATTATTTGGCATTCTTGATACACTCATCGAATGGCTTACCTCCCGTTGCTCGGACGCAGACACTGCTTATTGGAGGTCGAGCAATAATCAACGATCCTGATCTCATTGCCAATGTCCAGAAGGTTCAGAAAGCTGAGCAAGGTGAGCAAGTAAATATGATACGGGACGAATTACGACGTGATATGAAGTTCAACCAAGCTGATTCTTTGGAAGGACTTGCATGGCAGTTTGCTGAGCATGCTGAGTCTGTTGGAGATGAGGAGTTACTGACCGTCGCCGCTCAAATATTAGGAATATTTGGTCCTCTCAATCCGAATATTTCTGCATTTTTCTCGCCCATAGATCGCCACGTCAAACAAATGATGGATAAAGACTTTCATGAGAGCAAACTGGCTGGAGAAGCTTTGACTATGATTTCAGATTTGACGTGCTCTCACAACTCAGAAACTGTTATCGGTTCTATGCGTACGGCTCGGTTACTTCTCGGATCTAAATCAGCTTTGGAGGCTTTCAAAGGGCTTGATCCGATGACAAAAGAATACCTTCACCCGTTCGTCCAACAATCCGAGAAAGGTGCACTAGCTGCACAAGAAAAGTATGACCGCGATATTGACAAAGCCCTTTGTGATGAAAATAGCGGACAAATGTTTGCTTTGGATTCACCGGCGCTGTGGGCACCTGCAAATCGATATCAAGAAAGTCCGAAGAGCGGGGCAGAAACGAAAAAGCGCCACGGTGAGTGGATATGTAGGTTGGTCTCAACATTAATACTTCACTGCAAATCGCCGTTTTTGAAGCTTTGTCGTATCACAGCTTTCAAGAATCCGGAATTGGCAGAGCTGATTTTTCCTGCGGTCTTAGCTGACATCGCTGAAAACCATCCTGAACGGAAAGACACAAGTTCAGCAGAAGAGGCTCAGAACCATAGGCTCATATCGATAGGAGTCGCACGCTGTTTGCAGGATGCAGCGGATATGAATGGTAAACGCGCATGCCAGACGATGCTGAAAGCGTTAGATAGCATGAGAGCTCGACGTGCAAGAGCTCTCGTTACATTAGACTCGGGTGGTGGTGGTGGTAGGAAGAGTATGGGGGGTAGAAAAGCGTCCAAAGGAACACCGCCAGAGAGATGGACACATGCGTATTGGGTCAATGTCGACTATTTAGATGCTGCCGACGCGGCAATTATTGTTGGCGCCCCATTTACCGCTACACTTCTGGTTGAAGCTTGGCTTGAGCATACAAGACAAACTGTGAAACTAGACCAACACGAAAGCATTGATAAAAAAGATTCTGTCAATGGAGTACCACGGCATCTCAGAATATTGATTGAAGCACAAGAATGCTTGAACGAACCAGACGGTATGCACGGTCTGAATAGAACGAACGCGTTGCAGCTGCAATTGAGATTGAGTGAGCACGAAGGATCTTGGGCCCAAGTACTGGCGGGACATGATTTAAATTGTAGAATGATTGCTGCCAGTAGCAGAAATAACAATGGGCGGCGCATTCGAAAAAGGAGCGACTCTGAGTATGTGAAATCTCAAGCGAGAATTATGAAGTCGCTCAGACGTTTAGGATGTTTGCACACTTTGGATCTGTATGCCAAATCGCTCAGCTCCGATGTAGAGGCAATTAGGCCAGAGCTCGCAGAGGCACAGTTTGAAGCTGCATGGCGATCTGGACAATGGGACTTAAGTTCTGAGTTTTTACAAGGAGAGTTTACGAACAACGAGGCTGCTCAGGATGGGCATGATGATGACGATTCCAGCACTGATTCTTCTTTAGTTTCACTCACATTGGATGGAAAGTTTCATAAAGACGTACATTCTTCGTTGAGAGCGTTATCGAGCGGCGATTTACAAGTTGCCTTTTCTCTTGTTCAAGCTGCTGGATCTAGAGTTGTTCGCAGCTCAGTAGCTGAATGTCCTGAATCTGCAGACACAATGAACAGGACTATCATTCGTTTACGATCCTTGCATGATATTTACAATTCGTTAGTTCTGTGTAATAATGTTAAACAGAATCCGGAACTTCTAGATGAACAGTTGAAGTGCTTGGAGGAGGAGTGGTCGAGGACACTACTTGTAAACTATTCATCTTTAGGAGAAAAAACTAATATGGAAAACATCACTCCGTATTCAATCTCAGAACCTCTCCTAGCGGTTCGAGGAACAATATTAAGAGCCTTTGGGTACAAGGAAGCGCTTGCTAAACAGCTCGTAATAACTGCTACGATTGCTCGGAAAGCAGGTGCTTTTGATGAAGCATTGCAAGCTGTTAGGGAACTTCGGTTAGTTGCGGAAACGACACCGAGGCCAAGCGACACAAGAATTTGTAATACTTCAGTTCTACACTCCCCGCTCGCAGCGTGGAAGGTTGAAGAAGCTAAGTTGTCGTGGGCAATGGGAAGAAAAACAGCAGCTATTGCACTCGCAAAATCTTTAATTGAAGGATACTCGCCCAAGATCAAACTTGCTCGACTACAAAACGAAGTGAGCGATGAATCAGGACATGTGGTCCAATTACCTTCAACAATGAATTCTGCTCCAGATAGTTTCTTTGAAACGTTGGCACTTTTATCGAAATGGCAACATCAAACACGATCTGAGTCTTCTATGCAGGTATACGCGCAAATGTTTTCTGCCGTGCGCGGAATGACAAAAAGTGTTCGAACAGCAGATGTAAAGAACAACCGGAAGATAGCAAAAGCGTACTTTCGCTTGGCAACATTCGCATACTCTCAATACAAGTCAATAGATGCCCGATTAAAAAGTACAGAGTGGCTAAAGCAGGAGGAACTCAAGAAACTAAACGAGGAAGAATACTTTCGTCTCGAGCATCAACTCAAAACGATTCGAGACAATGTCGCGATGAGAAGTTCCAACAAAGCAAAATGGGAACAAGAAGTTCGCGAACTGACGCGCAAAGTACAACCATTACACACACAGGTTACTGCAGATTATGAAGAATCGACTACATTAGCTTTAAGTTTAGACAATTGGTTGATCTTAACTATTCAAAACTACCGCAGAAGCTTAAATTGTGGAGATTTCTACGTCCGAAGAGCAGTTTTCCGATTTTTTGAACTGTGGATAAACAACTGCGGAGGAAGTTCGGACAGAACTCGCGAATATAGCGATGACGTTGCTCCTATCTTGAACAGTGAGATCCGAAAGGTAATTGACACGGTCCTGACGCACAATTGGCTCGAATTGACCCATCAGATTGTATCTAGATTAGGTGTCGATGGTGTCGACAACGCATATATGGAAAACATGACAGATCTAGTCATGAAAATGGCCTCTGATCATCCGTATCACGTTTTATATCATGTATTTGCTCAGATGCGATCTTCTGCAATTGATGATCCCAAAGTGATGGTTGCGAACGAAATTATCGAGAGAATCCGAAACAAAGATGGTAAATTTAGGCCTATGATTGAGCAAATGGAAAAGATGATTGAAGCGTACATTTTGCTCGCGCAGAGTCGCATCGATAAGAGCAAATCAAGAAACCCGTATCCTATTCCATCACAAGTGAAGAAACGGGCGCTAAGTGACTTGGATTTACTTCCCGTCTTGACGGCAGACGTACCAGTCGACTTTGAATGTGAATATAATCTCTCGACTCATGGTATTGCAACGTTTCGGTACTTTGGTGAAAACTGTAGACTCGTTGGCGGTATCAATCAACCGAAACTGGTCGAATGTTACGGATCGGATGGGAATATATACAAACAACTCGCAAAATCAGGTAACGACGACTTGCGGCAAGATGCAGTCATGCAGCAGTACTTCAGGTTGACGAACTCTTTGTTGAAAACAAGTCAAAGCGTGAGAAAATTACGCGTGAAGACGTATAAAGTCATCCCGTTTACTCCAGAAGCTGGCCTTTTGGAATGGGTCGACGATACAATGACACTCGCGAGTTACTTAGTCAACGGTGAGGGAGGTGTTCGATCTGCTCACGAGCGCTACAGACCAAACGATTTAAGATCAGATAAATGCCGAGAAATGATGATGCAAGCAATAACCTCGAACAGCCTGCGCGCGACTTACGATGAAATTTGTGACAAATTCAAACCAGTCATGCATCACCTCTTCCTTGAAAATTTTGCGTTGCCGGCGCAATGGCATGCTGCGAGATTACAATACACTCGATCGGTAGCTGTAAATAGCATGGTTGGTTACGTTATTGGATTGGGAGATCGTCACAATTCGAACATTTTGATCGATAATAAAACTGCTGAGGTTGTGCACATTGACTTGGGCATCGCTTTCGAGCAAGGTTTGTATTTGAAAACCCCAGAAAGGGTCCCTTTTCGACTGACAAGAGATTTAGTTGATGGCATGGGAGCTTGTGGAGTCGAAGGCGTCATGCGAAGATGCTGCGAAGAAACCATGAAAGTTTTGCGAGCAAACAAAGATGCTCTGACAACTATCATAGCAGTATTAGTCCATGACCCAATCGTGAAGTGGGCTGTTAGCTCAAAACGGCAAAGAACGGGAGCATCTGTTGAAGAAGCTGACGATGGTGCAGCAGCACAAACCGGCAACTTGGACGCCGAGCGCGCCTTGCTTCGCGTCAAGCAAAAGCTTGACGGCTACGAGGAAGGCGAAATCCGTTCCGTTGAAGGTCAAGTCCAGCAGCTCTTGCACGACGCGCAAGACGAAGAGAAGTTGTCGAAGATGTATCACGGATGGGCCGCGTGGGTTTAGACTTTTTAATATAAATTTCAACCCTCGGGTTCTCCCAAGTCTTTCGACGAGTCTTTCGCTTTTCTCTCTGTTCTCTTCTCATCTGCTTTTTCGAACAGAAAAAACTCGTAAACTCTCTGTCTCTCTCAGTCTCTCTCTCGTACAAGTCCACCCTCGAACTCTTTCTTTCGTGATCCCTCATTTTTTCGGTCCTCGCGCGGGAACACATGGTGGAGAAGATGGAAGCCAACAAAAAATCCACGCCTTCCGACGGCATCGCGCTCGAGTCGATGAGTGTCGACGGCAAGGAAGCGACCGGTGGTGCTGCCGGTAAAAAACAAGAGACCTTCCCTCCTCAAGTATTGAAAGCGGTCGAAGAGATTTTCGAATCGCGCTCGGTGAAAGAGGTGAGAGAAATTGAAGTTCGAACTCGGAAAGAAGCCGAAGATAAGCAAGAAGAGTTGAGGCAAATCATCGGATCGAGTTATAAAGATGCAATCGCGAACGCGGACGATCTCGTGCAGATGAGTGAACAGACGGCAAAGTTGAGCGAGTGTATCGCAGAAATCAAAGAGTTGGTGAAAGTGTTTGGAACGTTTGACGTGAGCAAAGAAGACGAGGAAGTCTCGAGAACGAACAAGAGCGGCAACGACACGGACAGAGCGAAGGGGGGAAATGAGAGCAACCAGGTCGATCGAGAATTGAGAGACGTTTTATATGCTGCGGGGTCTCGCGTGAAGTATTTGGTGGACTCTCCGGAGCAAATTTGGGGATACTTGGAAGCTGGATCGTGCTACGAAGCGGCGAAACGGTTCGGAGCAAGTAAAGTCATTTTAGCATGCTTACAAGAAAAGATGAAGGCGGACGAGCGAATTTTCAAGACCTTTCCCTTAATTACCGCGCAGGCGAACGCGTTGCATTCGTTTTCCGGGCAAATTTCGAGAAGATCTCGTCTGGCTTTGCAACGCGTCACGGACACTCCAGAGCAAGTTGCGTCGGCTTTGTGCGCCGTATACGTGGTCGAAGATATTAAAGAACCAAGAGTACTTTTGCAAGTGTTGTTACAATCGAGACGAGCGTGGGTTAGAGCGAGTTTGCGTAAGCTGAACAGCGAAACTGATGCGCTCAGGCTGGGAAAAGCTTTAGGTGTAATATGCGCTGAGATTCGAAAAACAACTAGATTAGCGCAAAAGCTCTTCGTTGGGAACGAAGATAGTGAGGAAGGAACGCCTTTGTTCTTTCAAACCTTGAATCAACGCCCCATGGAGGGGAACTCTCAATTTCCGGGCGTTTTTGAGCCAACAAGAGAAGACGAATTGTGGCACGAATCTATAAACGCTCGTGAGAGGAGCACGGTGCTGGAATCAAAGGAAAGTGTTTCTTCAGCCATACAAAGTTGGCTCACAGATCTTGCCTCTGATGCAAAGACTAGGGGCAAGAAGGTATTTGAGGGATTAGATAAGTGCTCGCGCGTAGCTGAAGCGGAAAGAAATGCAAGTGAAATGTGCGAGAAGATTGAAAGAGCGCACCTGAAAAAAATGAGTTTTGGGAAGAAAGGTAGCAATGCGTCGGTTACACCTACTTCGTGGTCTGAATTCTCACTCGCATTTCTTGATAAGGATATCAATATTTTGACAACGCTTTTCGAGGAACCGATGTTAGAGCGCGGTAAAACTTTACTTGCGAACACACTGGCGCACGTTTCCGCGAGAAAGTTACTTAATGACGCCTTAACAGATGAATCGATAATGGAAAACATCAAAGCTGGAGAAAACACTGACTTTTGGCTCACTGAGGATTCCACTAATAGCAACACCTCTGGAGCTCCTCCAGGTTTGAGCTTGGCTCGCTCGTTGGCATCAAAAATTGATGAGAGCTTGAAAAGTGCGAGAGACGATGCTCTGTTACTCTCTCGACACGGTGGAAAATCTTCAAGCTCGTATTCTGGTTCAGCGTATGATGAAAAACGCATTAAATTTTTAGAGCCTTTCGTAAAAGAGGAAGCTGCGAGAGGTGTTGTCGGTTTTTCATCGTTTTTGAACGAGAAGGTGACGGAAATTAAGAGAGATTCCGTAAAGCGAACGCGCACGAAAGATGTTGTCGTCGAAAAAGCTTTGTTGTGCGGAAGACTTGCGCATGCTATTGCGACGCACTCTGGAGAGCTTTCCCTCATTCTTGGACCTGCGTCGGAGTGGTACAGTGTCAAGACATCGAGCGTTAGTGGTAGCAGTAGAGCAGCGTCTTCGAAAACGCGGCAAAGTGAAAGTAATAGAATATTAGCTGAAACGAGCGAAGCTTTGATTTCAGCATCGGACGAAGCTTTTAGCATTTGGGTTGAACACGCATCTTCTCTCTGTGTGAAAGATTTGGAGGAAAATTTGTTAAATGACGATCAGTTAGAATTAGCTCATGCACCGCACGACTGGGAAACTATCGCTCTTGGAACATCGGAAGATGTCACCATCGAGCTTCCGGCATTGCCATCGAGCTATGTTTTAGAGATGTTGCACAAGGCTTCGAGACTTGTGAGTAAAGCAGGAGGCCAATTGCTGTCCAAAAGAGCCTTGAAGCATTTTGCGGATGCACTCGGTGATGGCGCTATGTCCTCGTATGCGAACTTTCTCGGACTTTCGGACTCATCAGTCTCTAAAAAAGTGCAGCTTGTAAACAATACGGAATTATCAGAGAAAGGGACGTTACAAATGCTCTTCGATCAACGTCTTGTGCACGATTTCTTGGCTGGTGGCGTTAAATCGAGCCCAAAGGCTCCAAAGCTCGCTAATGAAAAGGCCCGAGTCATTACACAATCTCTCATCAAGGGTCTCGATCCAATCGACTGGGCAACTTATGAACCCTATCTATGGGAAAATGAAGCAAAATGTTATGTTCGCTGTTCCGTGCTGCTCGGCTCTTTTGTGCAACTGTACAAGTTACACAAGGATGTGTCCACGGCTGCAAGCAAGAAACGAACGCCCACATCTAGCACTACCTCTACTGCGAGCGAAACGTTACGATTCTCGTATTTACCGGTCAGTTTACCCGCTTTGAGAGGAGGATCTGGTCGAGATGCGGAAAAAGGTGAAGTTGATTGGGGTATGATTCAGAATCTTAAAGATGAATCGAACGAGCAAAGTAACGTTTTCTCTAAACTTGCTAGCTTCTTTTAATCACAAAACAGATAGATTTGCCGTTAACTTACAGTATTTGATTTAGTGACTTCTACACGTACGTGACACGATCAGCTATTGCTATATTTACTAGTTTCGCGTGCTCTATCATCATCACAAAGGTCTTTTTTGCGGAGTGCCCGCTCTTCTCGGATATTTTTTGTCTGTTTCCTTCAGCTTATAACTCGTCACAACAGTTCGCAAATTTCCATCTGGACCGATGCTTCGTACCTCCTGATACGACATCGCTTCTCCACCTAATATTTCGACCGCTTTTGACGCCGATTCTATTTCTTCCAAACCGGATTGATTTTTCATCGCAATCCAAGCTCCACCAACTTTCACGAACGGAATGCAAAGCTCCGATAATAAGCGCAAATCCGCAACTGCGCGAGCCGTAGCGACATCAAACTGTTCGCGATGTTCGGACTCAAATTTACCCGCATCTTCAGCTCTACTCCAAATTGTTTTCACGTTTTTTATTCCTGCTGAGTCCGCAACGTGATCTAAGAACTTGGTTCTCTTTTGCAGCGAGTCTAAGAGCGATATTTCCCAATGCGGACGTGCAATGGCTAAAACCATTCCAGGAAATCCAGCCCCTGTGCCAACATCGATTATCTTGAATGGTTTTGAGGTGTCTTTGCTATTCGGACACGTATTTTCAATCGCTTCTATGATTGATAGTGAATCTGCGACGTGACGCTCCAAGACGTCGTCTTCAGTTTTCGCCCCAGTCAAGTTCATTTTTTGATTCCATTCCAACAAAAGCGAAGAGTAAATTTTCACTTGTTTCATTTGCGATTCCGATAAAGCATTCAGTTGCTTTTCTACTATTTCTCTTTCAGACGTTGATAACGGGGTATTGCCACTTGTTTTATTCTTCGCCTCTCCGTCCTCTTTTGCGAGTGCCTGTACGACTTGAGCATCCCCTCGGCGAGAAACTTCGCTATTACTGCTGCTACTTTTCATCATCATCGTCAATTCTTCGTTCATGGCTTTCTCCAAAATTTCTCCGTCAATGTGTTCATCTCGGTATTTTTCTGGGTTCGTTCTCTTATTGATTCCTGTTTTTTCGTACATTTCCCGTCTCCACTCCTTTAACTTTGTTTCTTTCGCGTACTCAGCTATTCTATCGTTATACGCAAACTGTTCGGCACCTAAGCAGTGCCAATGCCGTTTCGGAATGTTCTGACTTTCACGATCGTTTTCGAAATTTTCCACGTGTTTCATCATTTCCTTTGTCGGTGGGAGCTTCAATTCCCCAGACAAAAGCTTTGCAATCCATTTCGCTTGCAGCTCAAACTGTGGAAACGGTACTACTTTCCAACACAATCCGACGAAAGATAAACTCGATCGGTTTTTTGGGACAAACAAGTGTTCGTACAAAGGATTGACGTAGTTTTCATCGACTGAAAAATTGGCATCTTTTGGATCCAAAAATGGAAAATCGTACTCGTATCCGATACAGTATACAATCGCATCGACATTTTCAACCACGCTCCCATCTTCAAACTCCACCGAACCGTTCTTAAGTAGCGCTTTAACGTTTGCTTTTCGAAACAAGTTCTCCGATACGTTTGGGTTCGACCCCCACTCTGCATTTTGCCACGTCTTGGCGCTTAAATACACGTTCTTGGCCCTTGTGGCGATATCTCGCGAAATATCTTCACCAGAGGCTTGCGCACCAATCAAAACGACGTTTTGATTACTGAACACTGAAGGCTCTTTATAGGTCGACGAATGCATTTGCTTACCAGGAAACACGTCCATCCCAGGAAAACGAGCACTTCTTGGTTTCGAGTAATGTCCATTTGCTATGACGACAGCGTCAAACGTGTCTTGCTTCATTTCTTTCTTCTCTCCTTGTTCATATTTCACCGTCCATTTCGGGCCGAATTCTTCTTCTCCATCTTCTACTACTTTCTCCGTCGCACCCTGTTTCTTTCTGCACTCTTTGACTGTCGTGTTAAACTCGAGCAAGTCGAATAGTTTAAAGGTTTTTGCAAACTCTTGCAAATACCCTTGTACTTCTTTGTGTGAGCAAAACCGTCTCGCGTCAACGGAAGAAGAAGAAGACGTAAATGGAAAGGCTTCGTATCCCATTACTTCTCTCGGTAAGTTTGTTCGCAAAGAATCGTACATGGCTGTTTTCGTGCAGTTGCCATCGGTATTCGTAGTGGCGTGTAACCAAACGCCGCCCAAGTTGCTCTTCGTTTCAAACACTCTGACCAAGTGTCCTCGTTGTCTCAACTCTTTCGCGCAGACTAAACCAGACGCCCCGGCGCCAACGACTAATACTTTCGCTTTTCTTCCCGCACCGACGCTATTCATATCTTCACTCTCGTCGCAACGACCCGCTCCGTTCGTTTCCGACGCCGCCGAAGCTGCTCCTCTCGTTCTCGTCCGGCTCTTCCGTGGTCTCGCAGAGGACGAATTCCTCTTCTCCGTGCTTCTCAGCGCGTTTCCCATTTTTTCACGAAACTTCCCCGTCGACGTCGAAGGTCTCGTGAACAACACCGCGGATGTTAATATCGCCCCACTTCGGCTCATTTATTAGTATATTATTTATTGTATATGTGTGTTGTGCGCGTGTTTCGCGCGCGCGCGCGTGTTTTGTGAGTCGTGAGTAAACTGTGAGGTGTAAACGTGTTTTCTCTCTCTCTCTCTCTCTCTTCCGTCTTCTCTCTCTCTCTCTTTTCCTGATTTTTTCTTGCTTTTTTTTTGAGCTTGAGGTCTGAGAGACCATTATTTTTAGAGGACGCGGTACGTTATTGTGGTTTCGACAACTGCTAGGGGAGCGTCTTGCTTTCCTTTCTCAACAAAAAGCGCGACGGTTAAACACTTGACCGAGAGGAGAGAAAGAAAGGCAAGAAACGAACGCGCGACGCGATCGGTTGATTCGTCGCGTACCATCCTTATATACCTTTCGTCTCTCTCGCTCCGTTTTTCCGATCGAAGAAGAAAACAAAAATTTGAGCTTTATTTTCCAACACTAAAAGTTAAAGAACGCGTTTTAGATTTCTAAGAAGAGAGGAAGAAGAAGAAGAAGATATATACATATATATATACACGCATACACAACATGACAACGCGGTATAGCGAAGTGGGCTCGGGTCGAGAGCGGGAGAGTCTGTTAACTTCGTCGTCGTCGTCGTCGTCGTCGTTGTCGAAGAGAAGAAGTAGGAATGCTCTAGATAAAGAGGACAGAGGAAAAGACGGGATAACCGCCAGAGCGTTTTGCAACAACGTCTTTATGATTACGATTGGTGGGTGTGCCTTAGTCGCTGTCGGTGCGTTTATGAAGAACAGCTTCGATTCGGTGAAACGAGATCGGCCTTCCATGTTTCACTTTGATTGGCAAGCGCAGTCGTCGATCTCGTATAAGGACGTGTTGGAAGCGAGGGACTTGACGCAACCAGAGCAGATGAGAATGCCGATGCACGTTTTTGAATGGAAAGGACAAAGTGAAAATGGTCAATCGTGGACGATTACACCGTCGGGGGCGGAGCGAAGTGACGACGATCGTTCGACAGGAGCAGATATGTTTCTCAAAGCCGTCATGAAAGCAGAATTTTCGGACGTGGACAAACCTATTCACTTCGGATGGGCGACGCAGGATTACCCTCGAAACGAGTGCGTCGATAGCGTGACGGGATGCGGACAGAGTAAAGCTCCGATATTTTCTTTCGGTAGCGTTCCATACGATTCTTCGAAGATTTCTGGATTGATCCAGGCGCCGACTCTGCCATTTACGCCGTGCATTGCACACGCGTATGCACCAGACGAGCATGATCAGTGCGATTGGTTTAGCAGTCCAGGACAGTGCGTGGAAAATAAAATGTTTACAGAAAGTACGGTTTCGTTTGATAGTTTGATACCGAAGCTTTTTTGGCGAGGTAGCGACTGGCCGTTTTTGGAGTCGTACCTATCCGTAGGTACAACGAGTGGAACGAAATTTTTAGAAGATCACAATCTCTGCGGAGCGAGTGCGGGAGACATCGAAAAAGCGATTCTTGATTCTGGGAGCAACAGTGGCAAAGCAATCGGCGATCGCATTCCTCCACGCTTACGCGCTGTTGTTCATGGTGCGGTGAATCAAGATGATTACGACATTAAATTCACGGACTCCAACCCGAATGCGCCGGTAAGTTTGTGCATTGAGAATACGCTCCCCACATTTTCCACAGAAACAAAAACGGCGTGCGATTACGCACAGTACAAGTATTTACTAGATATCGGGGGTGGTGGAGGAACCAGCTGGAAGACGACATTTTGGGCAATGGGAATGCCCGGCGTTCTCTTTCATCACGAAACTCCAATGAAAGATTCTTTTTATGGCAAAATTGAGGCGTGGAAACATTACATCCCGGTGAACGAAGACTTGTCGGATCTAGGTGAGCAAATGAATTGGGCGAAAGCTAACCCAGGGGAATGCGAAGAAATTTCTAAGCGCGCGTCTGAATTCGTAAAATACATGATGTCCGCGGAAGGTTTGAAGGAACACGCGCGAGAGACCTTCGTCGGACCGATGAGTAAATTTATCCAAGCATACAACGATCCAACCGACGGATCGAAGGATACGAGAGACCTCACGCTTGATAACTCCAACGGTGAATTGGCCGCATGGATATACAACCCGACGGCGGTGCCGTACTTAGCTCAAGGCGCGATGTTCTTTGAGGACGAAACATTTTAGTTATTAGTTTAGAAGTATCCGCAGTTTTTAGAGTTCATCATTATTATTACTTATACATAATTCGTTTTCAGTTATTCTTCATTGTTTCCCGCGCGCGTTTAGAAGGAGAGAGAAAGAGACACTTACTGTGTGAACGGGTCATGGAAGCTGCTGCAACTCGCGCGGCACAAGCGACCTGGACTACAGAAAGGAACAACGCTGCGCACATCGTGATGAAGAAACCGAGAAGAAGTTCTCGACTCTCGTCGTCGTCGTCGTCGTCGTCGTCGTCAACTTCGAAAACAAACAAGAAGAACAGAGCGGTGAAGACGTCCTTGTCATCGTCAACGTCACCGCCATCAAAAAGTCTCCTGCTCGACGAAGCTTTTTCCAAAACAGATTCTCGACCGGTCATACTATTCGACGGCGTGTGTAACTTGTGCCACGGAGGAGTAAATTTTGTTTTGGATACGGACAACACGCCGGATGGCGCGTTACGGTTCGCAGCTTTGCAATCGGATTTAGGAAAAGTGTTATTAGAAAGAGCGGGAAAAAAACCGGATGATATCAGTTCGATAGTGTTAGTCGAATGCGAAGGACAGAGTAACAACAATGATAAGGAGTTAAAGTTTTATTTCAAATCGGAGGCGGTGTTAAGGATTGGTGCGAAACTCGGGAACTTTTACGGCATACCGTTGTCTCCTTTTGCAAAGGTTGCGAATGCTTTCGTGCCAATGTTCATACGTGACAAAATTTACGATACAGTTGCAAAGAATAGATACAATTTGATGGGTAAGAAAGACGAATGTAGATTTGACGCGGATGGAAAGTTTGACGAGCGCTTTTTGACGTGAGCTCGTGTTTTGACGTGAGCTCGTGATGAATGTGGGAATATATGTTGTATATATCAGTCAGCTGTGTAATTTTGCGCTTTTCAAAATGCTAAAATAATATGTGTTGCTACAATTACAAGTCTCGTTAAAATCATCTCTTCTTTCCTTTACCTCCTTTTCGACCACCGCTGCCAGATGCGTATTTTCCGTTACCTCCTCGATCAAAACTCGCCGGCTTGTAATCAGACATATCTCTCGCCGAATTCTTATCGTTTCGTTTCATTCCCTGTGTGTAGAAAAGAAAAATAAAAGAGATGAACGCGTCGTTAATACTTTTCATCAATGATGAAGGACTAAACGTGCAAATGAAAACGAAAAGAAGAAAAGAAGAAATGGAATATAGATAGCATGGTCTGTCCCGTGACATAACTGCAGCGACGCCGCTTTGCCTAGGCAATGGAATATGCTCACCCCGGTTAGGGAGGCGAAAGCAAAATGAATTGCTGATGCCTACAACCGCCGGTCTATGTAAGGCGTTTGAGCAGGGATATACACCGTGGAAGTTTTCGATGCCCCAGTCGCATTGATTCAGGGGATGCGGGCAGCACCCCCTGTATCCGCCTAAACGAAATTGAAGAAACGAGACGAATTTTTTCGAAAGTACGATACAAAATAAAACAACGCACCCTCTTCTTGCCGCCGAAACCAAACTTCGAGTCTCGGGTTTCTCTTTTCCTCTTAACATCTCCGCCGGCACCTTCAAACGGCGCCTTTCCGTCGTCCGCAAACCCAGATTTCTTCCTTTGCGATCTCCATTTATCCAAATCCTTAATCGCTTCCTTCTTTGCTAGCGTTCGTTGCTTCACCTTTTCGGCTTGGACTTGCTTGCCATACCTCTTCGCCTCTCTCGTCTTTCGTCTCTCGTCTCTAATTTCTAACTGTTGCTGTTCGTACATCAACTCTGAGCGGACTTTCTTCATGTGTTCGTCTGATTTAACCATCTCCGCGTAATAATCATGTGGTCTCTTCACTGGTACCCCGAGTTTTTTCAACTTCTTCACCGCCTGGTTTGCTGACTCCAACGCCCTTTCGTAAAAGAACGTCTCTCGAATGAGATCATCATCCACGGTTTCTAACTTTTCCTCTCTGTTCTCACCGACGACGACGAGATGGTCGAACCATTTCGCTTTGTTCGTCCACTGAAAATCTTCCAATGATTGCTTCAATCCCACCTTGTTGTTGACGAAAATTTTATTCGGGTTGCGAGAAGAGTGCGAGGGGTGATTCGAGTGTTGCTGTTTCCGTCGATCTGCCTGAATGCTTTCTAACGCTTTCATTTCTGCTTCGAGTTCCTCCTGTTCGTTTTGTCGGGAGTGGGTCTGTCGTCAGCATTCGCTCAAACGAGATGCACAAACGATGCGCGAGTGAAAGAGACGGGCAAAGAACGAACTGGTTGAGGTGTAAAAACACATAGGAAAAACAGAGAGAGACAGACAGACAGACAGAGACAGAGAGAGCAATGGCGGCTGCTTTGGCTGCTCTTCATTCGCTCCGCCCGTGGGGATGCGCGCGGCGCGCAAACGAAAAAATAAATCATAAGAAATACGCACGTCTGAATCGTACTCCTCTTCCTCCGATTCTTCAAACTCTTCCAACTTTAATTCCTCCTCTTCGCCGTCGTCTTCATCGTCCGATGGTGGTTGTCGTTTCTTCCCCATTTTTTTCTAGAGCAGTTGGTGTTCGTGCTTTTTTTCTCAAGTTTTCTTTTTTTTTCACGTGAGTTGAGAAGCTTTTTGCGAAAGCAAACGACGAGCAGACGAGCAGACGACGACGACGACGACGACGACGACGACGACGCGTCGTCGCGTCCTCACGGCGCAGCGGCGAATCTCTCTCTCTTGCTTCTGCTTTCAAAAAAAAAAAGGACGCACAAAAGCACAAAAGACAACCCCCACCCCCTCCATAAAACATATTCGCTCGTACGATGACAACGTCAACGGTGAAAGCAGCAGCGACAGGAGCAGACGCGCAAAGTTTATTTCTGCGACCGCGTCGCGCGAGCCATCGAGGAGGGAATCGCCATCGACGGTGCAGTTCGAGAGGCGCTTCGTGTTCGTCGATTGGAAAGGAAAAAGAAGGAGAGGCAGTTACGATAATCCATCGGAGGAAAGCGTTGTTAACAGCAGCGGGATTAGTTTTAGGAACGAAGTGTTACGATGGCACCGTGAATAACAACACCGAAGAAGCGAAAGCGTTCATTGATTTACCCAGTCGATTGCACAACAGATACTTTCTCGTCAGACATGGTGAGAGTACTTTAGATGTAAGAAATCAGATATTATCGAACCCGAGCTATAAATACGACACAACATACGGATTGACCGCAAAAGGCGTGGAACAAGTGCACGAAGCTGCGAGGGTTATCATGGAAGAATACGACGGTTCTCCGTCGTGGTTATATACGAGTAACTTTCAACGGTCGTTCCAAACGGCGCTGGTTATGCGAGAAGACTTAGGATTACTCTTTAGCGAAGTGAGAACAGAGTTCAGCGGTTTGTTGGATCCGAGAAAGATGGGCAGTTTAGATTTCAAGGACCAATCGAATTGGAAAGAAGTCTGGGAGAACGATTTCAAGGACCCTTTATCGACACCTCCACCGGTATTGGACTCTTTGCAGCCGTCTGCGAGCGTAGAATCAGTGAGAGATTTGTATAGACGGACGCTAGAAGCATTTACGAGATTAGAAGCAACCTACTTTGGCACAGATATCGTTTTAGTTTCACATGCAGACACTCTGTCATGTTTTTGCGCGGCGTTATATGGAACCGAATTAGGGAGACACCATTTAGATTATCCATTTGAGTTAGGTCAAGTGAGATGCATTGATTTATCGGGAATTCCCGGCAAAGGTTCCAGAATGGCACCGACTGATATTCAAGGAGAGTATGCTGTAGGCGACAAAGCGGTCAATTATTTGTAACGATGTCGGAATGACTTTAAAACTTTATTTATTGTACAACATTTTAAGATTTTGTCTTTGCTATTTTTAACCTAAAAGAGCTTAGCTGCTTGGGAAACTTTCGCTTCTCCAACGCCTCTTGTTTTTTCGAGCAATACCTTCGCTTTCGCCAAGAGTCTCGAAATGCTGAACTGTTGCTCTGGCATTCGACTGCATAACTGCAACAGGTCGTCGTAATTTTTGCATAAAAATACACTGTGCCTCATTTCTAGAAACGCAGCTGCTACGACGTGTAAAAATAATCGTCCTCCCCCGACTGTGAGAACTTGCATATAGTCGGAGTCGCCATCGAATTGTGAGCTGTTTCGTTCTTCGTACACCGCTGCAGCTGCCGACATTGCCGTAGCTTCAGCCGTCGGGGCGAAATCTCTCGTGGCCATCAACACATCCCACAAGAAAATCGTTGAAGAAACGTCTAATTCGCGCGAAAGCAGCACAACTACTGATCGAAAGGCAAACATACAATTTTCGCTATTCAACGAGTGCAAATGTTTCCAAAGCGGTTTATCGCAAATCTGAAAAATTGTCGACAAAGCGAGCAAGCGTTCTGAAATGCCACCATCTATATGCGCGTGTCCGGAGATGACGAAATGGCTTCTAAACGCTCCGGAGGTAAAATGTGCGAAGCACCAAAATGCTTCGGACTCGTCCACGCAGTCCCGTAAAAATCCAGCCGCCAGCTCATTCATTCCTTGACAATATCCAACTGTTGGATCGTAGAGCGCGAAAGCTTCCAAGATTTTCCGACATCGCTGCGTCTGCGCTACTTCCCATGTTTTTTTCTTCTTATCCCTTTTATCACCACTACTGCTCACGTTTAAATCTTTTTCCAATAAAGCAGCGGCATTTGCGTCGTCGCACGCTTCGTATGTCGCCGCGAACTCCCCGTATACAAAAGTCGTCCTGGGCGCATCCGCTCTGATTACAGGCGCGTTTTCTGTGAAGACTCCCAAATCTCTTGGAGGTAACGCATCCTTACTGTATGCCTTTCCACTCTTCATCATCAATTCTAGCTCTTTACAACGTTTCCTCAACGCGTCGTATTTCACTTTCCGCATCTGTTTCGCTTGTTCGACCTCCACCGCGGAGTCGTTCGGGTCCCTTATGTTCAACAAAAACGGGTACACTTCTTGACGCAACGCGGATTCTATGCCACCTTCGATGATAATCTTCCTCATGGCCTCAGGATTTACGATTCTGCCTGACTCGTCGCACCCATCGAACCACATTTGAGTTGTGAGCTTCTTCTTCTCTCTTCTTCGGTGCTCTGCTTTCATTTGACTCGTTTTATTCGTCACGTAGGAAGAGGTCGTTAGAAACGAATCGAGAATTCTTCTTTTCCAGTTCGTTGTCGTCGAAGAAGACGAAGAAGAGGAGGAGGAAGAAGATTGGTACTCGGCGCTATTGATGTACGCAAATACGGCGCCGACGGTGGCGACGCACGCACCAATCGCTGCCGTGGCGGCGATGACAGTTTTACCGTTACCGCCGCTGGTAGACATCTTCTTTTTTTGACGCGCGTGTGATTCTTTTTTTTCCTTTTGTTTTTGGTGGTTGCCTCGGGCGTGCGAATTCTATAAAAATACAACAAATCTTTTTAACGTCTACGGCTCTAACGGGCAGACTAGTTTTACATCATCCTCGATTTTGATGCCACCTCGGTTTGGACTCCCTCGTTCAGTCGTATTGAACCTTGTCTTGAACGCGTCTGGGAGTTTGATCCCGTTTTCGGGCGAAAGCCAGAGACGCAATAAATGTCTGGGTAACTCGCTTTCGTTTTTAAAAGCGCTTCTCGCGTGGAAAGTGGTGTGATTGTGCAGCCACTGGATGTCTCCGGATTGCAAGCGCATTTCAATCTGTAACTTAACGCAGAGGGCGTCGAGGTAGTCTAACGCTTCTATTTGTTTGCTAGTTAATCGTGGAGTGCCCTCAATCGTCTGAGCTGCGTCTATGAACGATCGATCATAGATACCGATTATATTTTTCTCCCCTGTTCGATCGTCTTCTACTTCGTGAAAGACAGCCATCTCGTAAGTAGGCCCGCATCCCGGTGGTATCTCCCCTTTTCTAGAAACAAAAAATGGTTGTAACAAAACTTCCGCTAAATCAGCTCGCTCTTTCTTTATCTCTTCGTAACATCGTATAGAGGATACCCATTGGGAGTCACCTCCAACTGTTGCATTTCTTATGCAAAGTAGACCGACCACATCGCAGGAATCAGTGTGGAACGGTTGCGCCGCACTGGTCGTGTATAATCGCGTTAACGGCGAACGCGGATCATTCCCCAGGTCGTACACGTGGCCTAACACGTGACCAAATTTATTCTGACTCACTGGTATGCCCATTATTTTCCCAAGCGCGCAAAATATCGTGCAAATATCCTTGTTTGAATATCGCTCGATTTCGAGGCCTCTCTGAACTGCATATCCTCTCCCTTCGACGATTTCGTCTCTCATCGCCAACAGCTTGTTTTGAAACGACGAACTCAAAGGGAATGTCTCCAAGGTCGCATCCATGACATCCAAACTGGTAGCTCTGAAATGTCGCACGGCGAGTTCTATCTCTTCGTTTTCCTCGTCCGTGAACGTCCACATCCATTCTCGAGACTCTTTCGATAACAAATCTCGTCCATCCCAACTACTTTTTCTGTGGGAAGAAGTAGAAGCGGGAGTCGCGGTAGCGTTGCTTGCCGTGGATGCGCGCACGTTCGAGCGTGCGCGAGAAGTGAACCCGTGGAATCTGATGGGTTGCGCGACTCCTCGTGACATTCCTCGTCGCAACAAAAAATCGTTTCGTTTCGTTTCGCTTTTGCGTGAAGATTAATGAGGAAGCTGTATATTTGTGAAAGAAAAAAATAACTTCGAACACAAGTAAGCACTCGTGTACCGTAAGGAATGATGATCTGATGTGTTTACGAACAATTATAAGATATGATTTGTATTAATCACACGGATAATGGTCTTCTTTAAGCTACGTTTTCTAATCCAACTCTAAGTAATCAATGTAGTGTATATTTGTACGTCTACGCTTCCGCGATGGCGCGAGTGTACACGTCTTGCTGGGAGTGTCTCACAACCGGCTTGATCAAACCCTTGGCGACCAAGATGGCGATACCCTTTCTGGCTAAGGAGCACGTGATTCTCAAACGATCGCACAAGATGGACACGGTGATCATCTTGTACTTCGGGACTTCCGCGAGTAACTTATCGTAAGTGGATTGTTCGAACAAGACTTGGTTTTGAGCCTTCTCCTTGGTTTTCCCTTTGGACCACTTCTTCTTTTTGGCTTTACCCCCCGCGGCAGCTTTCGCTAACTTCGCGGCCTTTGACTCTGGAGCTTTTGGCGGCATCTGTTGTTCATAGAAGAGGAGAAGAGTGCGACGTGAGTATAACCTGATTATTAATCAAACAAACGAGCGGAAGGATTCAAAAGAGAGAGACCGCAACATCTCTCTCCCTTTTGGCCCCGTCAAAAGTATTTGGGTCCAAAAATGCAGTTCGGCGCGCGCGCTGTTTGGCGACACACAAACGCGACAGTCGACAGAAAAGAGCGCGCAATCAAACGTAAACGCATTTACACGTTCCGTTCATTGCTCTAAACCTTAACTTATGCGTTCGCATTTGCCTAATACCTGCGCATTTCCGACTCTCGCACACACGGCCGTAAGGGTCAAAAACAAAAAATTTTACGCGCACTGAGAAAACGACGAAAATCGCCCTTCGCTTATCCACCCGCGCGAATTAAAAGCGAACCAATCGACGCTATCGTCGCGTTGGAACGACGTTTCTCTCTGCGCGTTAACGAAAAATAAACCGTTCTGCGTACCTTTGTTCTCTATATCAGGTTCTGCTACGAACTTCTGTTTTGTGAGGATTTTTTTTTCGTTCCGAGCGTTGGGGTCTGAGCTCTTTCTTCTTGAGCCTGCTTTTTTGCTTGCTGCGTGGTGGCCGAAAACAAACGCACGCGTCGTCGCTTCAAAAAACGAAAAAAACGAAGTCGAAATGAAATCGTCACTTCAGTTCTTTTGCCTCTCGCTTTTTTTGAACATACACACGCGGGCGCGCATAAAGGTGCACACTTACCAGGAAGAAGAAGAAGAAGAAGTAGAAGAGCTCTAACGGATTCTCTTTCTCTCTCTCTCCCTCTCTTTCTCTCTCTGGCGCGCGTCGTTGAAAACAAGAAGAAGGGAAATCAGCGAAGGCAACCACGTTTTTTGCCCTTTCAGAGTACGTACTCGTAGAAGAATAAGACCAACGGTTTTTGAACTGCTGATAAGATGAAGACGACGACGACGGTTCAGTTCGTCTGCGTCATCTTTATGACGACGGCGATTCTTTCACTCTCGTTTCTCTCGACCGCGACGATGGCTATACGATTTGAGCCTGAAGCACGCACCAATCCGATCAATAATAAAGTTGACTTATCAGTTCTGCGAAACGATAAGAACCTTCTCGAACGAGAAATCGAGGACGCCTTTGACGCGTGGCTGGTGAAACACGACAAAGAAATCGCAAGCGCGAAGGAACGATTAAAACGATTAAAAATTTTCGGAGAGAATTATTTGTTCGTGTTAGAGCACAACGCGAAATATGTCGCCGGGAAAGTCTCGCATTACGTCGAGATGAATAAGTTTGCTGCGCATACGAGAGAGGAGTATCGTAAGATGCTCGGGTTCAAAAAATCTTTACGGAGGAAGAGAGACGCGGAGGCCCCAACGGACGTATCCTTGTGGGAATACGAAGGCGTGGAAGCGCCGGAGTCTATCGATTGGGTCGATGAAGGTGTTGTCACGACGCCGAAAAATCAAGGCTCGTGCGGTTCGTGTTGGGCATTCTCCGCCATTGGGGCAGTGGAAGGTATAAACGCGATCAGAACTGGGAAGCTCGTCTCTTTGTCTGAACAAGAATTGGTGTCGTGCGCAAGAGAAGGAGGCAATCAAGGCTGCAATGGTGGTTTAATGGACAACGCTTTCGAGTGGATCGTTGAAAATGGAGGTGTTGATAGCGAAAAACAGTATCGATACAAAGCTTCCTTCGATGAGTGCAAAACGAGAAAGACTTTGTTGCACATTGCCTCGATCGATGGATTTAATGACGTTCCTTCAAACGATGAAAGCGCTTTGAAGAAAGCCGTATCACAACAACCCGTCTCAGTCGCGATTGAAGCCGACCAACGATCGTTCCAATTATATGCAGGAGGTGTGTATCACGCCGAAGATTGCGGCACGCAACTCGACCACGGTGTTTTAGTCGTTGGTTATGGCATCGATCATAACAGCTCGAACGTCATTATTCCGGGCGCAACCAAGAAATTTTGGAAGATTAAAAACTCATGGAGCGAGCAGTGGGGAGAAGGAGGCTACATTCGGATCGCGAGAGATGTTGAGAGTCCTTCGGGTATGTGTGGAGTTGCCGAAATGGCGAGCTACCCGGAGAAAACTAAACTGTAAAACTTTGTACGAATAAGCTTTGTAATTTTTTAACTCTTTTTGGATATACAACAAAAAACGCTCATGAATCTATTCTTTATATTTTATTATTATATGGGAATTCACGGAACTTTAAAAAGCGCTCCTTATGCGTGTGAATTCTGTCTTTCGCTTTAGTTCGTTTCTGCTCTGTAAAAGTTACGCATCGATGCAAGGACAAGCGTGAGTAAGTTATGTAACAATGCGCGCAAAAGAAAACGCAAAAGTAAACGAGCAAAACACGCGCAAAAGACTGCTCTGAAGGATCCATTGGTTATTATCGTTGGCTCACAGAAGGTCGCCACGAGCACTTCCACGTGCAAAGTTCGTCATTGCAGCTGCTACTAGCAACAAGAAGATGCGTATTCGCACGTGCATACGGTCATGTAACGGCAAAAAAGCTCAGTCCTATCGATCAATTTACATTTACACGCCCGTAAAAGACGAGTATCAGTATTAGCATGGTATGTTGTCCATCATAGCTTCTTCTTGTCAAACACATCTCCCGTATCACGAGCGCGAAACACAAATTTACTTACCGTTCTTGTACTAAGTCTCAAAGTTTTTGTGTGTCCATTTGGATATTTGGAAATTCCCTGAGACACTTTGGATTTTTAGTCGTCTAACAACATGTCCAAATTTCTCGCAATCAACCCGTGCATCTTGTCCGCTTCCATCTCCGCATCCTTCATCCGCCTAATCTCGTCGTTTTCTACCCAAGTCAATCCTTTCAACTCGATGGCCTCGTCTATATCTCCCATCAAAACGACATTTTCTCCTCTCACGATGTACAATCCGAGAGGTACGTCTGAGTAGTGCGTCCCAACGATCATTCGTTCCACCGCGTTTTCTAACACGATGTTCGCAAACTGGTCGAACGATCGCAACGTCCCGACGATGTTCGAATTGTCTCGCAACACGACGAGAATTTTCTTGTCTATGTCCTCCACTAAACTCGCAACGGCGGAGAGTTGCCACGTGTCCGTCATCTTCTCTCTCTCTCTGTCCCCTTCTCTCTCTCTCTCTATCTCTCTCTCTACTAATTATTCCTCTTCTTCTTCTTCTTTCCTCCTCTTTCCTCTCTGCCTCCTCTGTCGACGTTCTTTTGTTAGCACGCGCGCGTCGGCGGAATGAAGACGAAAAAGTATGTGGAAATGGTAGAAACCTCTCTCTCTTTTGGCAGAAAAGATGAGCAGAAAAATTTTTTTTTGTCTGCTGCTGTTCTTCTTTTTTCTTCTCTTCCCCATATTTGTAGCGCGCACCGAACCGCCCGAAGCGCTCGCGAGAGAGAAAGAAAGACGAGAAGTGAAGAGCGCGAAAGCAATCGTAATGTCATCGGTCGATTTTGGCGGCGTGAACGATGACGGCGACGACGACGACGACTTTGGAGAGTTCGAGAATGCGAAAGAAGAGGTTCGACCTCCTCCAATTAAGGTGACGCCGACGACAACGTCGACGACTGTTCAACAACAGCAGAAGTCACCCGTGTTGGAGTTTCTGTCTCTGACGGATGCCGACTTTAGAGTCGCGGTGGCGACTGCGTTCGGAGAAGGAGTTTCAAAACCGACGACGCGAGAGACGACGGTGCAAACAACGCCAGCAACAGCAAAAGTAAAAGTAACAGCAGAGAGTATCGGGAGAAGTGAAGAGAAAGAAGATGATGATACGATATCAAAGACGATGGAAACGACCGCAGCAGAAGCACGTGGAGAAGTACACGAAGAACAACTGCCAAAAGTAGGAGTAAGCATAGCGGAGAGAATGAAGATGTTTGAGCAACAACAACAACAACAACAACAGCCTCATAACGAGAACGACGCTTTCGCCGGCTTTGAGGACTTGACTGTTTCTGAACGAGCAGGACAAGACGATTCACTAACAGGGCCTCCTTCTGTTTCGCTTCTATAAATAGATTCATATCGCGCGCGTTAGACTGTAGCAGATTAGATTGTTAGAAAACTAGAAGTTAGTTAGAGTTAGAAGTCACAACCCCTCCTCTTTTTTGTGTCAGTAACGCTCTTTTCGAGGCAGCTATTTTTTGCAAAAGCGAAGTGTGCTGTTCAATGAGCGCGGTGTACTCGTCGTTACTTTGCTGAATGGCCTTCCTCCACTCTGCAGCTTCTTTCGCGTGATACGTTTCTTGGGCTCTCAACTTAATCTTCAATTCTTCACCTCCTCTTTCTTCTCTCGCCATGGCATCCAAAGCGTCCAAATCAACAATTTGACCAAATTTTCGCATCTGGACGTCTATTTCCTTCGCCTCCAGATCGCGTTCTTTCACCTCCTCTTCTTTTCGTTCAATCTCTAAAGCAGCGAATTGTTTCTTAAGTTCTTGCTGCGACTTCTTAAGAGACGATATTTCACCATTCAAATGTTCAATCTCAAGCTTCAACTTTTCGATCGCCGAGTTTGCGAAAACCAAACCGTTTTCAGCAGATCCCAGTTTCACAGTCGAAACCGTATCCGTCGAATCTGCATCAAAATGAAGAATTTCGTGCGCTTTCAGGGTAACGTAAATTTCTATTTCGTTCAGATCTGCTTGTTTCTTCTTCTCGAACGCTTCTTTCTCCACAGTCGTGTCTTTTAAAGCCGCCACGGCAACTTCCGTCTCCTTTACTTTTTCTTCTAGAAACGTCTTCGCTTTCTCAGACTCTTTCATAGCTTCGACTTTTGCCCCTTCGAGCTCGCGACGCTTGCTCCGTAACTGCAACACTCTCTCATATACTTCTTCTTCGCATCCGGTTGGGCATTTTTCTTCGATTTCACTTTCAATATCGCGCATAAACACTTTGAAAAGTTTGGCTCTCGGAGCGCCTGGCGGTAAACTATTTTCGTACACTTTCATCAAATTTTGTAAGGCGTTATCAGCGTGAATCGAAATAGTCTCGCGTTCTTTGTATCGATTTGAATACTTCTTTATCATTGCTTTCTTTGCGCGCACGTTCTCTTCAGCAGCGTAAAGTTTCTTGTCTGATGCTATATCACCAGCGTCGTGTTTCTTCTGGATTATTTCGAGTTCACGCTCAAGAATGAATCTTTGCAATTCTAGAGATTTGCACTTTTGCGCCGCTGTCGCTTTCGAAAGGCACAACTTTCGCAGTTTATAGTTATAGTTATCGTTTCCCAGCGTTGCACTTTCGTCCTTCAACGCTTGGAACTCCGCATTGAACGCGATTTTTATTTCTCGAATTTTCGCATTGACTCGAGTCAACGCATCGTCTTTCAATTCCACATTTGCTCGCTTCTCCTTCACTATCGTTGCCAGAGGATCCGACTTTAACGGAAAATCACTGATGCAGTTGCGAGCTTCGATAATTTCTAAATCCTCTTCGATGTTTGTTTCGGACGCATCGATTGGCCTCGTGAGCTCGAACGCAGCCATCTCTTCCGATCGTTTTTTACGCTCTATTCTTCGTACCTCTTGAGACGTGAGATCGCTCTTTTCTCTGTTGTTTTCTTCATAAATCTCGCTCACTCGCGGAGCCTCAACGTTTGATGTGATTGTTGAAGTTTCGTCGGAAATTATAGAAGCATCTCCGGGTGGTAGTTTGCCCCTTTCGTGGAAATCTTGATCTTCGTCCTCTATCTCCTCGCCACAGTCTTCTTTCTTCAAACTGAACGACTCGCACGAAAACGTGCATTGACTTCTCGCTTCAACATCGATATTGGAATCAAGGCGTGCATGCAACTCTTCACAATTAGCTTCAATGTCGTCGCGATAGCGCTTTTCAAGCCTTTCTAAAATAATCTCTGCACGTTCAAGTCTCCAAGCCATTTCTCGTTCTGCACGTTCAATATCGACACCTGTTTTCTTTTCTGTGATTCCAAGAAGATCCGAATCCACTTCAAAAGCAGATTCAGGAAGTCTGTCAACGCTTCCCAACTTATTATTCGCTCGAACCAAGGACTTGAAATCTTTGCGAAGCAAATTCAATTTCTCTAATGTTCGCTTTCTCGTCTTTTCTGCATCGCTGGAAATCTGCGACTCTCTCGATAACCTTTTCGCTTGCTCCAAAGAAGGAAACTCATCAATCTCAATATCTTCAGGAATTGGTTTCCAGTAATCTACATAATTTTCATCTAACACTTCCGGTACTTCGAAAGAACCAAACTTAGATTTCAACTCAAACAAGAGCAACGATCCGTCTTCGCTCACGCTTACGAGATATTGATCTTCGTACGTAATAGCTACACCTGTAATCTTCGATACGTGAGCCTTCTTTTCGATCCAAACTTCTTTATTAGCAACGGTAGCAGCTTCCTCTTCGTTTCTCTTCTCTTCACTTCTATTTTGATTCAAAACACTTAATAATATCGAACCATTCATATAGCCTTGGACTAGAAATCTTCCAGAATGAGAGGTTTGCGAACAACTCACCTCTTCGATAGAAGTATTTTCGACATTTGATATGATACAGGCTTCAAGCTCAAAAGTATCCGTAATATTCTTCGGCAACTTTGTCGAAAGAAGACGAACTACTCCATCGCCCTTCTTTTGAAAATAAACGTCTATGGCATTCTTGTCATCGGTACTCTTCGACTTATTGTATTCGATATGCTTTGGGACTTTATCGAGTCGAACAAAACCAATCGGTGCGAGTTTTCCTTTCGCTTCCACATCAAACAAGAATATTGTCTTATCTTTTGAAGCAGTCGCAAATTTAGACCCCTCTACGTTCCAATCGATTGAAACTATGGCGTCTGTGTGCGGTTTGAGGCTCTCTAAAACTATAAAGAACGCTTCGCTTCGTAAAAGCACGCGGACTACACCGTCGCTGAAACCAACTAAAACTAACCGCGAGGATGTATCTACTGCTTTCGGGAAGACCTTTAAAATAGTTCCTCTAGCTTGAAATCTAGACGTGAAAAGAAGTTTGCACTGCGAATAGTCGTAGCATCGAACAGTTCTATCGTCACCTGTTGTGAAAAAATGTGGGCTGACGAAGGAAACGTCGCATCCTGCAATCGCTCCAGAGTGCGCCTCAAATATTTCTTGGGATGTTCCATCAGAAAGGTCTAATTCGAGTAAACTACCACACGCGTTCTGAACAACGAGCTTACTATTACTATTATCATCGCTGACGATTGCATTCTTACAGTTCACGTTGTCGCCAAGATGATACCCGAATATCGGCTTGATCTTCTGTAGGAACGGTATCTCTGGTGTCTGCACAATACTCAAAATTTCATCCACATCCCAGGCTCGCACGTATCCATCTTCTCCCGTAGTAACAAGCTGCAGGCGCTTTTTTTGCTGTTGTTGCTCTTGTTGATTATGTTGCACTATGATTCTACGCAAGTGCATGGAGTTTATCGCGCCATCGTGACACGTAATCTCCTCATCGATACAAAACTTTGTTTCGATTAATCCGCCACTCCACGCCAATATTGCACCCGATGTTGTCCCGCTCAAAGTTATCTTCCCATCGTCTGATTCACACGTTGCGCAAATATCCGACAATGGTTCCGCTCCAAATTTTCCAAGCGATCCGTGCAGCTTCAATCCGGTAAAAGTATCAGCCATCTTCCAAAATCGTACGTGACCTGTACCCCACGTCGTCAACTGCCCGTATACGTTCGGTGAGAACGATAAACCAAAAACTTCTTGGGAGAACGCTTTGCAACGTAAAATAGACGATTCGTTCTCCCAGTCCCATATAGTCAACAAATAGTCCGGCGTACTTGATACGGTTGCTAACATGGTCCCATCTGGTGAGAATTTAGCGAGTGCATATTTTGATTTTGCTCCTCCTCGTAAACTCTTTTTCAACTCGAGAGACGGATACGCGTACACGTCGACGCGAGCACACTCGCCTTCGCCTTTGCCTTCGCCTTCTTCTTCCTCCTTCTTTTCGGTCACAAAACCCATCTCACCTTCGCAAAGCGCAAGAAATGTACGCTCTGGATGCACGGCAATTGCTCCAATATCCCGTAATCGATGCGAGCGCATGAAGAAATTCTCTTCTCCTTCTTCTTTCGCGGTCGTATTTTTTACGCGCAAAAACTGGACCAAATTTCCAACGGAGAACGCGACGGTTTCGTGGTCCACGAATGCTACATTGTCGCGTCTGATGCTATCTAAACCGTAATTACGCTTCAAAATCACTCGGAGCGATTGATTCGCGTTCGCTGCTACGTCATCGTCCATGTGTTTTATGTGTTTGGTTTGGAAAGGTGAACGAGAGAGCCCGGTCAAACTTTTTGTCGCGAGGAGCGAGAGAGTTTCTCAAAAATCTCTGGTTCTTGAGGTTAGCTTTAGGAACAAAAAAGGGGTGAAAAAGTTCTAAAAATATCTCCCGGGAAAAGAAAGGGATTTAGAAGCCGAAGAGATCTCGGATACACGCGTTACAATGAATAAAATTATTCATCGATGTCATTACTTTTCTGCCATCAACTCAGCGTTCAACTCCGCCAACCGCTCTTGTTGCTCCAGGGATTGACAAGACGCGATGGAGTCCTTGATTTCACCGTTCATAAAGTTTTCAAGCGGGAAGTTCTTTTGCAATCTGTGGTCGGAAACTCTCGAATCTTTCCAGTTGTACGTGCGAATCTTCTCGGATCGAGCGCCAGAGCCAACTTGCGCTTTCCTCGCTCCCGCTATTTCTTTGTTTCTTTCCTCTAACTGTATCTCAAATAACTTGTTTCTTAAAATTTGCATCGCTCGAATACGGTTCTTCAACTGCGTTCGTTGTTCAGAGCAAAAAACTCTAATCCCGGACGGTTTGTGGAACATATCAATCGCCGTTTCGACTTTATTCACATTTTGGCCACCCGCCCCGCCAGATCGCGCGGTTTGAATTTCCAAATCTTCGTCTTTAATTTCAACTTCAACTTCGTCCGCCTCGGGCATCACGGCGACGGTTGCCGTCGATGTTTGGATCCTACCTTGCGCATCTGTCGACGGGACTCTTTGCACTCGATGGACTCCAGCCTCCCATTTCAACTGCGAATACACGTTTTCGCCTTTGATTTCAACTACGATTTCTTTATATCCGCCAAAGTCACCAGACGAGGAGGACACCGTCTCCATTTTCCATCCTTCCGTTTGCGCGAATCTAGTATACATCCTGTGCAAATCGCCAACGAAAATAGCAGCCTCGTCACCACCGGTCCCCGCACGCATTTCTAACATGATATTCTTTGAGTCCAACGGGTCCGTCGGTAACAAAGCTAACGTCAACTGATCGACTAATTTCTCTGCTTCTTCCATCAAACTATCCGCCTCTTCTTTTGCCATGGCTACCATCTCGTCGTCTCCGGCGGCTTCTTTCGCCATCGCCTTCGCCTCTTCGCTGCCTTCTAAACACTCCTTGTATTTCTTATACGTTTCCACGACATCTTGCAACGCCCCCATGGCTTTGGAAACCTTTTGAAACTCCTTCGAATCCCCTTGGACGGCCGGGTCGGCTAACTTATCCATCAACTCCTTGTGCATCTTTTCATTGGCATCTAGTTTAGCGATTAAGAAATCCGGAGCCGGCCCAGCCGCCGCGTTTGTCGCGAGAAGTGCGCCTCTTCTCGCGTTTCTGCGAGCCAAAGTCGCGTTGGTATTGCCATTGCATCGTTCTTGCGCGTTGCCCCGAGTGCTCGGACGCGACGAAGACGAAGAAGACGAAGACGAAGGAGCCGATGACGAAGCCGTCACGAAGTTTCGGTATCGTCTTCGAGAAGACGACGACGTAGTCGACGAGACCGACGACACTGTTCTCGCAGTCGGTGCGACTGAAACCATCATCGTGGTTATGTTTTTCTGCAAATACGTGCTAGGCGCGTGTGTGAGCTTAAGAGGCTCTCTCGTGCTCTTCTGAACGCGCGCGCGCTGTGTCTCCTTTTTTTTGGCGTGTGTGAAAGTTGGATAAGAGTTTTTTTGATGGTAGAAAAGAGCGCACTCAAACCTAAATTTCAGCCGAGTGTCTCCACCCCATCCATCATGACCCCCTCCCTCGTTTACGTTTTTGCTTGTTGGACGCTTGGAGGGTGGGACCATTCATTTTCAAAATTTTTCCCAAGAACGCGCCACACTCACTCGAGAAGGAGCGAGGAGGATAGAACAAACTTTTTCTTTATTCAAAAAAAGATGGTTGAAGGAGGCGAAGATGCGGACGATGATTTCGTCCCGACCGTCTCTTTGACGCTATACGAGACAGATTTCGATCAGTTTGTGAGTAAACTCGGAGAAGCGTACGAGAAATACGGTTTTGTCATCTTAGAAAACCACGGGGTGGCGCAAACAGAAATCGAAAAAGCTTTTCGGTTATCGAAAAAGTTTTTCGAAGATTTGAGTCAAGAGGAGAAAGAGAAGTATCACTTGCCGGGGAAAGGCGGGGCGAGAGGATTTACCGCGTTCGGCAGGGAGACTGCAAAAGGAGCGACAAAGTCGGATTTGAAAGAGTTTTGGCATCTGGGACGCGATTTGCCACAAGGACATAAATTTGAGAAGTTTATGCCCCCAAACGTAGAGGTGAACGAAGTCGAAGGATTTACCGACTCTGCAAAACATATTTTTTACGCTTTAGATGAATTGGGTTGCAGAGTTCTGCAAGCTTTAGCGGTGTACTTGAAACAAGACAGGCATTTCTTCGACGATAAGGTAAACGAGGGAAACTCTATTCTGCGAATCATCCACTATCCCCCGATTGCGGAAGAGTCCGCCGGGCACGTCCGAGCCGGCGCGCACGAGGACATTAACTTGATAACATTATTGTTGGGAGCCGACGAAGGTGGATTACAAATCTTAAGGAAGGATGGGAAATGGTTGGACGTGAATCCAGCGCCAGGGTGCGTGACGTGCAACATCGGTGATATGTTGCAAAGGTTGACCAATCACGTCTTGCCAAGTACGACGCACAGAGTGGTGAACCCGCCAAAGGAACGAGCGCACATTCCTAGATTTTCGATGCCGTACTTTTTGCATCCAAACCCGGATTACGTGATTGATACGTTAGAGTCGTGCGTGTCGGAGGATAGACCGAACAGGTATCCTGAACCGATCAGTTCGGACGATTATTTGCAAGAGCGTTTGAAAGAGATTAAACTGAAGTAGTACAATTAGAAGAGTTAACGAAAACGCGAGAAAGGCACAAGAAAGAAGTTAACATACAAATTATTTAGGAGAGAAAGAGAGACATCCGTAAGAGCACATCAAACCGCTCCGTGTAATAACAATAAAGAATATAGAGACGCAACTGCATAAGAAATTACATAGTTTACATACATTCGAATTCGTTATGATACAACAGGAAAGATGAAATCGTCGTCTCTATTCATAATTAAATTCTTGCTCGCAAAGAGTTTTAGATACTCCTCGACCGTTGGTGTGAATTCAGATCGGAGTAAACTATCCAAATCGTGATTCATTGGACCTACTCTGGATTTTTTTGCGAGCATATCTGAATTCAAACCAACGCACGTTTCGATACACGTAGCTCTTGCGATTCCTCTTTGGTCTTCCTCTTTTTCTTCTTCGTCTTCGAAAGAGGACGATGTTTCAGATGCTCCATCTTCTTCGATGTTTTGCGATGAGTCTTGCGCATGTTCTTTAAAGGTAGCATGTCGCTGTTTCTCCTGTTCTTGACGCTTTTGTTCTTGTTCTTGAGCCGATTTCGTGACTAATTTTGTTTGATAATCACGGAAGGAGTCTTTACTTTGAGAAGGTGGTATTTTGTACACACTTAAAACTTTTGCAAAAGAAAAGAGGTTGTGTTGACCGACAACAACACTGCAAAGATTTCCCATGACTTGCCGTATATGAGCTGCTGAAGAATCGACTAGAGCACACAGTATCCGAGATTCAGTATATATGTACGCCCTTCCCGTCTCTTTTGCACCGTTTGTTCTACTTTCAGATAGTATTTTCTTCTCGAAGGTTGTCTTTGCCTCATCAATACTATCTCCTTCCCCTTCATTTTCAGCAATCTTTGCGAGCAAGAGCGCACGAACTAGCACATCCGACGGCTCGCAAGCATCCTGACCTGCTTTTTTAATACTGCTTCTCGTGATGTCGAGGAGCGAACAAGCCATGATCAGAACGTGTGCAAATCAGGTATCGAGCACCCAAATTTGTGTTGCGTTTCGGTCAAATCCCCAATTCTTTCTATTTTTAGCATTTTGTTGATGATGTAACAATAACTCGCTCTTGCGGTTTCCGATTTTTCAACGCATCGAAATAGAACACGTCGCCCATGACTTCACCAAAATCTCCTTCGTATATCGTGTGAAAATCTGTCTGACCCGGGAAGAGCAGGTCGGAGTAGTGAGAAGTATCGAGGATTACCATGGCGTATCGTAACGCATTGTCTCTTCCTCCTCCTTCTGCTGCTACTCCTCTCTGAAGGCATGCTACCCATAAAACATTTCTTTTTTGCATCTTTCTTGGGTCGTATTCAACCAAGCTCTCTATTTGGCAAAAACCCAAATCCACGTTGAATGTATTTTCGTCAAAGCGACAATATTCTTTCGCGTGAAATAAAATACCAACGACGTCTTCATCCTTGAAGAGATGTCCGTGAAACAGATCGAAACGAGAAAGCTGAATATCTGCCTCATCACTGTGCTTTGCAATCTGAGAAAACAAATGTGCAACGTATCTGTTCGCTTTTCTGCACCTAAATCTTCGTGCCATATTAGATGGAGACGATGAAGGAGAAGAAACCAATTGACATTTGTGCATGAAGGCGTTTTCGACATCCGGCACCGCGCGTTCTCGATACGTCAGTTCCAAAGAACCCGTAAAGAACGACAAAGGTGGCGGATCACAGGGAATATGTATATGTCCGCATCCCTCTACGATGCTATTATTGTTGTCACGCGACGACGAAGAAGCATTCAACAAGTATCGAACCAAGTCTCTCGCGAGCTCTTTTCGTCGTTTCCCTTCTTCATCATCCTCTGCCGAAATTACTGTCGCTGCGAACGACGATGCGAGAAACGGCGATGCATTACTTATTGCCAGTCGTCGTTTTCTTCCTCCTGATTTCCAACTTTCGAGGGGGACGCAACGAGCGGAAGCGTTTTTCGTCCTTCTCGACGCCGTTGCAGCACCCCAGACGACGACGGCACCAGAAGAGAGTTCGTTAGAAACAAGTTGCATATCCGCGACTATTCTTTTATCCAACCGGCGCCGAAAGTAAAAGTTCCGTCAGAGACTCACTCGCGGTCTCTTCGATATTCTTCGCTCTCGAGTCGTTCAAATCGAGTCTCTGTGCGTGCGTGTGTGTGTGTGTGTGTATTTTTGTCCATAAATATTCCATCTCTCTGCCGCGCGCTTAAATCATCATACTTTTTCCCCGCAAGTTCTTTTTGACGCCCTTTTTCTTACATCCTTCTTCAAAAATTTTTCTTCTCTGCGCGCGCGTGTCGTCGGTGTGTCTGTGTGTGTGTTCAAATACCCATCGTCATGAGTCGAGACGAACGCGGTGACAACAAAGACAACAGCGACGATAGCGACGACGAGGAAGACGAACTCTTCGCCAACGAACTGACGCTCGGTATGATGATGAAGTTCTCCGAGTCGCGAGAAGAAGAAGAAGAAGAAGAAGAAGAAGAAAAGAGGAAGAAGAGAAGAAAGTTGTTGGTGTTGCATTCGTTTTTAGGAAAGTTTATCCCAACGGAAATCATCGAGCACGTGTTCAAATATCTCAGCGCGGAGGACGTGGTGAATTCTGGCAAAACGTGCAAGATATTCAGGGAAGTCGCGAGGAGAGATTCAATCTGGAATCGATTGTATTTCGACCGCTGGCGAAGCGAAAAGACAACAACTGGAAGCGACGAGGAAGAAGAAGAGGAAGAAGAAGAAGAAAACAAGCGGCAACAACAACAGCAATATCATCATCAACAATCAAATCGAAAACGGAAACGAGGCACCAAAACCTTTCGGGAGAGATACTTTGAGAGAGATGAGAAGGATTTACACGTCGCGTTACAGAATGTACCGGAATCTCAGAAGCAGATATACGCAGACGTCCAAGCGTCAAAACGAAGCGAGGTCCCAGACCCCGCAAACGACGTTTTAATCGCAGCGTCGGTATCTTCGGCAAAGAACGTCGAAGGTGCCATTCGGTTTTGGAAGGAACGAAAAGGTTTCGCGATACCATCAAAAGAAGAAGAAGAAGAACGCATGAATCACAAGTGTGGAAAAAGCTGGGGGTGTTCCTATCATCGAATAGGCGGAATATTCTTGTGCGAGAAGACTGGCAGAGAGCACCGGTGCGGCCCTCGGTGTAACGCTCGCATCTTAATTGATGACACGTACGTGTGTGGAATCAGCGGAATAACGTCCATGACGGATAATGGAACTGCCATAGTAGAAGAGGAAAGGTGCACGCGAGAGTTAGCCGGTGCAACTGCGGACGACGAGTTTGGGTTAGAGAACGAACCTAACTTTGGGGAACGAGGATATATTCTTAATGCTTTCGAACAAGGCTATTCGTGCGAAAACGAAAAGGAGCTGCACGACTTGTGGTGGGTCGGTTACCGCAACGGCCGTAAATCGCAAAAAAGGCCGCGGAAAGAGGAGGAGGAGGAGCGATATTTCGTTTAGGAGATAGAAAGAGAGAAGGGTAAATGTATGTACAAAAGTAGTTTCACTTTGATTTTCTTAGAAGTATAGAACAAAGTTGTATTTTATGTGATATTTATTGTAAATGGGATTTTGTCTCTCTATTTCTATCATTGGCTATGTTGCTAAGAATAACCTATGCTGCTGCTGCCGCTCGTTGCTTGTATGATTTCAGTTTCTCACGCTTGCACGCCGTCGTTGTTTTTACTTTTTGCAATCAAGTTGCAAGCCTCCGTGATTTTTTCAGTCAGCGTTTGCAGAACGTGCACCTCCTCCTCCTCTTCGTTCTTCAAAAATTCCAACAATCCAACTTCTTGATCAAAAACGCCTTTGAATTTCCCTTGACTGATCATCTCGATACCTTTTCTCTCCGCCTCACGTTCGCTAACTTTTAAGATGTTGGATAATTCGACTAACGTTATCGATTTGTACAACTTACTCACGCAGAGTAAGTTGTGCTCCAAGTTGATGGCGACGAAGGCTTTGAGGTGGTGCGGTTTCGTCAATTTGCTCTTGATGGTATCAGCATCTACAATCCGTCCGAGCTGAATGGATTTCAAAACGTTAAACAACCCCTCTTCATCGTTGTCGTCGTCTGTTACCATCGTCGTGTCTTCCTCTCCTTTCTCTCTCATTGCCGCCGCGGCAGAGGGCGATGCTAAAAGTTTCGCAACCAGTCGAGTCTTTTGGAAACTTTCTTTGCTCAACATCGCGCATATAGCGGCGTTTCGGAAATCTTTCAGTGCTAAATATCCTAGGCCAGCTTCGACAAAACGTCCTTTCAGATCCGATATTATCGCGTCGCACAGTTTAAACTCTCTCATACTCTCTTCGTCCTTACATTTGCTCAAAAGAAACTTGGCTCGATTCAAGTACAATTCCGAATTCGCCACCGACGCTTCGTCCACGCCACCACCGACAGTTGACGAAGACGAAGATTGTTCCAACAAGTAGTTGGCAAACTTGACAAACAGCGTAAACTTGTATGAATCGTCTAATTTGCACATGGAACTCTCCAACGTAGACGCGAAGTGTTGAAACACTTGTTTGTTCACCTGTAAAGAAGGGACAGAGAGAAGGTGCGCGACAAACTGTTCGACAAGACTCACGTCCGAGGCGTCGATCGAAACTTCTCTCAACAAGTCGTTATATCGAACAACCTTCTCGGAGTCGCTTTGTAGCGAGACTATCGATTGTAACTTGGTGTCCATGCTCGATTATACTCGAGTTAGGTCCAGTGCGTTGTAGTTTACCTCCCGATGAATGAATGAATGACTCGGGGTACGCTCGCTCCTTCTGGAAAAGCGAGACGGAATCAGAAGAATAAGTTCAACGCGAAGAGTTTTTCTCAGGAAGAAGAAAACGCAACAACATAACCGTAAAAAAGGAACTCTCCCTTTCATTTTTCTCTTTCATTTTTTACCACTATTTTTTCCGCTCAATCAAAAAAAACTTTCAATTATATTAACGAGTGATTCTAAGATATTTAATCAATTCAAAACACTCAAAAGATTATTTAATACATTTACACTCAATTTTACTGGCTAAAACGACCTATTTCTTTATTTGAAACATTTAATTATATTTTAATTTTTTCAACTATAGGCTCAGAAACAATTTCCCGAGCATACAATAATTATTTAGATTACAGGTCTTATTTTAAATTGGGATAATTACTTTTTACTCAATTAACACTAAAATAGTTGGGGATTAATATACTCGAAAAAGAAAAATCTTGCCAATATAATTTTTTTATATTTAATATGTTCCCATTATTTCCGGAGTTTTATGAAAATAATGAACATGATATAGTCTTATAATTAAATATTAAATGCACCGCAGAAGTTAAAGCACACAATACATTTGAATACTCATAAAAATTAGATTTATTGTATATTATTTTTTTATTTCTCCTTGAACCAAAGAAGAATTAGGGGAATTGAACTCTCGCCACTATTATAGCCCTTCTCCCGCAGTTTGAAAGAAGGAGAAGAAAGATGGGAGAACTGGGTAAACTCACGGAAGAGGATGAGGATGAGGAAGAGGAAGTAGTTGCTGTCACTTTTAAGAAGAAGAGCAGAGCAAACGTGCGAAAACGGAAAGGAATGAGAGGCGACGATGAAAACGACGAATCGGCAAAGAAGGTGAATTCATCCACGAACAACCACAACAACAACGACAACAACAACAGAGAACGAGAGGAAGAAGGAAGAAACAACAACATTGGCAAACAATACCAGTCTCTTCTCGGTGGATCTTCCAAAGCGTCCTCTTCTGCAATGGCCGAAAAGCGTGTATTTGCGTATGATGGGGATCGGTCCGTGCAAGTACGCGACGATGGTGGAGCTACTCGCGAAATTGAGATAGACACCGCGAAGGACCGGGATGGTAGAGCTTTGAGAGAGCAAAAGTTAAAGTTAGCTGCGGAGCGATTAAAGAAAAATAGTGAAAATGACGTGGTATGTGGGGCCGTTGTCGAGGACGACAAAGTGTATCGAGGAACAAACGCATACACGGATTATCGCGCCGGTTTTCGTAAGGAACAAACTATAGCGAATGAAAAAGGTGGCGGCGCACATGGCCCTGCTCGAGCCTCTGCAAACGTTCGAATGACTTACGTCATGGACTACAAACCAGATATTTGTAAAGATTACAAAGAAACGGGATATTGCGGCTACGGTGATGCTTGTAAATTTGTCCACGACCGAGGCGATTACAAGCAAGGCTGGCAGTTAGACAAAGACTGGGAACGGAAACTCCAAGAGCAGAAAGAAAAGCAAGCGGCGTTAGAAAAGATGGAAAAAGCATTGAATAGCGACGGTGAAGAAGTGGATTTGAACCCAGATGACGACGAAGAGGATGACGAAACCTTCGATGGGGAAATTCCGGGCGAATGTCAAATGTGCTCCAAATCGTGGTTGGACGTGCGAAACCCAATCGTAACGAAGTGCAAGCACTACTTCTGCGAAGCGTGCGCATTGAGAAATGATACCGCGAAGAAAGAGAAGACTTGCTTCACGTGCGAAATGCCCACAGGAGGGACGTTCAATTGCGCGAAGGACATTTTGAAACGCGTTAAAGATATGAAGAGAGACGGAGTAAAGACGTGGGGTAAGAAGAAGAAAGAGAGGAAACAAGGCGTGAGGATGATTGTCAGCGCCGGTGGACATAAAACTGTCGAGAGAAGCAGCGGCTGGGCTTTAGGATAAAAATAGTAGCAATAGCATAATAGTACGATTGAACAAATGTATTCATAGACCACGTATTAAATAGGGAACTAAGAAGTAGAGTGGTGCTCCGACTCTTTGACTCTTCGTGTCGGTTGCGTCTTGATTTTCTAAGCGCTCTCCTTCTTCTCTTCCTCTGGAGTGTTCGTAACCATTTCATTAACCGCATGGACTTGGTCTTGCAATTCCATCCATATCGCTTTATACACCATCCGTTGTCGATTGACTGCCGATTTACCTTCAAATTTTTCTGAGACCACTTTTATGGCCACGTGTCTCCCGTTACCGGATAAGTCCATCACTTCCACCGTTTCCGCTTCTAACTGTTCTCGAATGTTCGTTCTCATGGATTCCATTAAATCAGCGGTGATGTTGTTATCAGAGGCGGACATTCTCATAATAGGTGACGCGCGAGAATAATAGTAACACCTGTTACCAGTCTTCACCATCATCGTCATCGCTTCAGTCTGGCGACGGTCAGAGTTAAAGTTGTTTTTTTGCGCAAAAGTAGTAGCGGCGGAGGAGGAGGAGAAACGAAGTTTTGTTGGAGCGCAACCCGTCGTTCTCCTCGTCGACATCCAAGACGACGACGACGACGAAGAAGACGTGGAGCACGCGAACGACGACGACGTTCGTCCTCTTTGCATCGCGCTGCTGAATCTTCTCATCAGGAAGAGCTTCATCGTCGTCGCAGACGGTCGCGCGAGAGACGTTGTTTTTGATGTAAACATATTATTATTATATTATTATTATTTGATGATGACGCGTGCGTGTTGTGTCGTCGTGTGTTTCGCCTTTTTCTTCTCTCTCTCTCTCTCTCTTCGAGTCTGCGTCTGACATCTGACCGTCTGTGGTGGTGACATATCAACACCCAACGAGCCCAAAAAAAAAGTAATAATAATAATAATAATAATAATCGGCTCTCAGTCTGTTCCGCTTCACTTGTTGTTGTAGTTGATTTAACGACGACGACGACGAGAACGAACTCCACCCGCCTCCTCGTTTCATCATTCACGTAGCAGAAAAGAAAAGGAAAATGAGCAAGAGAGTGCTCGTCACCGGTGGTACCGGTTTGGTCGGGAGCGCCATCCGAGAGGTCATCGAATCAGAAAAGCCAGCAGACGAGGAATGGTTTTATATGAGCTCGAAAGACGCGAACTTGTGCGACCCGAAAGAAGTTTCGGACATGTTCGATAAATACAAGCCAACGCACGTGATTCATTTAGCCGCAAAAGTTGGCGGATTATTCGCCAACATGAAGTACAAAGTTGAGTTTTGGAGAGAGAACATCATGATGAATGATAACATCTTTCAAGAGTGTCACAAGAGAGGAGTAGAAAAGTTAGTCTCGTGTCTGTCCACGTGTATCTTCCCGGATAAAACAACCTTTCCAATCGACGAGACGATGATTCACAACGGACCGCCACACTTTTCCAACGAAGGGTACGCCTACGCCAAGAGAATGGTGGATGTGCAGAACAGAATGTATAAAGCGCAGTTTGGGTGCAACTTCACCGCGGTCATTCCGACGAACATTTTCGGGAAGTTTGATAACTTTCACCTGGAAAACTCGCACGTCATCCCGGGCTTGATTCATAGAGGGTATTTGTGTAAGCAAAAAGGAGAGGATTTTGTGATCTGGGGATCAGGTACACCGTTGAGACAGTTTATTTTTTCCATCGATTTAGCAAAGTTGATGATTTGGACTCTGCGTAGTTACGACGAGGCCGATCCGATTATTTTATCCGTCGGAGAAGCGGACGAAATGACGATTAAAGACGTCGCGTACGGGGTGTCCCGGGCATTGGGTATTCCAGACGAAAAGGTTAAATTTGATACGACGAAAGCGGACGGGCAATACAAAAAGACGGCTAATAATGCAAAGTTGATGAAGTTGAATCCGGATTTTAAGTTTACGCCGTTTAACGAAGCCATCGAGACGACAGTGAAGTGGTTCTTGGAGAATTACGACAAGGAGGGCGGCATCCGAAAGTAAATATCTTTTTGTTTAATCATTATGAGACGTATATATACACACATATTACATAGAACAACAACACCAACACCAACAAAGTTTTTCTATCGATATGTCGCGGACTCTATTTGCCAGTCTATCGGTTCAATTGAGTTTTTCTTCAAATATGCGTTGGTTTGAGAAAAGTGTTTGTTCCCGAAAAACCCTCTGTGCGCGGACAATCCCGAGGGATGCGCCGACTTCAACACCAAGTGCTCTCTACCGCTCCTTTTAATGAGTTTTTCCTTATCTTGGGCGTTCTTCCCCCACAGCAAGAACACAATATTCTTTCTCGCTTTCGCCAACTCTTCGATGGCTTTGTCGGTAAACTGCTCCCATCCTTTTTTGCTATGCGAATTCGCGGCGTGGGCGCGAACGGTTAAACTCGTGTTGAGCATCAGTATTCCTTGCGACTGCCACTTCGATAAGTCTCCGTGCGTGGGAATCCTGCAGTTCAAATCTGATTTCAATTCTTTATACATGTTCAACAACGAACTGGGCGTTTGAATGCCTTTATTGACGCTAAAGCAGAGACCCATAGCTTGATTATAGTTATGGTACGGGTCCTGACCTAAAATTACCACCTTCACTTTATCAATGGGAAGCGTGTTGAAGCATCGAAAGATGTGTTCTTTCGGAGGGAACACTCTCTGGGTTTTAAACTCGTTGGAGAGAAACGCGCTGAGTTGCTTGAAGTACGATTTTTGAAATTCCTTCTCCGCGAAAACATCCAACCACGTCTTTTCCGTGAACAACGCCTCCAACTCTCCTTTATTCGTCGCGACTGGAGGAGGCGCTGATGACGATGGTTTCGTTGTTATCGCGGTTGTTATGTTTTCCTTTCCTTCTCCTTCCTCCTCTACCCCGTCTTTATCCTTCTTCTCTTTCTTCGAGGAGGTGAAAAACGACGTCAGAGATTTCTGCGTGTGTTCGACCTTGCGCTTGTTCGTGTTCATACGTACTACTATATATACTTTACTACTCCTCTTCGTACTCGCGCGGCTCTTTGTGTGCGGGCGTTTTTTATGAAGCGCGTGTGTGTGAGGTGTGAACTCTTTTTTCTTTCTTTTTCAGAAATCTTCACTCAAATCTACCTGTAGTGAGAGTAATCTGCTTTCAACAACAGTACAACTTTGTTTATATACCTGTATCTATCCTACGAAGTCTAATTCCTAAGCATTCATCAATCACTGCCTGATAATTATGCTATCTATGATGCTCTCTAAAGCTTCTCTATCGTCTTCGTCGTACTCTAACTCGTTGAAATAGTTGGAGTAGTCATCTTTGTACTCGTCTTCGGCTTGCGCTGCGCACTTCTGTTTTTCTTCTTCGCGTTCTTTTTCCTCAAAGCGTTTTTCCAGTCTCACGAGATTCTCCCAGCTTCCATTCTTCTCTGCGACGGCGTGCGCGATATGCATGATCATCTTCTTCGTGTCTGATTCTTCCTCTCCTTCGAGCTCATTCAGTAAGAGTAAGCACTCCAACGCTTGCTCGCATCTTCTCCTTTCGGAATATTCGTCGCACGCGCTAAAAGTGCACAAAATATGCGCTTTCAACTTCAAGCACTCGTAATAGTAATGCTTGTTCGTATAATGTTGTTGTAAATCCAGCGCTCGCTCGATGGAGGATAAGCTCAACTGTAAATAGTTTTTCTTAAATTCCACCAAACTATCCTTCGAACTCGTCGAATCAAAACCGCGATAGAGCAGGAAAAACTTCCTCGGCTTCTTTTGCGCGTTGTACGCTTTGTCGGTGTACAACTTTGCAATCTTCAAGAACATTTTCGCTCTCCAATAATGTATCGTTTCTTCCTCCGCGTTTGATGTCGTCGTCACTCGTTGAATCTTAGAAACAATTTTGGACACCTTTTCGCGCGGTCCAGAGTCTCCGTGCGCCGGGTCGAAGAACCTTTTTATGAAGGTTGTGTTGAGTTTCCCCCCGTCACTACTACAACTAACGGTTTTGGTGCTGTTTCTTTTCTCATCGCTACCATCACTACCATCGTCGCTCTCTCCGTCGCGAGATTGATTCATTATCGTCGTCGTCATCGTATCATCACAATCATAACTTCTTCTTTTTATGCTCTTTCTTTTCACGAATGGAAGAGCGCGGGGTACATGTTTTTGTGCAAAAGGAGACAGGAGGAGGGGTAGTAGTGGTAGGAGATTCTGAGTCGGTTTGATTTTAGGGGAATTCTTTTTTCGGTTCCTCTCTTCTTTTCGAGGATTCAGGTTTCGAGCACGAGCAGAATTTAGGTTTGAGGGGCGTTCGGAGCTTCAAAACGCTCACCCCCCGCCAAAGCTCTTTTTTTGGTTTCGGTTTTGTGGAAAAAACCACCACCATCACCACATAAAAAAAATCTTCTTCTTCATCATATCATTCACTCATCATGATGACGACAACAACGGGCACTTTGAGAGGACAGTTCCATCCCACGACTTCTTCTTCTTGCTCTTCTTCTTCTTCTTCTGTCTCTCTTTTCTTCCCTGGCGCGGCGAGAAACCTCGTCAACACCACCACCAGCAGCAGCAGCAGACGAACGAAAACGCGAGCGATGAGAGGAGGAAGAAATATCTTTGCGTCGTCATCCTCATCAACGAAAGTGAAAGAAAGCGAGATTAAATACCACACTTGGCAAGGACGCAGCAGCAGACGAACGAAAACGCGAGCGATGAGAGGAGGAAGAAATATCTTTGCGTCGTCATCCTCATCAACGAAAGTGAAAGAAAGCGAGATTAAATACCACACTTGGCAAGGACACAAAGTGGCATACAGAGAATCAGGATCGAAAGAAGGACCGTGCGTTTTATTAATTCACGGTTTTGGCGTCTCTGGGTTTCAATACAGAGACATCGAGTTGCCAAAACATCGAGTGTTCTCCATCGATTTGGTTGGTTTTGGTTTAAGCTCAAAACCAAGCGAAGTGGATTTTTCCATGGAGTTTTGGAGAGATCAAATCGCAAACTTTGTATCTGAGGTTGTCAAAGAACCAGTAGCGCTGGTGGGCAATTCGATTGGTTCGTTAGCGGCGGTGCACGTAGCTAGCGAAACGCCCGAGTTGGTGAAAGGTATCTGCTTAATCAACTGCGCGGGCGGGATGAACAACAAAGTAAAGCAAATGCCGGGCGATTTTGACGGTTTCGGATGGCAATATAAACTTGTCGGACCGATATTTAAAGTCGTCCTAGCGATAATCGATACGATTTTGAAAATAGAACCCGTCGCGACGAAGATTTTCGACAACGTGCGCTCGGAAGAAAGCGTCCGAAACGCTCTGGCGGGCGTGTATAAAAATCCGGCTCGAGTGGACGATGCGTTAGTAAAATCCATCTGCCAAGCCGCAGAGAATGAAGGAGCGTTACCTGTTTTCGTGAATATTCTTACCGGTAATCCTGGACCAAGACCTGAAGAGTTGATGGATGCTGTGACGTGCCCGATATTCATCATCTGGGGCAGTGAGGATCGGATCACGCCTTTGGATTTCCCTCTCGGCCAATATTTTAAAAACTTGCCGCAAACGCGAACCGGTCAAAGAAAGACGTCGTTCATCGAGCTCAAAGGCCAAGGTCACTGCGTTCAAGACGACGCTCCAGAGGAAGTTAACCAGCTTCTTTTGAAGTGGTTCCGCGAGGATGAATTGTTTTCGTCAGCCTCGTCGGCTTGACGTCCTTCTATATAGTAAGCACACTTTTTATTTTATTTTTACACAGGCGCTCTAAAATCTAAAGCACGGTTATCACCACGTCATCGTGCGCTCCTTGCAATAACATCTCTCCCTCAAAACTAATCATCATTCTCTTCTTCGCAGCTCGTAAAGTTCCATTCAACGCTTCGAATTCGTTTTGTACTAGATCGTCTTTAAATAAATCGCCAAACGTGCACGATTTGTTACCAGCGGTTTTGGATATCCGCTCGATGGCGAGTATCAGTCGTTTACACTCTCCTTCCACGTCCATTCTTTTACGTCTCGTCGTCCGTCGTTGCTTTCAGTTAATAAGAACAACAGCGAAAGAAAGAAAGTGCGCGTGTGTGTGTGTGCGCGCGCGTTCAACAACAACAACAACAACAACAACAACAACAACAAACGAGGAGACGCAACTTTTTGTCTAACGACCCCTTTTTCTGCTCTCTTCTCTTTTTTTGCCTCTTCTTCAGCTCTTCTTCTTCAATTTTTATACGACACCACCACCACGACAATTCACACGGTACGTAAGTCCGTCGCGCGAGCCAAGAGACCGGGAAAAAAAAAGACAAAGCGTGTTCCGCGACGACAATGTCTGCCGATACCGACGACGACGACGACGACGACGACGGCAGCGGGGACTGCGATAACAAGAAAGGACAGAAGAAGATGAATGGTCTCTTCTCGTGTTTCTCGTGCTTTGCGGGACCCGAGAAGGAGGACGACGCGAGAAACAAAAGTAAAAGAGAAAATAACAACACCTTGGAAGAGATATCGACGCTCGAGGACGATGAGGAAGAAAACGAGAAGATGAACACCGATAAAACGGAAACGTACGAGGAGAACGCCCCGTGGAAAGATGACGCGAATAAAAATAAGATTAAGAAGAGAAATGATGCCGAGAAGAACAAGAAGACGAACAATAAGAATAACAACGCGGAGGAACTTGATCGGATGCAGAATTCGCTCTCCTCCAACGCAGGGTCGTCTACTTCGTCTTCCTCTTCTGCGAATAACAACAAAAACAACAACAACAACACGAAAATTAAAGCACCTCCATCGGGTGCGAATAGAAGATTAGGCTCGTTGAAACTCACACCATCAGTTCAGAAACTCTCGATTATCATGGACGATAAAGAGCACGAGCAGTTGAATCAATACATTATGATTAAAGACTTGGGACGAGGAGCGCACGCTAAAGTGAAACTCGGGTTGAACAAGACGGATAATAATTTATACGCGTTGAAGATAAGAAACGAGCGAGTGAGGGTAGCAGAGGCGGCGGTAAGAAAAGAAATTGCTATTTTAAAGAAGCTCTCGCATCCGCATGTGCTGAAGTTGCACGAAGTCATAGACGATACGGTGAGTAACGAGCTTATTTTGGTCCTTGAGTATGCGCCTGGCGGACCTATTTTTACCAGATTCAACAGAGTGCCGTTATCGGAGAAAGTTTTGCACGGGTACGCGAGAGATATTGTTTTAGGATTAGATTATTTGCACTCGTTGGAGATTGCGCACATGGATTTGAAACCAGAGAATATGTTGAAAATGGCAGATGGCGTGAAACTGTGCGATTTTGGTGTGAGCGTAGATTCCGAGTTGACCGGGGTGACCAGATCGACTCGTTTGGCGGGAACGCCTGCGTTTTTAGCTCCAGAGATGTTAGACGAAAGCGGATACGATCCTATGCCAAGCGACGTGTGGTCGTTGGGCGTCTGTTTGTATAACATGGCAACGGCGCGGTTACCGTTTACAGGAAAGACGGTTTTCCAGATCGTCGCGATGGCGAAGAGCACTGAGTTGAAATTCCCTGACGAAAACGCAGACGCCATCATCAACGCAACAATCGTACCTTCACCGCCTCCTCCGAAATTATCGAATTCTTTGAAAGATATGTTGCGAAAAATGTTAGTCGTGGATCCGAAAGAACGCATGTCGGTTGCTGGGATGATGGAACATCCTTGGATAACGGAGGATGGGAAAAAGCCTTTGGGACGACCGAGAACAAAATCACCTTCGATGAAGTTGGAAGTTACCGAAGAAGATATCGACAATGCCGTGCGCACTAATCCGTTGGCGGCTATTTTACAACCCGCGTTTAGAATTGAAAGGTTTAAAAACGGAGAAGTTCTGATGCGTAAAGGGGAAGTAGGAGATAGAATGTATTTCATAAATAAAGGCGAGTGTGAGGTGTTGACGGATGCGTTGTTAGAAGGGGCCGCAGCAGTGATAGGTGATAGCAGTAGCAAAAATAACGACAACGAAGACGTTCTTTGTATTAGATACGCGGGCGAAATCGTGGGTGAATTGGCCTTTCTGACTGCGATTGAAAAGCGGAAAGATAAGAAAACACCAGGCGTTGGATACAGAAACGCAACCGTTCGCGCTAAAGGTGAAGTGGAATGTTTAGCCGTGACGGTGACTGATATGCTGGAAGCGCTCGATTTTGATGAATCTTCCAGAGCTTCTGTCGTTGAAGTTGCAGAATATAGAAATCGACAGACCGAAGAGGTCATTCAACAAATTGCCGAATCCAAGCTCGATGATGCCAAGCACTCTAAACCAGTGTTGAATATCGAGAAGACTTTGAGGATATTATATGCCGAGGATTCTTTGCCGACACAGATGATTGTGAAAGCGCTAATGCGCAAGATTGGTAAAGTTGAACTGACGATTGCATCGAACGGTCGAGAAGCCGTCGATGTGTGTGAAAATCTAGTAGAAAAAGAAGAATTGTTCGACTTGATTCTGATGGATTGTCAAATGCCCGTCATGGATGGTTTAGAAGCAACGAGAGAGATTCGGAAACTTGAGAACGCTGACGGGTACTTTGCTAACGTTCCAATCGTCGCGGTGTCTTCGGGTATCCTTTCCATGAGCCAAGATGTGTGCAAAGAAGCTGGCATGGACAAGTACGTAATGAAACCACTTTCGCAAAAGTTATTAGTGGATACGCTGATAAACGCTCTGGAGATTCACGAAGAAAAGAAACGATCTTCGGAGAGTCGGGATGAGTAAAAATAAAAAGTAGGATGTTTCATTGTTTCAGAATGTGACTATGACGTACAATTGTTTATATGTATTTTATAAAAGCGAATGCCGCTCGGCGCTGTTCTATGTCTAGATGCTGTTCTTCTATTTTTCCAAGTTGACGCTCGCAACAGTCCACAACGCTTTTTCGATATCGCTGTGCGTCAAGGCGTCTTTATCGTGAATGTTCTTCTCACCTAATAGTCTCGCGCGTTTCTTTTGGATTTGTGAGACAAAGTTTACGTAGTTGAGCGGCGTGTACGGGTCTTTCCCGTAAGATGGAATGACCACCGCTAAAGCTTCGTCCGATAAGAAAGGGAACCTAGAATCGTAAATCGACAAAATCAAACTAGCCGTCGCAGTTCCGATACCGCGCATTCCTGGCTGTTTCAAAAAGCACGAAAGCACGTTCCCTATTTTCTTCGCGTTTCGAAAGTCTGACGTCTCGTTCATGAGAGAACACAACTCGAATGCTTTTTTTGTTTGCGTCTCAATCGCTTTCGCGTTCCATTCATCCGGGTATTTCATCAACATCGGTCGATATTTTCCTCTCGTCATTTTGAAAGCGTACACAGCCTTCACCTCCGCGAGGGTCATGTGTCCCCTTTTCCTGCACTCCTTTGTAATCGTGTCACATATCAATCGGTTCTTTTCCACGAGCTTGATTTTCGTCTTATTTTTTCCTTCTTCGTGTAGCGCCATTTGCTTCGCGTCTAGCGTTTTAATCGCTCGATCGTATTTGTGATACGCGATTAAGAACGCTTCTTTATCGTTGCTTTCGTTCCACAGCTTCTTCGCTTCTGGCCACGCGATTGGTGGCATATTATTATATTATATTTGAGCGAAAGCACACCTACGCGTACCTGTCTCGTGAAGTTTTGAAAAAAAAAGAAGCAAAAACGAGCATATACGAAGGCAAAAGCTGACCCCTCACCCTCCACTCTTATTTACTTTTACACGGGCGCCCGCGACGAATAAAGAGGGTAAAAGAAGATGAAGAGAACAAAAGCCATCGATAAAAAGGAAGAAAGCGGTTCCTTTTCTTCTTCTTCGATTAAAAAAGAGAACAATGGTGGTGGTGGTGGATGGAACCCGTCTTCTTTCGTGGGAGGCGCATCGGCCGGTCTCGTCGCCTCGGCCACGTTGCAACCGTTTGAGGTTATAAAAACGCGCATGCAAGTCGGCACGGCTGGAGTTTCAGGCACGAATAACATATTCTCCACCGCTTCAAGAGTGGTGAGAACGCAAGGAGTCTTAGCTTTATGGAGCGGGGTGTCCGCGTCGTGCATACGAACGACCGCTGGGGCCGGCTTATATTTCTTCGTTTTGGACAAGATGCAAAAAGAGGTGAAGCAGTGGCAAAAGAAGAAGTACGCCAACGGCGAGGGGAAACAGTCGGAATTTGAGAATAGCTTACAAACATTTATGGTTGGAGCAGTATCGAGAGCGTCGATTGCAACGTTGTTAAATCCAATATCTGTGGTGAAAACGAGATTAGAATATGGCGGTGGACCGGAATATAAAAGGTCAGTAGGTAAAATGTTGATGGATATCACAAAGAAGGAAGGCGCGAAAGGTTTGTTTAGCGGAATTGTCCCGACAATTTTAAGAGACGCGCCGTTTTCCGGATTGAACTTGTTATTGTTCATGAAAGCGAGAGAATTTACGGCTGCGTTGGCGGAGAAGCATGGGAGGGAGGTGTCGTCGTACGACACGCTGATGTGCGGGGCGTTCGCCGGTGGGTTCGCCACCTTTCTCACACAACCGCCGGATGTGTTGCGAACAAGGTTACAGATTCAAAGAAATTTAGATAGGAATATTAAACCGATGGTAACTTTTAGTACGATTATAGCAGAGAAAGGATTGAAAGGATTGTACGTTGGGGCAGTCCCAAGAATCGCAAGAAGGACGTTTCAACAAGCGATTACGTGGAGTTTGTTCGAGTTTGTCTCCAGACAGTTGGGCGGAACCGGCTCCGAGAAATGGAAGAAATAAAGTAGTAAAATACGTTTGTACCTAATTTAAATTATTGCGCGTGCGCGTTGCCGATGTGAAAGTGTTCGATTGTAAAAAATGAAACTATATAGTACTAGTCCGGGGATTTGATGCATCAAATTAGATTTTCATCCAATGTCGTTCGTTTCGTTTCCCTTGTGACTACGGTTTCCGGCGTTTAGAACAAGAGGGAAAGAGAGAGAGAGAGAAGATATAGAGCATGAATATGACTTTTGTAAATTAAGAATACAATAGCAATTTTAACAACAGACTACGAGTATACAAAAGGCACCGTGCACTCGTCAAATCATACCGCCGTGTCTATGTACAAATTTGCGGAAGCAATATCGACGTACTTGACCTTCTTCCTCCACTCCTTCTTCTTCTTTGACATTGGCATACCTTTTTTTGGAGGTCTATTCTCCTGCACGTCCGCCAATCTAAATACAACTAACCCATTTTCCTCTTCAAAATCTTCTACATTTAATATCATTGTCTCGTTTTCCGGGTTGTCGTTTTCGTCGTCGTTATAAGTCACTTTCATTTTCAACTCGCGGAACCTCGATAAATCTTCCGGAATCGTCAACTTTCGCTCCGCGCCCGGAGATGCAACTTCAATGGCAACATCGTCTGGAAATCCTTTCGACTCTACGAGCTCGTTCAGCTTCCTCGAAACAGCAATCAAATCATCCAAATTCGGTGAACCGTATTGGTCGTCCAAGTCATCCACGGAAATCATGATGCGCTTCGTGCTTGGTATCGCTTTAAAAGCAAACAGTTGAAGATTGCCTTCAAATTCCTCGATATTTTTCTCGTCGGCTAATACTACTCTTACGCATTCTAACGCAAGCTCACCCCATGAAGTGGTTGCGGTATCAATGTTCCCTCCTTGCACGTCTTTCTCGTCGTAGTTAGCATAGACGACGTTGATATCCTCTACTTCGCCTTCATCATCTTCTTCTTCGTCGCCTTCTTCTTCCTCCCAAGCGATGTCGCTATCGTCGTCTTCTTCTTTTTTCGCGCCCATCTTCTTATTAGTCGGTTTGTTTTTCTTCTTTCCCGATCCCGAAGCAAACGTTCGGACGTCCATCATCGTATTTCTTCTCGATTGAAGTTTTCGCTGTAACAGAGTTGGTTTATTGTTATTCTCACCCGCGAAAGCGTTCGAAAACAGCGAAAAAGACCCGGTCGAAAACGAGGACGAGAAAGACGTCGAGGCATTCACGTTTCCACTCCTTATCCTCGTCTCGCGCGTTTCCATCGTCGTCGTCCTTTTCATTCTGTTAAAAAAAGTGTCAGGACCGCTCCGGGTGGCGGCCGTTGAAACATCCTTCTTGTTCTTTTTCTTCGTCGAAGGAGCGACTTTGACGCTGCGAACGACGACGACGACGACTTCATCGTTGTTGTGGTAATGGTAACTACTTCTCGCTTCTCTCGTCGCCATCGACGAAGCGGCGGCGCGGTAACAGCATGGTCTCAGTTTCATCATCATCGCTTTCAGTTGTGTTTCAGTTGTGAGTGTAAAAACGCATTATTTGTTGGTGTTGTTCCTTTTTCGCAAATCAGAAATCGCAATAAAGAAGACACATACATACGCGCGTATCGAAACTCTCAATTTTAAAACAACACTGAAAATGAACTACGAGGATAAAGACGACGACTTTTCTTCGCTGAGAGACACGCGAGACTCGTACAGATACGACAGCGACGAGATGGACGCTTTATCCACCTCCTCTTCTTCGTCGGACGGAGGATCCTCTTTCTTCGACGATGGCGCTCACATCGTCGAGCGTTTGCAAAGAGGATTCGAGAAGTTTATCAACAACGCGCAAGACGCGTACACGATTTCGTGCAGACCGGATTATCGGTTGAAAGTTAAGACGCTGTGAGTGAATGAAACATATTTTTACGTTCCTTGTTCTTGTTGTTCTTCTTGTTCTTCCTTTCGCGTGGCCTTCTTGAGAACGAGTAACAACTTGACTGACGAGAGTATATAACTTATTATTATTATTCTTTCCATCCCCAAAACAGCACTACGAAAGCAAACCTAGCGGTAAAAATGGACATAAAAAACGCACAAGTAGACTATCGACTGGAAATAGAACCAAAACTGTTCGTCTCCAAGTCGTCGTTCGGCGAGGACGGCATAGATAATAAATGGTACACGAACCCGGTGAAGAAAATTGAAATCTCCGTTGAGGAAGGCGAAGTGGACGTATTTTCGAAGCGCTTTAATCTCGGGGAATATTTAACCGTACAAGGTATAGCGGGTTATAAACATAGGCCAGAAGACCCGGAGGATTCGAAGTTTTCGTTCAATTATAGAATAGCGTCGAGGCATTGGGATCAAGCGACAAAGAGCTTGAGGAAGTACGAGGTGAAGCCGCACGAGAGAGTCTCCGCAGCGGTTCGGTGGGACGTGAAGAAAAGAGCTCCCGATGCGGAAGGGGTCATAGAGAGTAAGCGAAAACCAAAGTTCGACGTGGATATTGGATGTTACCACGTGACTATTCCTAGAATTGATTTTAAAATTATAGTGTAAAGCGCTGGACAATATTCACAACTTTTCTTTCTATAGCATCAAAACGAAATTTAGTATTACAAATTAATTATCTTCAAAGAGCATGTTATAAGCCGCGTTGCTTTGCAAGCACGAGTATTCATATCCGCATCCATCTAAAGCTGCTTCAATCTCCGATAATTCACTGTCCGGAACTTGAATTCCAACAAGAACAGACGCTTCTCGTTGTCCACCTGCACGATAATGGGTCATCGAGACGTTCCATCTCGGCGATATGAAATCTAAAAAGTTTGCCAATGCTCCTGCTCTCTCTGGAATAGCAACATTATACAATCGCTCGTTCGGAATGCTCGATGCGCCACCAGTTATATTTCTCAAGTGTGTTTGCGTCGTTTCGTCCTTGGTAAAGTCCTCCGTAGGAATGCCGTTCGACCTCAAGCGCGAAATGCACGCTTGGAGCTGGGTTTCGCTTTCTACATTTACCGAATATAAAACTTTCGCTACACTCTTCTTACCATCGCCGCTAAGATTTTGAATTCTATATTTGAACTCCGTAAAGTTTGTATCCTCGCCTACTAACGTCACAAACCTCTTGAATGAGCCATTTTCTTCGGGAATTGCGGAAATCAAAGTCGCTTCTGTACCAGAACCGCCATCGGCAATTTCTGAGATGACTCTCAATCTGTCAAAGTTCATGTTCGCCCCAGACGTTATACAAACGACGTCACCTTCGAAATCTGGGTTTGCATTCAACCACTCTTTCGCACCGGCGACAGCAAGCGCCCCAGACGGCTCCAAAATCGAACGCGTGTCTTCGAATACATCCTTCAACGCTGCACACGTTTGATCCGTACGAACCATCATCACTCCATCCACATATTGTTGACAGAGCTGAAAGCAATTCACACCAACCTCTTTGACGGCAACTCCATCTGCAAAACCATCGACCTTGGATAGTTTCACGAGCTTGCCTCTGTCGAGACTTTGTGCCATGGCGTTTGCGCCACTTGGCTCGACGCCAATGATTTTGATCTTTGGTGCAATCGTCTTCAAATACGTTGCCACACCCGCAATCAAACCTCCGCCTCCGATGGGAATAAATACCGCTTTAGCAGTGGGTAATTGTCGCAAAATTTCGACGCCACAGGTACCTTGACCGGCGATGACGTACGGTTCATCGAACGGTGGGATAAATGTCATCTCATCGTCTATGGATCGTTTCTTAGCATACGCAGCGGTTTCGTCAAAGTTTTCGCCAACGAGAACGACATCGCCGCCGAGTCTTCGAACAGCTTCTACTTTAATCTTTGGCGTGGTTACTGGCATAGCTACCACGGCTTGAATGCCCAACGTCTTTGCACTCAAAGCGACGCCTTGCGCGTGGTTCCCAGCACTCGCAGTGATAATTCCTCTCTCCAACTCCTCCTTCTTCAAATTCTTAATCTTGTTGTACGCTCCGCGAATCTTGAACGAAAAAACTTGCTGTAAATCCTCTCTCTTCAAGAATATTCTCTTTTGCTTTTGCGCGTCTCCTCCGGGTGTCATTGGCACGTTCGCCGTGACTCTCTCTGATAATCGAGCCGCAAGTTCCAGCGGTGTCTCGACAACCACGTCGTACACATCCGCAGTCAATATGGCCTTCAAATACCATCCAGAGAGCTGTAAATCTTCCACCGTCGTCGGCGGAGCTTTAAATTTCGATACTTCTCCCGGCCGTAATGTAAAATCTTCTGGATTGACGATTGGCTTTTCCTTGACTACTTCGCTTTCCTCCTCATTCTCGTCTCTCTGCGTCATCAATGGGTTGATTAAAGTCCGAGGAGCGTTCATGACGTCTTCCCCGTTGTTCGTGTCTTGTGCAAAGTTCTCGAGAATAGCGTTCGGTGGTTTCATCGCTTTTTCTCCGCCGCGTTTTCCTCCTCGTCTTTTCCAGGAGTGAAGAAGTACGACGCTTGTTCCTCTTCGTCTTCTTTCCAATCCACCATTATCTTCTTTTTGCGCAGCTGCGCATTTCGCCATCGTCGTCGTCGTCGTCCCGGGTCGTCGCTTCGCGTGTCGCCGCAAACGAGCGATCGCGGCAGAGGACTCAGAGAAGAACTGACGCTGAGCGCTTGTTGACGTCGATGTTGTGGTTGCTGACATCATCATCTTCAAAAGAGGAACGAGGCAAACACACTCTTTTTTTCTGACGACGCGAGGGTTAAACGAAGAAAGGGCTCCTTCACGCTTTTTTTTGTTGAAGATTGAAAGAGAGAGAGGGAGAGATTCTCTCGTGCGTTTGCGCCGCTTTTCATTTCAGTCTGTATGAACTTACTTTACACATCTAAAATCTATATGAACTACGCGCTACTAAAACATACAACACAGAGACTTTTACATCGCGCACTGCCGCTAATGGTTTTGAGGCAAGGTTTGCAGAGAGTTTTGTTGGATTTGAAAAAACGCGCAACCGAACCGGCGCTTTTTGTTTTGGCCGCCTCCGTAAACGACCTCGGCTTTTATTTTCGTACATTCCGGAGGGGTGGTGAAGTCCCCTACCGCAGTTGCAAATTCGCCATCTTGGTTCCCATCGACTTTGGAGAGTTGCAAGCGACGATGAGGGACAGACGTCCATCGCACGCCCAGCGCTGGTTTTAAACTACTCATCGTTTCTCTCGGCGTATTTTGTTGTTGGTGATATTTTTGCGCGCCGTAGTTTCCGACGCTGTTGAAATCTCCACTCGAAGAAGTATCTGCTACGGTATGATTTGTATACAAAACAGCCGCTTTCCTCTCCGTTGCGATCGCTTTCAACATCACTGCCACCATCGTCATCACCGTGTGTCCTTGATGGTGCGCTCTCGTTAACAAAGGCGCCAACAAAAGCGACAAAGAGTCAATCACCAACAAACCCATCGTATCTGACTTCTCCGGATTATCATCCTCCTCGGTCGCATCTTGTTGTAACTGATCCAACAAGTGTAAAAGTGTGAACACATCGTGTACGTCGTGCACTGCAATCAGCTCCAGCGTTTTATCCAAGTGCGCGGTAATCTCCTCCTCGGTCGCTTCGTCCGACCAAAAATTCCGATGAAACGCTTTGATCCTTTCCGCCGAGAAAACTCCATTCGTATCCACAAACACGACTCTGTGTCCTAACGTCGCCGCACTCGCTGCTGCGGACAAGCACAGTTGCGTCTTCCCACTTCCACACTCGCCGGTAATTTCTGTCACTTGGCCCTGTCGTAAACCGCCGCCTAAACTTTCACCAGTTTCCGAGGTCCCTCCGGCTAAAACGTCGTCTATGCCTTCGCAACCGGTCGGGAGAAAATTCAATACAATCAGTTGATTTTCAAACGCGTTCCCGTCCACAATTTGCGGCCAGATGTCTCGTTCGAAATCCTCGACCCCGGTTGTCGTCGTTGACGTCGTTGGTCCGTGTTCCTGTTGCGTCGTCGTCGTCGACGTCGTCGTCCTTGAAGTAGTAGTAGTTACGAAATTTGGATTCGAAAAATTCGTGCCACCATTATTACCACCACCATCAAAACTATTATTGTTGCCGTTATTCAGCGATTCGTTCACCAACAATCTCGGCCCTAAATCTCGTCTCGCTCCTCCGAGCGCGCTTCTCATCGTCGTCGCTCTTCTTTTCTAAAAAGAAAAAACTCTTCTCTCGTGCGTTTTAAAGAGCACAGAGAGGGAGAGCATAGAGAGAAAGAGAGAGAGAGAGAGACGTGTGTCTTTCGTGTGAGGAACTAACTCACAACTCACTCCTTTTTTTTGAATTTTTTTTGGGGGAGAACGAAGAAGCTTTTCTCTCTCTCTCTCTCTCTCTCTCTCTCGTCGGCTTTTGTGTGGAGAACCTGCGCCTGTATGTAGGGCTGCTTTTCATCCGAAGAGGGCAAATCGAGAGCAGGGCAAAAAAAATCCTTAGGGCTGGAGGTGAGCTTCTTCAAAAGAAAAGTTTAACGCGTTACGATACCCACGTAACGCAAGACAGACGAAGCAAACTTTCTCTATCGCGGAGAACGGCAAAGATAAACGCAATAATGTCCGCACACTTCAGACAAACGTGCGTGGTGGTTGGCCAAGACGACAAAGAACCGATCGCGAACGCGGCGAGATTCGTGCACACGATTGTCCACGGGGGCGATTATCAAAAAGACTGGAAATCAGATGAGGGCGAGGAAAGTAATGAAGCGGCGAAGGAGGCGGAGAAACACGCGGAAGAGTGCACGAAGTTACCGATGGATTGCCAGTTGATTGCGAAGTTGCTGGAGAACAACGATAAGTTGTTCAGCGATGCGAAAGCGCAAGACGTGGAGACGGTGTTTGTCATCGCCGCCACAGTCGCGGAAAGATTCGAGCCGGAAACGGAGAGAAAGAAAGCGTTCGATATGATCGCAGAAAAGGCGATGGAAAGCGCGACGTCGAAGGTGGAGTCGAGATCAAGAATTTTGATGCAGTTATACAACTTGGCTAGCGATTTAGAGACGAAGTTTAAGTTGTTTTGTCGAATAGTCGAATACGTGAAGAAAGCAAACATGGAAAACGTGGTCGAAACTTTAGTCAAACACGTGGAGGACTCCATGGAGGAATGGAAACAGATGAATAATAACAACGGATCGGAGAGAAACGTGTATTTAGAGATCGCGAATATGTTGAGCGGTATGGGTGGTAAAGAGGAAAAGGCGATGGAGTTCATGTTGAAGTATTTGGCCACGTTTGAAAGCAACGAAAGCGCTCTCGGAGAATCCTCGGAGGCGGCCAAAAATGCCATCGCGAGTTTCATTCGCTTGCAAACGAGCTTCAGCTGCGACTTGTTGGATTATAAAGCCATCCAAGCCTTGAAATCGTCCAACGGGAAGGTATTTGAGTTATTGGAGATATTTTTAACTAAAGACGTGTCGGATTACTTGGCATTTGCAAAGAGCAACGGGGCTATTTTGAAAGATCTCGATTTGAACGAGGACGAAACGCTCACGAAAATGCGATTGATGTCGTTGGGTGGCATTCGAAACGGTGGTGGTGAAGTCTCGTACAAGGAAATTTGTGACAAGTTGCAGATTGACTCGAATGAGTGCGAAGAGTGGGTGGTTCGCGCCATTTCTTCTGGTTTAGTAGACGCGAAATTGGATCAAGTGAGAGAGGTGTGCATAATCACTCGAGCCACACAAAGAGTGTTTGGGAAGGAGCAATGGAGCGAGTTGAAAAATAGCTTATCGAATTGGTCGGAAAACCTTCAATCCATGAAGACGTTGCTCTCAACGAGTGAGGATATTTCAACCATTAGCGCTCTTTAAGACTCTTTGAAAAAAAACAATAGTGTTCGTAATGTTATATAATATGCTAAACTGTACTAGATTCTAATTCATTAACACGCGACTATCTCCATAGGATGCATTTCCCGTTTTTATCGCAACTCGCTAATCCGTGTGGGCCCCAAGCGGTTGTCGCAACGACCGCGTCGTGCTTGCGCAATGTCGACCTCAGCACTCGATCGGTCGCCGACCAGATAAAGACAGCTCCATCCGCACCGCCGCACGCAATGTGCGATTGATTCGGAGAGAAGCAAGGATTCGTCCAATTCGTCCCAACGCGGAAATTTGAAGCTGAAAATTCTCCGGAAACCTCGAGCATTCTGCAGTCTAATATTCGAATCACGTTGTCGCGGCCGCACGTCAAAATTTCGCGTTCGTTTGGTAACAGCTGTATCGAGGTTACTTGCTGCTCGTGAACACCTTTTTTCTCGTTCGTAGGTGGGCCACCACGCGATCGCAGATCCCAAATCCTCACTCCACCGTCTAAATGACCACTCAAGACAAATTGCGAAGTATCTCCATACACAACCGTGTTCACATTTGATGCGCACGGCGTAGAGTTCATGCATATGCCCTTGTGTAAATCCCATTCTCGAATGGTTCGATCGTGCGAGCACGAAATCGCTCTTTGCTTATCCATGCGACAAAATTCTACACCGACGACTTTGTCTGCGTGCCCGGTCATTCGGTGTCGCACGCGTCCACTTGATAATTCCCAAAGCTGAATAGCTTTATCTGTGCCACACCCCAAACAGAAGTTATCATCCGGGGAGAACGATAGATCCAACAGACTTCCTAGCGCTCCCTCTAAGTACGAAGAAACTTGTCCTGAATTCGCATTGACCAAGGCAACGCGTTTGTCGTCTCCACACGCTCCTAGCGTTTCACCCGATCTGACAAAAGACACGCGATGGGTCGCACCTTGATTCGTCTGACTGTGAAACTGGTCTCGACTTGGTATACTTCCAACAAACGAATCTCCAAAACCAGGCGACGAGGCCGATCCCAACGAAAGACCACGCATACTCGCGGATGCCGTCGCGTTCATTTCATTCGCTATCGATTTTAGTTCGCTTGCCTTCTTTTGTCTCTGCAAGTCTTCATATAAATCGTTGATTTCGTTCATCTTCTCCGCTTCTTTCATTTTCATCTCCATCACTCTTTCCACGAGTTGTTGATTTTCCTTTTCTAATTTTTCTGCGCGCGCGATTGCGGCGAGTCTATCCTCTACCCTCGCTTCCGCTTCTTTTCCAGCAATCTCAGCTGCTTTCAGCGCCGTTTTCAGTTCATTCTCCAAGTTTGCGCACGACTCTCGTAAATTTTTCAACGCCGCTTTCGCATTTTTTAACTCGGTCCCCGTCGTTTCCAATTCAGACTTCGCTTGCTCTTTCTCACGATTCGAAGTAGATGCCATCTCCATAACTTCGACATTTTTCTTGTGCGCTTCGGCCAGTTCTTCTTGCAATCTCGACACTTTCGCGGAATTTTCTTTGCTCGTTTTTGCTTTCACGTTTTCTTCTTGCGCTCTCGTTAAGGCACTCATCAGTCCAACATTTTTCCCGCTCAACTCTGCGGTTTTATTTCTCAACTGTTGAACCTCGTGCTGTAACTTTTCGCATCGTTTGCGCGCTTTCCTGTTGGCTGCGAAAATTTCCACGAATGGAAGGACTTCCGCCTCGTTTCTGCGCTGTAACTTTTCTAAAACTTCTCGCGTTATGATTAGTTCTTCGTCTTCCATCTCTTCTTTTTATCTTCTTAACGACTTTCCGCTCTCTCTTCTCTTACTTCCTTTAGCGTTCGGATCAAACTGCTTCCTCTTCTTGATTTTCACGCGAAGGAAGATTGAATCATATTCTCGATTATTCGCTGTCTCTCACGCCCCACCTCCGTTCGTCGCGCGATGAAAACTTCGTTAGTATTTAGTAATAATAATTATTGCTCGATAAAAAAGTGTGGTGAAAATCTGGGAGAGGAACGAAGAAAGACAGAGCGAGTAACGGTGTAACGCAGTAACCGTCTAACCGACGTTGGCATAAAGAGCACGCGCTTAAAGTATTTATATGAACCATGCAATTCTCTCTCTCTGTCTCTCTTTCTACATAACTTCTATGGATCTAAACTCTAGTATCATAAATCACCAGTTCGGGATGGATCTAATGCCGTCGTTTATCATTTCCATCAGTTTGACGGTCAACGGGTGCGTCCCTTCTGGGGGCATCTCGAAGCCTTCCTTCGGAGGTTTCTTCCACGTAAAATCTCTCTTATCCCAATGCCATTTTCCAACTTTTCCCGGAGTAAATTGTCCTTTTTCGTTGAAATCTTGGCCATACGTGTAGTGAAGAATGTATCCTTTCTTTCCGGTTCCTCGAATTTCTTCGGTTTTATCCCATGGCGGTTGTAACATAAATTCCGGGACTAAATTGTATTTCACGCCAACTTGCGCGGAGGCTATGCTATACGCCCACATTTCCAACACCCATCCAAATGCTGCGTTCGTTTCTGCGTCATGCTTCATTTTAATCGCTAAAGTATCCCACACTGTGCAAACTTTTGACAACTCGTCCTTATGAATCATCACCGGCGAATTCCCAATCGGCGCAAAATCTTCCAAATCTGCATTTACTTTGTTGAATTTCTGCACGATAGGTGTAAACTTAGGATCTTTCGGGTTTATATAAAAGAACGGAAACGCGGCGGCGAGTTTTGGTTGCGCCAGCAACGGAATCGGTCTCAAATATAAATGGTCTGGTTCGGTCATAAAGACGTACTCTTCCGCGAAATTATACTTCTCCAACCACTGCTTGATTGCGTACGGTCGATTTAAAACTACGTATCCTTGATCGACACCTTTAGGTAACGGATCAACTACCACACTTGGAATTTCATCCATCAAATCATCCGGGCGTTCGCTGTGCAACACTCTCGTGAACCCGCCAAAAGCGCCCGAGTCTCCGCTGCTCAACAGTTTTAAGTATCTCTGATACATAATTCTAGATTGCCAAGCGACGTAGGATTGCTCGTTTGCTGTCAGCATGACGTGAAATTTGCCTCTACCTTGTTCTATTTCTTTTGCGGTTGGTTTGCGCCTCATGGATGTGGGGTGGGACCATTTCTTTTCTTCTTCTCCTTCCTCTGGTGTTTGTTTCTCATCCCCTAAAGATGTGGAGACTTTTGTTGGTGGCACAGGCGGTGGAGGAGAAGGAGGAGGAGGAGGAGAAGGGGGAGGAGGCGACGGAGAGGACACAAAAACGTCACTATCATCATTGATATCGACGTGATCACGGAGGTGCTCTTCGCCGTAAGAATACGCGTCGTCGGTTGACGTCGTTGATGTTGTTGTTGATGATGATGAAGTTTCTTGCGAAAAATAATCTTCTTCGTCAGCACCTCCCATGTAATGCAACACAGAATACGTCGCGACGGTCGAAACGACGAACGCGAGCGCGCGCTTTGCTCGTCCACCACCTCCTCTTCGGCTCATTTTCTATCGTTATGCGTAATATTTCTTCTTTGAATACGTTTTATTTAGTTCATCATGATATAAACATATCGTGGGAAGACAAAAATAAAAAGCGCCTCTCGTTGTTTTTTTTTGGAGACGCGAGGAGTGGGTCGACCTTCTTCTAATTCTTCTCTCGCGACTGGGGAATTTGCGCGAAATTTAGGTTTGTGTGCATTTTCCTTGCTTGATTTGTTTGTTTACCCCTTTTTGAGTGAAGTTTTGATTCATTTTTTATACTCGTATATTCCCCTGCTTCTCTTCCTCAAATTACCCGCACACGGCTAGCTCCTTGCTGAAAATTTGAAAAGACGAAAACGAAGATGGTGCGCGTAAAACAAACCGCGAAGCCGATACGTTCGGGCAAAGTCACGCGCTCGACGGAGACCGTCCCGCTCGACCAATCTCCTCCTCCTTCTCCTCCACGCATCAAAGGAGCCGCGGCGATGAACGACGTAAAAAAGACGAAAAAAATTCAGAAATCCAATTCGCCTCGACCGAACGATTCTGTCAGTCGCGCGCGTTTGAAAATTCTTTGGATGATCGAGTTTATCCTGGACAGCGAGAACGTTCCGTGGTCGCTAAAAATTGAATACTTGAAGATTGCGGCGAGACAGCTGAACGAGGACGATTCGTCGTTGGGGATGCCGAGAGTTTTATACATTCGAATGCTTTTGGAGGAGATGAAATTCGTTTGTGGGGAAGACGGAGCCAATTGGGATTGGCAAGAGCGATCGTTGAAGTTGTATCCGATTTTGTTGAAGATTTTATACATAATGGATTTGAAAGGAGAAGAAAAATTGGACGAGCGCATGCGCCCACACAAGAAAATCATGGCGTTGGCGTTTGTTTCGCACATGGTGCAGTTGGGGATCGAGAGACAGTTCAACGAGTTCAAACGCGTATGGGACTCTCAAGTGTACGCAGAGTTGAAGGAGACGCCGCAAGGGCAAATGGTAAGAGACGAATTAGAGTGGCTAGACAAGCTTGGTGAAAGTTTGCTTGGGTTTGAGCACATTCTTAGAGTCAACGGGAATAAGACGATTGACTTGGATACGTATGGCGGGGACGGGCCGTTGAGTCCAGGGAAGCAACTTCAAGATAACTTGAACTCCACGGATCAACCGGTGTGGAGCGACGAGGAAGGCAAAATAACGGGAGCGCGCTTTGAACGTAGCGTAAACGAGCTTTTGAAGGAACTAAAAGCGTACTATAAACGAGCAAAAATGGCGTTGGGACCTACGTTTTTACAAGAGGCGAGCATGGATATTTTGCACGAGAAGTATTCACCAAATTTAGACGACAATAAAATACTCATACGAACGGACGAAGACTTGGAACGCAATCTCGAGAGTATCGGAGGTGGTAGAGAGTCGGAAGATGACAGCGATGGCGACGACTCGTTCGAACAAACGCCAAACAGAATCGTCACTCCAAAAAATGTGATAATCTTCGCGAAGGGTAGTAAGAAACGGCCAGTCGACGCGACTGCAAAGAATAACGACAATGCTGAAAGACAGCCGCAGATATTCAAAAAGATAAAAATTAAGATGGACGGGAGAAAAGGCGGCAAAACTGTAAACGCGAGAGACATCCAGTTCGACACGGAAGTGCAATATGATGATCCGTACGAGTTTCACGGGGATGATCAAGTTGGACAACAAAAGGAAGAGGATGAGGAGGGTGAGGAGGAGTCAGAAGAAGAAGAAGAAGAAGAGGGAGAGGAAGAAGAGGAGGAAGAGGAGGAAGAGACTCAAGAGAAAGCTGTGGCCAAGAAACTTAGAGACGACAAGTTTTTCGCGTGGGGGGATTACCACGACGAGAGACTTTTGGACGGTGTCGAAAAGTATGGCTACGGGAAATGGAAGAAGATAGTGCAGGACAAAGCTCTTCACAAGGGTCATTTCACCGGATTGGGCTTCGACGATTTGCGTTACAAACACAAAAGAATCATGATGCGTGCGGGCGCGAAAGGGAATGCGTTACTTCTCCCACGCAAAACTTTGGTAGCGCTGTACACGAAGAAAGCACCCAAAGCCTCAATCGCGAATGTCACTCGATTAGAGATGGCAAAGGCTATCGATGACCAAGAGGCAGTACTAAAAGCACTCGACGAAGAAGGTTGGGATTTCAGTGGCAGAACGAAGGAAAGAGCACCACAGCAAAGTCCGTTGCAGAAACTTAGAGACGGAGCAGTCCATGTGCTCGAGCGACTCGTTGGTCGAAGAATTGTAGATGAAGAAGAGCAAGAGGACGAAGAAGGAGAAGAGGATGAGGAGGAGGAAGAGGAGGAGGACGACGACGCGTAAAGTCCAACCTTTTTACACTGCTTGCAGCAGACGCATAATCACACACAGACACACAGAACTTGTAAAATTTGTAAAGGTGCAAACCACACAACACAAAACTATCATATCGCGGAACACGAAACGTAAATTTCCACAGAAACGAAAAGCGCGCGCACAATACCGCAACATTCATGCTCGCGCGGCGGCAACTGAAGAAGAAATTCCTTGCCGCGCTTTCTCCTATGTGCGTTCTCGCGGATGGCACATATGAAACAACTATCGCTGCCGCGAGGAGAGGCTTCGAGGCAGGTTGTGCGTCGACTTCGTTTTCTTCAACTGTAAACAACAAGAACGACAAAGTCGCGGAAGAAGTGCTCGCTTCTCAGATCATCCGAGCAGCGAAAGACGTTGGGGAAGAGAACAGCAGGCACGTGTACGTTCTGCACGGGTTAATGGGCCAAGGAAAAAACTGGCGAGGACCGATAACCATGCTCTCGGAAAAGTTGAAAGACACATTACCTAAAACTGCATTTAGCTTTCACCTGATTGACATTAGAGGCCATGGAAATTCGCCGAGATTTCACGATTACGCGCCACACACGATTGAAAACGCGGCGAAAGATATTGAAAGGTATAGCGAGCATCACCAAATACTTCCGGATGTTGTCATTGGGCATTCTTTGGGAGGGAAGATAGCGTTAGAATACAGTCGATCGTTTTCGTCACAGTCGAGCGCAAAAAAAAAGCGGTTGGTTTTTACGCTAGATTCGGTACCTTATGAAGTGGAGAAGGACATGTTCGGAGCTGAATTCATTTTGAAAGCAACGGAGAAGTTACCAGAAATCGTACCGAATCGAGAATTTCTCAGAAGTCAGTTAGCGCCTTTACAAATATCCAGCGGTATTATCGATTGGCTCGGCTCCAATTTGGTTATCGCAAAACCCGGGATGCACGCAGAAGGTAACGACGATTCGACTAAAATGAGCTTGACGTGGCAATTTAACAGAAAAATATTGAGAGACTTATACGAAAGCTTTCAACAAACTGCCTTATGGCACGCGCTGGAAGAGAAGGATCACGATAATGTGCACGTACACATCGTGAAGGCTGAAAAATCAGCCGATTGGAAGCCAGACGCGATTCAGCGCATCGAGACGCTGAAACAGGACAAGAAACTCAGCTATCACGTCTTGGAAAAAGCTGGTCATTGGCTTCACAGCGACAATCCGATTGGTTTGATTAATATTCTCCACGATGAATTAGTTAAAGCCGAAAATAATTAGATGCTCTTTTAGTAAGCTTTGCGGTGCGATTTTATTTTATATAATTTTACAATCGGCGATAGATGTACACTAGCTCTATAATTCCTTGCTCCTACACAAAGGACACTCCCGTTTCTCCCTCTCTAACGTTTTCACTATGCACGCTTCGTGGTACGCGTGTTTACACTTCAATTTTATGCATCGGTCGCCGTCCGCGAACTCGGTCAAACATATCGCGCACTCCGACGAAAAATGTTCTTTTTGCGTTTCACCAACACCTTCACCGCTAATCTTGTTATTGTTATCACTACTGCTGCTAAACACAAACCCGCTCTCCGTTCTCAACCTCTCCACGTCTCTCCGTAAACTTTCCTCGTCGAAATCTCCTTTCGTTCGATACAGCATTCGGTCTGAAGACCATAAATCCGCGCCGTGTGAATATAAGCTCACATCGGAGGCGTACAGTAACCGTCTCGTTTCTCTCCGATGCGTCGCCAACAAGTCGTCTTCGTTGTTGTTGTTGTTGTTGTTACTTTCTCCGCCGGTGATTCGGTCGCGAAAGAGCTGTCGGTCGGACTCGTATAAGTGCGCGTCTGGGTGTACTTCTCCGCGATGGTTGTTGTTGTTGTTGTTGTTGTTGTTGTTGTTCGAAGAAGACATTGTCGGTGTTATTTATCATTCATCGGCGCGTGTTCTTCTTCTTCTGACGCGTAACTGTTTTTCCAAACTGCACATCCCCTCTTCGTATTCTTTATTTCCCCCACAACGCGCGCACTCTTCTTTATTTACACCCATTCACGAGACGTAAAAGAATTAAGAATGTCGTCGGTGGCCAAAATAGAAGAGCTGTTAAAGTCGCACCTGGAAGCCTCGCACTTGTCCATCGTGGACACGTCTGGGTCGTGCGGAAGCGCGTTTGAGATTCTGTTTTGCGTCAGTCCGAGTTTTCACGGTAAAAACAGCCTGACGAAGCAACGACTGGTGACGAAAGCGTTGGAAAAAGAGATGGATAAAATACACGCGCTGAGCATGAAGAAGTTAATATCACCGGAGGAATACGCGAATCTATCGCCCAGGAGTAGGAGTCCGACGCGATGATGATTAATGGGATTTAGATCATGATTAAGAAGAAGAAGAAGAAGAGCGCATTTCATAGTTTACAACTGACTACGCGTAGGTAAATTGTATCTCTCAGAGCCAAGAGATACACAATAAATTCTAGATCATTAATTACATGGTAGCACTACGTAGCATTATTAATTACTCTATTTTAACCTAACGCACTTGCAAGAAATTTTCCAGTCTGTTCACCATGGACGGTGGCCAACGACGAATGCGTCTGACAAAATCCAAATCTTTGTACTGTGCGCACCCAAAGTATAAACCGCAGGCGTCGTTCCATAAATCCTCCGCGCTTTCCCTTTTTCCTTGTTCCCAATACAAAGCCGCGAGTGCGGCGCGCACGTCCGTGGAGTTGGGAGCTCGTCTCACGAGTCCTTCCAATTCTTTGATTGCTGACTCTACGTCACCTAATTCCGCTGTCGCCAAAGCTGCGTTCGATCGCGCATAGATGGCGCCGTCCAATCTTTGCGTCGTCGAGCTCCCGTTGCGGAAGCCACTCGCCGATTGAAACGCGGCGAAAGCGCCTTCATAATCTTCCTTGGCGCCCTTCCAATCGTTCAGAGAACCTCTCACGTTTCCTCTGGAGTTTAATACGTACGGGTCTGGTCTAAATCCAGCCGTATTTGCCAACTCTAATGCTCGATTGTAATCCACCAGAGCCGGCTCCCACTGGTAAATGCCTTCCTCCGCTAAGGCTCTTCCCGCTCGCAACCTCGCTTCTGCTCCTAAATCCTTCGCCGGAATAATCTCTAAACATCTCGTGTAATCACTAATCGCTTCTTTAAACTGTTTTTGGTCCACCAACACTTGCGCTCTGCCTTCCAACCACGACGCCGACTCTGGTTCGTTTTCGATCAGTTTCGTCAAAGCCTCCCTGGCTTTCGTGAAGTCTTGTCGGTTGTAGGCATCCGCCGCGACGGATTGCAAGTCGTATATTTCTTCTTCGGTTAAACTGTTTTTAGCGACGGCATCCGCAGCAAACGCTTCCTTGGTCGATGCTGTGCCAGTGACGAAAGCGAGAGCGGTCGATAAAAGCGCAGAGAGTGTTACTTCTCGGCGGTTTATTCGTTGGTAATCCTCCTCAACCGACGACGACGACGACGTCACGACGACGGAGAAATCATTTTGTTTGTGACGATGAAAACGATGCCGAGAGTGTTGCGAGAGCTTCCGAAACGTGCGAGCAGATGACGAGGAGGACGAGGACGACGACGTCGCCGTCGTTTGGGATGGTCCTGCCGCCTGAGAAGAAGAGCAGACCGTTCGAAACATTCGCAGCGTGAAAGCGTCTTGTTTTGACGAAATTTTCATTTCTCTTCTCTCCGTATTTCAGATGATTGTGTGCGCTAAATAGATAAAATACCCTCTCCCTTTCTCTCTCTCCCTTTCTCTCTCTCTATAACTGAATGGATGCGACTTCGCAGTTCTTCAAACTCCTCCCGACCATTTCCTTGAAGAAGGTACTGTGCCCGAACACCACGAATGTCGTTGAGGGATGGCTTAAAATCCATTGCTTAAACTTATTCACTCGGCGTTGAAACACGCGCGTGGGTTCGTTCGAGTTGAACATTTTTTCAGCCGCGTCGTTTCGTTTCTCGTTCGTGTCCCACCACCAGCTTTTATCCGGGAGTTTGGATAAGGACTGAGCGAATATGGGAATGTCTTCGATGAGCTCAAGTTTGGTGCGGCCAATATCACCGGAACAGGAGAGTTTTTCGGTGATTTCTGGTCGCACAATGACGGAGCGTCCCCACGTTTCGTGTCGTTGCTTCGCGTTTTCTCTCTCTTCTTCTTGATCCTTCCGTGTTGCTACTTTCTTCTTCGTGCTAGCCTTCTTCCTCGAAGAGGCTGATAACGACCGTCTGTTGCTAGTGATATTACCGTCGCTGTTGATGTTGTTGCTATCGTTGTTATTCGTTGGCGCGGCGTTTTCATCTGGAGAATTCTTCTCTGTCTCGGTTGCCAAAGAAGAGGCTGTGAATGCATACATCGCCTCTCTGCCGTACACGCACGTCTCCATCGCACGAGTTAACGGCGACGTTATCCAAACTGCATCCTTCGGTAACTCGGACAAGAATTTCCCCAGCTCCTTCGCTTGCTTAATGCCTAATTCTGTTAATCGCGCGTCGAAAATCTTCGGCTCCTCCCAACTACCCGGACCGGAGATGGCTTCGTTGTACGTGCTTTGACCGTGTCTGACTAGGTGCACAGTTTTTTGTCCCTTGGAGAAAATCGGAAAGAATACTCTCGACTTGTTTCCTCCGACGTTGCTGATGATCTTCCCGTTGCCATCAACTTCCAACGACGGTTGATTATTCAACACAGCCATGCGTTTATGTTTCTTGGTAGCGGCTAATGCTACCTGGCCCGTCGAAGTGGTAGCTCCCATAGCTCCCATCCTCTTTGCTTTGGCGTCGCCGTCGTCCTCTTCCTCCCTCAGCGCCGCTAAAAAGTCTTTCCCTTCCTCGCCATCAATCCTCAAATCTTCATCCTCTTCCTCTCCATCCTCTGATTCGTGCCCTGGCGATAATATATATTGCGACCCTCCGTGTTCCCCAGGACTTAAGTTGTAGTCTCCCACCTGTTGCGCCTCGAGCTGTCTTCGTATGCGCCGTCTTCGCATCGCCGCTTCCGTGGACGGAGGTAACCTCTCTTCAGTCTGCGGTTCCGACGCGTTTCCATCGCCTCTGCTATTCCTTCTTCGTCTGGTTTTCGTGTTTTAGAAAGACGTGCACGTGAGTACTTGAGAGTGCGCGCGTTGTTCTGCCAGAGAGAGGAAAAAGAGAGAGGTAGAAGAAGAAAAAACTACCAACAACAACAAATAAAAAAATTTTTGAATTCAAAAAAAACAGAAGAGAATGTTGAAACCGAAAAATTTACCTAAACCGTCCCGTGGTTGGTGGGTTACTCATCGAGTGTCTTCGAAGATCCAACCCGGGCGTTTCCTTATCGCTGGATATCGCTGTACTCGTCGTCGGCGTTTCTTGCAACAGCATCTGCTTCGCAATATTCCTCGTTGTAGTTGTAGTAGTTGTAGTAGTAGTAGTTGTCGTCGTCGTCGCGTTGTTATTCGTTCTCTCAAACCTTTGCATTCGTAACGTTGAGTTTGTGTGCATCGCCCCGGCTCGGAGTTGCAAGAACGAGTTTGAGTTCGAGGCGCTTTTCCTGCTTCGTTTGCACGAGGAGGAATTGGATGTTTGTAAAATTTTCATGGAATTAAACGCCGTCGAAGGGGCTTTTTGTCTCTCCGTCAACGGCGGATTCCTGAGAGAAAAATCATTGCGATCGTCTTCTTCGTATTCGTCGTCGTCGTCGTCGTCGTTGAACGCGTCGTCCTCCGATCGACGGCGCTTGAAGGAGACGACGGTGTTGCGAGGCGTTTGCCGCGAGACCGAATCCATAATATTTCTTTCTGACGGAAAGCGCGAGTTTTTTTTTTTTTATTTTGAAAATTTTGCGCGATGTCTCCCCTTTTTTTTCATTTTTTTTCAAAACAAATTCTCTCGACCCATTCGTCGAAAAGTGTGTATTCGATGTACTCGCACTACTGATTAAAAAAGAAACGTAAAACATATAAGAGACAGAAAAGGTGGAAGTCGCGGCAGAGAGTCTCTTTCCACTCGCGCGAGAAAGAGAGAGGTGTAAAAGAAGAAGAATTTCGCGCGCGCGCGCGTTTGTTTAAAGTAGGGATGGTTTTCGACGCGCGTTTAGAGCAACTTCGGGCGATTAGAAATCGGGAGAAGGAACGCGAAGAGAGAAAACGGAGAGAAGAAGAAGAAGAAGAAGAGAAAGAGAAAGAGAAGGGAGAAAGAATCGCGCGAGGAGAGGGAGGAGATATCGAAGAAGAAGAAGAATATGGGAGAATGGACAGCGAGGTTTCGCCGCTGAGAGCGACGCCGTCGACGAGTTTTCATCCTCGTCGAAACGTCGAAGACTCGAAGATGATGATGATGAATGCAACAACGAATATTAATACTGCTAATATCAGTTATTCAAAAAGTCACCAACACCGCCAAGCGACGAATTTTAGGACGACGGCGGCTTTGACGAGCGCGTCGACGTTGACTTCTTCTTCTTTCTCTTCCTATTCTTCCTCTGATTCAGGCGATGACGACGATGAAAAAGAAGATGGTGGTAGTATGCGCTTTACGCTAGCAAAACGACAACAGAAAAAGGAGAAGAAGTTTTCGACAGCAGCAGTAGACGACGACGACGACGAAGAATTTCATCAACAAAGAGACTTTTTGAGAGAGTCCGATGCGATCGCTCGGTTGCGTTCGCAACTTTCGGACAAAGAGCTCGATTTGATTGAAATGCAGCAATCGTATGAGCGTTTGATGAGAATGACGGAGGAAACGAGAGATCTTTTGAAACAAACGCACGAAGAGAAGGACGAGTATCGTAAGCACGAGGCCATCGCAGAACAGTTGAAAATTCGAAACGACACATTGCAGTTGAAAATAGACGAATTGAGCGAGCAGTTGAAGAGAGAAGAAGCTTCGCTCGAACGTAAATCGAGAGCGTTGGATGCGGCAAACGTGGCCATCGAAGAGTGCCGAAGGAAAATTCGAGACGAGAGAAGTTCGAAAGAAGATGTTAAGGCAGAATCAAAAAGATTGGCGGAAAGAGAACAGGCGTGCAAGAAAGTTTTGAACGAAGCTCTACGCAGAGCTTCGGGAATGCTGAGGAATAATTACAACGAAATGTCTTTAATGAGTTCACAAGATGAAACCTCGGTGGAAGTAGCGCAAAGAGTCGTGGACGCTATTCGCGACATCGCCGTGCACAGAAGAATGATGGGTGGAGGTAATGGAGGAGGAGACAGTAAAGGTAATAATTCTAGATATAATAACAATAAAAGCTACAGCAGAAGACGACAACGACATAAACGACGGGGAATTTCGTCCGAGTCTTCGTCCGATACCGGTAGCGAAACTGGAGACGATGAGGATGATGACGATTCCGAGGAGCTTGAATTAGAAGCCGAAGAGATGGAAGCGTTGGAAGAAGCGTTGGAAGCGGCGAGACGCTGGAAAAACCAAAGCGAAGAATCCGAGCGACGGCGTGCGCGCGAAGTTGCCATAGCGAGAGAACAAGCGTCAGATTTGCGGAAAACTATCGAAAAGTTGCGGAGAGAGGCGAACGAATCTAAAGAATATACCAATGAACTCGAAAAAATTGTAGAGCGCATAGCGAAAAATGTCTCCAAGGAGGACTGATGACACTATTTATGAGAATAGAGAAACTCATCATAATGTTTGTGATGTAATAAATAAATGTAGACGCATGTAGTAATAACATTGTATCCTTTTTGTTCCTATTTGCTATTCGTGTGAGTGTTTGGCTAATGCAAGGTAAGTCATAGTGCTAAATTTTTGGTCTTTGCAAAATGCGACGAAGCCATCAGAGCCCTCGAAAACTTCGCTATCGTGTTGATCATCGCGACAAACTCCGATCTCGTGATGACATCTTCGTTCATGAGCACCTCTTCAGGTAAGAGCAAGATTTTCAACGCAGTTCCAATTCCAAGAATCTGCAATTTGCCGTGTAATCTGCACTTCTGACACGCCACGCAATCGATAACTTCGGTAATGTTCCGAAAAATGTCTTTAAACTGCATTTTATCGCTACCGCCACCGTTCACGAGCGCTTCGCTGCTGGCGACTCCAACGTCGCTAAATAAACGCGCTTCGTCAAAAGCATTGAAAACTTCTTCGCAAGACTTTCCTAAAACTTGCGGCGAGTCCAGTAGCTTCATTTTCAGCTGTCTCGTCTTCTCGTCTTCCATCGCGTCCTGGCCTAAATCTGTTGGGAATTTTGCCAACGCTGGCGTCGCTTTTCTCAAAGCTCTCAACATTACGACGAAAGAAAAGTGTAAATTCTTTAGTCGTTCGGGATGGTTCTCAAAAAGCTGCGCAAATCTTGCAGGATCGGGAAGCCACTCTTTATCTTCGCTTTGCGGTGGGTTCGCGTGTAAAGCTACGTGAATGTTGACGCTCGCGTGCATCCCAGAAAGTAACCGGTACAAAACGCGCTCTTCGTAACACAAACCGTCTTCTTTCTTTTCTCCTTTCAAGCAATTCTCCTCGTAAATCGCTCTCCAAACGTGAGATCCGTTATACCCAGTCCATCGCTCTGGGTTTAGTCGCAAGTTAACGTACGAAGAATTTTCCTCTTCCTCCTCTTGTTTTTTTCTAGCGTCCTTGTTCTCCGGCCCAGTACAGATATCTAACCAAAACTTCGGACTGGTTTGATTCTTCGAACAATCGTCTTCGTCGATAAAAGATGTCGTTTTATCCTCTTTACTCGTGATGGTCGTATCCACGGGATCTGAGAACGGCGTTCGAGGAATGGACGCTTTACTACTACTACTGCTAAAGCTAGCGCTACTGCTTCCGAAGATATCGTCGAAGCCGGCGGGTTCGGTAGATAGTGAACACATCGTCGTCTTCCGAGCGACATCGTCAGCATCGCCCTCCTCAAAATGCAGTCCGTCTTCGCTCGGTTTCGTTTTACCATTCCCAAACGTAGCGGGTGGTGCCGAACACGACCCGCTGTCCTCCTCCTTCCCCTCTCCTCCTTTTCCTCCTCCACTTTGCCAAAATTTACATTCTCTCGTCAAATCCACGCGGAAGAGTCGAAAGAACGTCTGATTGCTCAACTCGGTCAACACGTCGTGTAAATACTCCTCGTTGATATTTTCCACCACTTTCGCTCCGCACGTGAGTTCGGGAACGAAATCGTTTTGGATTACAAAAGAAGGATTGGCGATGGAAATCGAAGACGATGATGAAAACGGTGAAGAGGACGAGAGGAAGGGCAGCACCCATCTCCTCGTCGACAAGAGCGCGCCGACGCCGCCGCCAACGACGACGACGACGACGGAAAAGATAAAGAGCGAAAAAGCAAAGGCGATCTTCTTCTTCTTTTTGCTCTCGTCTCTTCCTTTGCGAGGAGGAGGAGGAGGAGGAGGAGGAGGAGAAGGAGACGATGGAGACGCGCGTCTTCGTTCGCCACCCATTTTCTCTCGTCTTCGTCTTCGTCTTCTTGTCTTGCGTGAAAAAAAGTGATGTGAGAGTGTGAAAGGGAAATTTTTTTCCTCCCCCCCCTTTGCGGGGACGACTCTTCTCTTCTCGAGGCTCCTAGCTCTTGACCTCTCCAAAGAGACAAACCAAAAAAAAAAAATATCTCCGTATCGACGAGCCGGTCGAGCGAGAAAAAGACCAAAAAGGTACTTTCATTCAACGAAATTCCAACTTCCCGCGCGCCATATAAAACGCGCGCTCACGCGATACGAGCACCAACATTTTAATCTAAAACTCACATTTTCGATTAATAAATACTTCAAGTAAAGAGATCTGCGCGCGCTGCCACCAATGGCAGCTTCGCGTCACACCCGCAAACGAACAAACGCCTCCGTAAAGGCGAAAAAATTCCCTCCTCCGGCTTCAACAAAAAGCGTCATTGACGAAGTGGCAATTTCGAAGAATGGAATAAAATTGAACGAGGAAAAGCGCGATGGAATGCCGAGTTGCGAAGAGGTTTTGGATCTGAAACACCATGGGAACGATAAACCAAACGGTAATGCGTTGGAAAATCGGTCGATTCCGTTGATCCACGCGAATGGAACCGCGAAAAACGTCAACGCAAATTTGCCTCTGTCGCCGCCTAAATCGTTAAAAGTGCCTTCGAGCTGTGCTAATATTCAACCGTCGCCGCAGCAGGCGGCAAACGAATGGACGCGACAACAACAACAACAACAATACCACGCGCCTTCTTCGGTTGCTGGTGTCTTCCCACCGTCATTTCAACAACAGCAGCAACAACAACAGCAAATGATGCAGATGATGATGTCTTCTGGGATGATGGATCCATCTTCTGCGGCGGCGATGTTCGTGCAATACAACAACAATTACGGAGGTCCGGGAACAGCGGGAGGAGGACGAGGGGTTCCCTCGGCCAACCACCAACAAAACTTGCTCCTCATGGGAAATCCGATTCATGATTTTTTACAAATGCAACAGAATCCCACGGCGTTTCCGACGAGATATTTGATCAACGCGCAGAACGGACCGTTTCCGTTTCCGTGGCCGCCGGTAGGGATGCCACCATTTCCGACAATACCGGCTGGCATGAGTGCTCGACATCAAATTGAGAACGCCGCCGGAACCACCACCGCGACTCAACGCGTGACGAAACCAGGCGAAGGGGATCATGGGCAGCAAAATATTGACAAAAACGATAAGAACGAGGACATCACCGACGAAGCAAACAACGCGACAGGAGCAGCAAAAGTAACAAAAACAGAACTAGAAAAAGATCAGCAACAAAACGAAAAAGAAACGACGACGCAGTTAGTAGAGAATGGTAGCGGGTTATCGAGCGATAATTTCCAAATGACGACGACCGCTGCCAACAACACCTTCGGTTCTGTATCAAATGGGAAAAAGACGGTAACCAGAGTGTTGCCCACGGAGGAGCAATTAGAGTATAGACAACGATACTTGCAGCGGCAACAACAGTTGAATCAGTTCAACGCTTTTAATGCTTTGCAGCAAAGCGGCGCGGCGTATAGCGCGTACGCCGCGGCGTTGTCCATGGGCCAGCCGGATATTGATCCTCCCTCGTTCGCGGCGCAGCGGGCATTTCAGCAACATCAGGAGCAACAACAGCATTTTTACAACATGATGAATAACAACTTCAATAGCAATCAGCATCATCATCAACAACAAATGTATCTTCATCATCAGCAACAACAACAAACACAGCAACAACAGCAACAACAACACGAGTATCAACAACAACCGTCGCTTCAACCAACAACGACAACGACGCAGAAGAAAGGTAAGCAAGGCGTTTCAAAATCGAACAGAAATCGTTTAGTTTGGAACGATGAGTTGCACAAAAGGTTTATGAACGCGGTGAACCATCTCGGGTTGGATGCAGCGGTTCCAAAAACAATTATGCAGATGATGAACGTGGAAGGTCTGACGAGGGAAAACGTCGCCAGTCATTTGCAGAAGTATCGTTTAAAACAGATGACGGCTGAAGAGAAGGCTGCCATGAATGCCAACATTGCCATGAAAAAGAACGCATCGCTTTCAACCATGGACGGCTCGAACTACACGGGAGACGGGAAAGAATTGTTGAATGGAAACGCGCCGAACAGAAAAGGGGCATCTCTGAAACGACCGGCCGGGACAGAAACAGAGACTCTCGAAGGAACGAAGAAGTCTAAAATGCAAAATGAAGGCGACGCCAACGTCGCAACTGCTCCCATTGAAGTGAACGCCACTCCTACTGCAAATCCCATCGGGGGTACTTCCGCTGCTGCTCAGGACGGAAAAGATTCTGGCGAATCGAGCGACGAACGCGACGCCGGCAACAACTCTGGTGGAGAGAACAACTTTCAGAATCCTCCGCAGCACGAAAGCAATCCCAAAGAAAATGAGCAACAACAGCAAGAGTTGCACAAGAAACAACAACGATCGAAACGTGGAAAATCCTCGAGCGATGACGAAGCTTCAGACAAAGATAACTTTGGTCAACAACATCGCTTCGTCGTCGGAAGCTAAAAAGAACCAAATATTTTATGTATTCTATATATTTTTCAACAAGCAAAATCGCGGTGAGCCGGGCCTGCCCACTGGCTGTAAAATTGTACATGTTGTACCATATTTTTAAAACACATATCACTAAAAAGAGAGGAAGAGAGAGAGAGAGAGAGAGAATGAGAAAGACGATCTACACAGACATTTATATATAGTTGTCAAATTCATCGCTTGTATTACACTTTTGTTTTAATATTTTTTGTCAATCCTCTCCCCACGCACACGTCCGTTACTCTCTCTCTCACATTTTTTAGTTTTACATAGTCTGTTGTTGTTCTTGCTTTACGACGTGGTTCCTCCAGTTACGATACACGAGGCCGATCTTGTCGTATTGCACGGGGTTGGCCCACACTCTACCGCCTCTATTCATGCGATCCTGTTGCCCTTCGACTAACCTCAAATCCTCGCCTAAAACTTGATTCGCCATCTCCATCCAAACCAACTGAATGCCAGGAACCCATTTCGCCCACTGCGCGAAATCCAAACTCATCCTGTACAACAATCGAGTCTTCCCTTCCTCTTGAGGCACGCACACGTGTAGCTGGTGCAAATGTTTCTCGCACGACTTGCACGTGTCTCCTTCCTTGAACTGCGCTCCGGCACCTGCGGCACCCGGTTGCGCCATACCGATATGCGAATCAACCATACACGGCGTGATGAACTTCATATCGATTGGATACGGTTTCCAGGACCCCTCCGCAGAATATCCCGCCCCACCTCCAGGTCTTCCACTCAAAAACGTCGCCATATCGTGCCATCCATCCCCCGGCTTTCTCAACTGTTTCGTCGCAAACTCAACCAAATTCGGCACACCCCAGCCTTTCGCGAAAGTTCCCGTGTGCGTGAACGGAGCGTGCGCCAGATCCAACAAATTTTCCATCAACAAAGCCGCATCGACTGGAACGTCCTCGATGACTAGTTCTGCGTGCACGGTATATCCACTTGGCGGTTTAAACCACTCCGGTACTTCCTCGCTCGGATTCGCCTTCCCTGGCCACACCATGAACAACCCGTCCTGCACTTGAGACGGTAAAACTTTTCCTTCGTCCATTTTATTCACGCACACCCACTTCATCTCCCCGGTCTCGAAATCTTGGCGGCGTTTGATCAGCCATTTCTCTCCGAAAAACGTGCACTCGACGACTGTTTTAGCGTCTCCATCTTCCTCGATAGCTTTTTTCAGTTTGGAGACGAACGTGACTGGGTACCAGAAATTCCTCAGCGCCGAGGATTCGTCCGGCATTTTCAACGAGCTGTCGTCCGCGAATTCCAAGGACAAACCTTTTCGTTTCTTCTCTTCTTCTTCTTCCTTCTCCGCGAAAGCTTTCGCGCGCGTTTGTTTCTTCTCGTTTTTACTGTTATTATAATTATTATTTCCCGTATCGATCACGTCGTTGGTGCTCGAAGACGATGACGACGACGAAGGCTCCGCGATGGCGCGCGTTCGCGACAAATACGACGGATGATGCGTTGATCGGCTCAACGCGCGTCTACCACTCGCCGTGGCGTGCGCGTTCGCGCTCGTTTGATAGCACGCTCTCATTTTTTGTAAAAGAAGGGTAGGAAAGAGAAAGAGAGAGAGAGAGAGCGTGTGCGCGCGCAGTTTGTAGAATAAGGGATAATAATAGCGAGAAGAACAAAGAAAAGCGAAGAGAGAGGGGAGAGATCCAAAAAATCTTTTCGAGATTTTGGCACAGCCGGCCTGGCCTGTCTTTTGCTTTTTTTGTTTTACGAGCTCTTCTCTCTTTCTTTTTTTGGGGGGTCGGTCGCCCTTCCAGAGGAAGAGCAGAAGAGAGCGTTTCCTTTCCTTTTTTTTTTCGCTTTTTTCTCTTCCTTCCTCAAAAACAGAGAGAGAGAGAGAGAGAGAGAGAGAAAGAATGGCGTCTTCGTGCTGTCGCTTTTCCCGTCTTCTCTTCGTCCTCTTCTTCTTCTTTACCTCCTCCTCCGTCTGTCGTCTCGGAGAATCATCGCGAGCGCGGAAGAAGAAGAATAAGAAGAAGGAGTCATTTTAGGAGTAAAACAGCAGTCCGCGCGGCGCGAACGAGGACGAACGCTGGCGAAGATTTTGATATCGGTTACGACGACGACGACGACTTGTACTACTACGACGACGAGACGTTGCTCGAAATGAGCGCGAGTTTTTCGACGAATGCGCTCGTCGAATTGGCGAACGGGAAAAGAGAGAGGTATTTTGGGAATATCGTCACGTTTTCGCCGAAAGTGTTCGTGCCGTTGACGTTCGCCTGTCGCGATAAGTGTGGATATTGCACGTTCGTGAAAGAACCACCACTGGGAAGAGGAGAAGAAGAAGAAGAAGAAGAAGAAGAAGAAGAAGAAGAAGAAGAAGAGGGTGGAAAAAGTTTTAACATTTTCATGACGGAAGAGGAGGTGCTGAGAGTTGCGAGAGAAGGGAAGAAGAACGGAGCGACGGAGTGCTTGTTTACGCTGGGAGACCGTCCGGAAGCGAAGTATCCATCGGCGAAGAGAGAACTGGAAGAAAAATTGGGATGCGCGTCTACGGTGGAATACGTCGCCAAGTGCGCGAAGAGAGTGCTCGAAGAAACCGGTTTGCTTCCGCACGTGAACTGCGGCGTGTTGACGGTGGAGGAGTTGAAACTGCTGAAAAGAGTATCCGTGAGTCAAGGGTTAATGGTGGAAACGACCTCAGAGCGGTTGATGGAGCCTGGCATGGCGCATTTTCAGTGCGAATCAAAACGGCCTCGCATAAGATTGAACACTTTAAGAAACGCCGGAAAGGCAAAGGTGCCGTTTACTACTGGGATTCTCGTTGGTATCGGCGAAACTGCCAAAGAACGCGTGGAAGCGTTACTTGAAATACGAAAGCTTGCAGAAGAAAAAGGGGGTGATTTTATCGGCGAAATTATCGTTCAAAATTTCCGAGCGAAGGAGGATACGCGAATGAAAGACGAACGAGAGTCTACTTTGGACGAGCTCGTGCGAGCGGTTGCTTTAGCGCGATTATGCTTCGACGGAAAAGTAACCATTCAAGTACCGCCAAATTTAACGCCTGGTGAAGAAGATGGTTGGAGAGTGTTGCTAAATGCTGGTATTAACGATTGGGGGGGTATATCTCCGGGTGTGACGCCTGATTACGTCTCGCCCGAGTGCGAATGGCCAGCTCTGAAAACGCTCAGCGCGGTCTGCCGTGAAGAAGGTAGAAGTTTAGTTCCTAGATTAGCGGCGCATCCGCGCTTTCTTGGAGAACATATGGGCACTTGGATCGATGAAAACGTCGCACCACACGTGCGAGCATTATCCGACGCCAGCGGTTTTGGACGAGGCATGAATTGGTCCCCTGGAAGCGAAGAGCATGCGGTGGCAGGAATATCCAGCGACTGCGATGGAATATCTGGTGCAAATTTGGTTTCGGTGAACGGCGCAGTCGAGCCTGGCAGTAGTAGTAGTAGGATAAGTAGAGAGAACAATAGGAGCAGCAGCAATATCAATGATAGAAGTAGTAGAAGTAGTACGATTAGGAAAAAAATCAATCGCGCGATTGAAAAGTGTCTGTCCACGACGGCGACGGTTGAAGACGTTGCGTTGCTCTTTGAAGCGCGAGGCGACGATTTCGATTTCGTATGCGCGAAAGCAGACGCGTTGAGAGAAGAGCAATGCGGCGACGTTGTCTCGTACGTCATCAATAGGAATATTAACTACACAAACGTGTGCGAGTTCACGTGTCATTTTTGCGCGTTTTCAAAAGGGAAGTTGGGAGAGGAGGCCACGAGAGATAAACCGTATTGTTTAGATTCGGAAGAAATCGCGAGACGAACGAAAGAGGCCTGGGACAAAGGCGCCACGGAAGTCTGCATGCAAGGAGGAATACATCCCGATTTCACCGGCGAAAGTTACCTCGCCTTCTTGAAAGCAGCAAAAACAGGTGCACCAGACATGCACGTGCACGCGTTTTCTCCCTTGGAAATTCATCACGGCGCGACGTCTTTAAACGTTCCAATCACAGAGTTTCTGCAAATGTTGAAAGACGCTGGTCTTGGCTCTTTGCCGGGCACCGCTGCTGAAGTCCTGGACGACGCGGTGAGGCAAGAAATCTGCCCGGACAAGCTCAATTCGGAACAGTGGTTATCTGTGGTCAAAAGTGCGCACCAGGTTGGCATAAAAACGACGTCCACTATCATGTTCGGTCACGTCGATTCTGAAACGCCCGCTTCTTGGAGCAAGCATCTCCTCGCCCTCCGCGAGTTACAACGGGAAACGAATGGCATCACGGAGTTTGTTCCGTTACCGTTCGTCCACTTCAAAGCGCCAATATACGAGAAAGGTCGCGCGAGGAAAGGACCTACAATGCGCGAATGCGTTTTAATGCACGCCGTCGGTCGTTTAGTGCTCGGTCCCGTTGGTATCAAGAATATCCAAGCGAGTTGGCCAAAAATGGGTCCGTCGTTCGCCTCGGACTTACTTTTTGCCGGATGCAACGATGTTGGCGGTGTATTAATGAACGAAAGCATCACACGTGCCGCTGGATCTACTTTTGGCCAGGAATTTAATGTGGTCGAGATGGAAGCGTTGATCGCTCGAGCCGGGCGCGTGCCTCGATTAAGAAACACTTTATACGAAAATGCCAGCGAGGAGCGAAGAACGGTTGGGCTTGAAAACGCGCACAAATCAGTCGTCGTGAATTACAACGCAAGCGGAAGATAGATGCTAAACAAATGTTGAACTAATAAGCTACGGAGTGTTACATTAAATATATCAATTAGCTAGTCATTCATTCATTCATCGAAAGGTAGCCCAAACTCCTCCTCAAACCTCTTCTTCTTCTTCTCGCCCGCGGCGCTGCCCGTCTCTTCCTCTTCCTTTAACAGCTGTGCTTTTGCTTTCCACAGCAACAAATCGTCCATGAACGCTTTCGCTTCCTCTCCACCCCCGGGGACTTTCACTTTATGTGTGCCTAAAATTGTCATCAAACTCGCGCGTTCTTCTCCGACTTCGTTTTCTAACCATTTTCTCAGCGCCTTCGCGCGTCGATTGGCGAGTTCTTCCTCGCTTTTCGGTAAATCTCCCCATCCCTCCGCTTTCTCTTTTTCGTCGTCATCTTTTCCCGACGAAGACGACGACGCGGAAGCGCTCGACAGCGTTCTGTTTCCTCCTCCGAAAATTCCAGGAGTTAAAACGGAGGCGCAAGGATGGAGGGGGCGAGTTTTGAGAAGATCGAGGCAGGCGCGTCGAAGCATATATTACAGTTTTCGAAGTTCTCAGAAGTGAGGGGTTCGAGTGGTGCTCTCAAAATATTTGATGCGTGTATGTGTGTGTGTGTGTGTATGCGTGCGCTTGTCTACAATCTTTGTTTGCATAGTCGCGATATTCTCGCGCGGATGCGTTCGCTAATGCTGCTAATGCTGCCGTTGTCTCTCTTTCCTAGCTTTCTCTTCCTTACGATTTTCTTCTCTTCGGGAATCTGTCCAACACACTGACTTCCTTCTTTTCCGGAGGGGTCCGCTCTCGCGAGGGGTTCGCGAGCGAGTGTTTCAGTCTCGCGTCTCTGATTTCTTGATTCATCGACTCGTTACCCGCGTTATTGCTACGCCTCATTTTTCTCGCCATATCATCTTGGTCGTTCAAGCGCGTCGGGGGCGGTGAAGGAGGCTTACGCATCGTTGCTTGTTCTTCTCTGCCTCGTGGTGGCTGTATGCCATCCTTCCAAATAGTTCTGCCTCTAGCAAACATTTTTTCTCTGTCGGAATGTTGAAGCGTTGTCTGCACTCTCTCATTCGGTTTAGATTTGTACCCAGTAATGCAAAAATCGTCATCATCGTCGCTCGATTTCGTCATCCTTTTTCGTTCAGCAGCTTCTTTCACTTTCTCTATTTTTTCGTCCTCCTTTTCACGCGCCTCGAAAATCATCTGAATTCTGTCGTTCATTCTTTTCTTTTCTAATCTCGACATCTTTAGCTTTGCTTCAGCCAATTTCCTGTCCATATCGCTCAAAGATGCACGCTTCTCCGCAGTAGTATCGGCAAATATAGAAACGAGTTGCGTGACATTTTTAAAATTCTTGACGACTGCATTCTCATCGTTCTCCTTTTCGCTTTCCGGCAAAGCGTTCTGCTTGGCTTCCAATTCTCTGGATTTTGACATCACTTCCTCTCCTAACGCTTCCAAGATTACCACGCTAATACAAACGCGCATCTGCTCTGCAGACTCCATCGCGGGAAACCAAGTCTCGCGGAACATTTCAGGGCAGTTCGTCTGGATCCACGTTTTCGGGAAAGCTTGCAGTATTTTTTCAATCGACATGTACCTCTCTTCTTCTTTTTCTTCCTCCTGCACCTTCTCCTGGCAGCTACTTTTCCCGTCCGTTTCGGAGATGATCGCAACCTCCTCGCTACTCTTCAAATCATTCTCTTTATTCTCGCTATTCTTTCCGCCCTCTTCTCCAGTTGAAGGTTGCACTTTTGATTTAAAATGTTTAACGTCGTCGTCGTCGTCTTCATCTCTCAAATCGTTGATTTCTTCTTCTTCCTCTTCTTTTTCTCCAACTATGTGTAATGATATGTTTTCTTCTTCTACTGCTTCTTTTTCTTTCACTTCTTCTTTTTCGGGTGACCCACGACGTTTCAGAATTTCTTCTTTCCAACACGTTTCGATGTATTTATCCATTTTAGGCATTCTAGGCGTAAGCACGCGATCTGGTTGAAAAAGCAATTGATTTTGATTTCTAAACTGATTCATCTTGCCGTAGAGGAGGGAATCTGAGTCCGCCTTCGTGAGCTCTTTCGGAAGGTTCTGGATAAATTTCTGAGCGTAAAGTAGCGTAAAAACACCACAGTCGCAACCGTTTGTTTGTAATGGAACGCATGGATTCAGCGAGATCATCGTCTTGCCGTTTATAAGGGCTGCTCCGTCTTCGACCACGTTCCCCGTGCGTTCAGATTCGACGCGGTTATATTCGCGCTGCAGCCACTGCGTCAAATGTTTACTTATGGTCGAGTGAGTGTGCGCGCTGCTGCTTCCCAGCGAGTCTAGATGAATGATGCATGATAGATTTCGACCTTCTCTTACAGCTAATCCAGGATATGATATGATAGCCAAACTCCAATGCATGAGCCCATGAATAGGAATGAGAATGAAATCCTTTTCGAAAATGTTGATAGATTTCGTCCAATTCTTCACCCGCTCGTACGCCTGATCTTTCCGCTCTGCCATGTTCGAAGTTCCGTTCGATTTCTGCGTTAACTTTTGATAGAAATACGAGTTCATCACTAAACATCTTTCCTTGTCTTCAGGTGAGGAAAATTCTTCCTCTGAAATCTTTTTCATGTAAAAATCAATTGTCTGGTCGTTTAACATTTCACCAGGTTCTAAGCAATCCAAATCTTTCGTGGTAATTACAGCGGCTCCTTTTGATCCATCATTAGGATACTCCGCGGTATATTTGCCAAATCTCGCGACGCTGGATCCTAAAGATCCTGCGTTTTGACGCGTCGTCCGCCGCCTCTGTTGTACTGGGCTATCGATTTCAATCGGTTTGTTACTTTCATCGTCCTCAGAATCTACAAGATCAACCACGATTGGTTCTCTCTTCTCTTTCGCTTCTCGTCTGCGTCCGATTGGTCGCACATCCTCGATTGGATCGTCTTCATCAAGGTCGTTGAGGGAGGCTTCGAACATCCTCTCCCTGGATTTGTGGGCGCTGCCGCTCAAATCGCTTCGCGTCTTGGGACGTTTTTCTGAGCCAAAATTGAATTTTTCTGGACAGAACACACTTTGCCGCCGGGTAAGAGTTGGAGGAGCGCTTCTTGGTGTCGTTGTTGAGCGGGTATTCACCGCATCGCCAAAGCGCGCAATTTCAGCCAACGAAGCGCCTCGTCCGGTCACCGATCCAATGTTGGTCGGATTTTTTTTCCTAGTATAACTTTTGGTCTGAGAAACGCCGCCATTTCCTTGTTTCCATACGTTGTTGCTATTCTTTTCTTGAGATTTCCAGATTCTTTCAGCGCGTCGGTCGTGATCGGTACTCTTAGCGTTGGTTCTGTTTGGTGACTTTTTCTCGCGCTGCTCGTCCTTATAAACACTCTCATCGAGCACTCCGTCCGCGTAATACCCAACGTTTTTCCACGCGTTTGCTTCCTTCTCTTTTCGCATGTCCTCATCGTCGTCCGATATATTCACAATGTCTTCCATCTCCTCCTCTGAGACTCTCGCTTTTTCATCATTCTCTGCTTTCTTCGCGTCTCGTTCCTCCTTTTCCGCGCGAACAAGAAGCGGTAACGCCTTCTGCAGAAAAGGCACCGACTTCGATACGTACTCCGTTGGGGAAATCGCTGTAGCTGTCCTCATTAAACCTTCTAAATGTCTCAAAGACTTCTCGTAGTACTTCGCAGTTTCTTGGTACTTTGTCTGTTTCGCTAGCCAGTTCTGCCAAGTACTTTTGTTCGACTCTACGAAAGCCACGAAATTTTGCCTCGCCGTCTTTGTCTTTGTCGTCGTCGGAGGGACGATGGTTTCTTCAACCGTCGTCATTTCCACGTCGTCGTCGACTCGGGTCGTCGTCGTCGTCGTCGTCGTCTTTCTTTCTTCCCCGTTTTGCTCTCGTTCTTCCTCTTCTCCGCTCAGTGTCTCCTTCAACTCCACGTCCGAGGCCGAGGACATCTTTTCTTTTTTCAATCTCTTCTCACACAATCACGACGCAAACATCTCTCTCTCTCTCTCTGTCTCTCTCTCTATCAACGACCGCGAACGTAAAACGTTCTTTGTTTCGACGTTCCGCTTTGGATGGCGCGTCCGTGTGCGTCTGCGCGTGTGTTTGTGTTTAAGTGTTTTGTGTGTTGGTATATGTTTTGAAGAAGAAATCTGGAAACACCCCCTCTCTTGCTTTTTTTCAAAAAAAAATTCCCTCCTTTTTTTTGCGGGGGGCAAAAAATACACGAGCGGGGGGTAATTTTTTTTTTAGATACACACAACAAGAGGGTTGGTTGGTCGTCGCACCTTTCTCTCCTTCTTCTCCTTCTTCTTCTTCTTCTTCTTCTTCGCTCGACGGAATGAAAATCGACGGGAAACGACGATAACGATGTCGAGCGCGAGAAGAAGAATAAAAAGCGCTTCACCCGCTCCGGCGTGGACGACGACGCGGCGCATTTTTCTTGCGCTTCTTTTTCTCCTCGTTCTTTTTGTTTCGAAGCGTTTTTACTGCGGGTATTATTATTACTCCGTGGTTCTTCTGGCGCCTTTGACGCACTTGTACGGCGCGTGGATGAAGAGAGGGTATGAACTGTACATGCCTGGCGCGGGGAGTTACGTTTTCGTGACGTTGCAAGCGGTCGCTTGGATATCTTTCGCGCTTTCCATGGCATCTGTTTTGCTTCATCATTTTTTACTGGTGGAAGAGTTTTTAGCGCTCATAATTTTTTTTTCCTTCGCGTCGCATTTTTGCGTGGCGTTGTCCTTGCATCACTGGAAAGGCGAGAATGCGAGAGATATTGCAAAGGTGTTCATTACTTCGATAAGTATGACTGTAGTACACGGGCTCCCGTTGATTGTGTTTTCCATGCTGCTCGCTTTGGCGTTTTTCGCGAGGCCGACAGTTTTGGTCGCGTTGCTGGTTACGTACGCCATGATAACGCGAGCTCTCGTTCCAAGCGATGCAGACAACACGATAGAAATGGTGAGAAAGTTTTTGAGAGATATTATAATGGTTGGTTTGGAAGAATGGCACGGGGAGATTTCCATCACGAGAGATGTAGGTGAGGACGAGGACGAGGACGAGGAAAACGACAGTGAACAAGAGACTCGTTATATTTTTGGATACAGCCCTCACGCATTCATCCCACATTCCGCCGCGTGGTTACATTTACACCCTGATTTCGAGAAAATATTTCCAAAGAAACAAGTGTGTACTCTCGCGGCCTCGGTAATTTTTAAGATACCTATCGTGCGCGAGCTATTTAGTTTCACCGGCGCTCGGAGCGTCTCTAGGAAAGCGTTCTCGAAGTGTTTGCGCGAAGGAAAATCCATCATGTTCGTTCCCGGAGGTCAGAGCGAGTTATGCGAACACGCTCAAAAAAACGACGAGAACGAAGTTGTCATCTGCACTAGGCATAAAGGTTTCATTCGGATTGCGATGAATGTGGCGAGCGATTATCAGAAAAAAATTAAAGTGATACCCATTGTTGCTTTCGGCGAGGCGCATGGCGTTCGAAACGTATTCAAACACTTCGTATCGAAAAAGTCGTATCGATATTTCGGGTTTCCGTTTCCATTTATACCGGTTGGAGTATATTTAACTCCCTTTCCAGCTCGTCAATCGCTGTATTACGCAATTGGAAAAGGAATTACCATAGAACCCAATACGTCTCAAACAATCGAGGAAATTCACGAGCAATATTACGATCAAGTTAGAACTCTGTTCGAAAAGCATAAAAAACTGGCAAAAAATAGCGCGCACTTACGTCTTCGTTTCATCCAAAGTTGAAGCAGCGTTATCTAAAGTATCTATAAATACTATCTGCATCTACTAGAGAGATCTATTTTGGCCTAATGCTAAGTTCTTTGAAACCGACGTAAGGGTTCCCGTGTCCATCGCCTTCGTATTTCTTCAACCCTTCGACAAAAGCGCGAAGTTTCGCATCCTCCGTTTTCTTCTCTTCGCACGAGATGCGAGTAAATACCGGTCCACACGCCGCGTTCAGTACAGTCAAAACTTTCTCCACCGCGCGTCTTCTTTTCTCAACTTTCTCTTCTTCGATGATTCTCGGGCCTTCCTCGTATGCGATTTTCATGCTCTCCCAAATCTCGTCGCACCGAGAGTACGCTCGCGGCCACGTCCATTGAAGGATATCATGTAACGCTTCGAGCGCTAGAAGAGCAATTTCATTCGACGGAGCTTTCGACCACGCCAGTACAGAAGGAATTAATGATTTGTATCGACCGACGATACGCAGTCTCATCTCCGCGCATAGTTCAGGAAGCGTTCGCAAGAGCGGAACGACAAAGCTGTGGTCGTCCACGTGTAAGGCAACTGAATCTAAGCTTTGCGATAGTACCGCATCGTGGTATCGCCATTCCGCATCCTCATCTGAACTCTTCGACGACGATGATAGCGATTCGTGTTTCCGAACGCTAGCGCACGCCATGAACGCTCGTAAAGTTGGCGCGAAAAGCGCAGACGTTGCTCCCACCATATTTCTTTTCAGCTGCTCAAACATGACTTTCGAAATACCTCGAGTATCGCGAACAATTTTTCCCTTATCATCTTTGACCTCTAAGCACTTGGACAAAAGTCTCTCCGTAATGCGCGCCCCGACGCGTTTCGTCGCCAGTGTTTCAAACTCCAACGCTCTCAACGCAATCGAGGTAAACCGCTCAAACGTATGTTCCCCGAAAGGAACGTGCTCCAACACACTCAACGCTTGCACGCTCGCATAAAACGCCCGCGCATCTCTCCTATCTGCCAATTTTGTGTCCCACGACTCCTTTTCCGGTGCGCTCTTGTGCGATTTTAAATCTCTCCATATCCTCTCGCAGTCGAGTGCGTCCGAGGTGAGCGGAGCGCGTCGTTTCCCGTCGTCGTCGTCCTCCTCCTCGCTATTACTACCATTGCTACTACTACCGTGCATAAAGCACTCCTCTAACATCTTTCGCGCAAAATCAGAACACTCTTTACTCGACCACGAAGGAATTCCATCCGGTGTTTCCATCATCCCGCACAACAACAGCGCGAAATCGTTCCACATTTGACACTGTTTTTTCTTCTTCTTCTTCTTGTCGCTAGGGGATTTTTCTTCGTCATCCCCTATCACTTCAATCAATACTTTCTTCTTTACACCGCTGGTCGAAACGATGACCTGTTCTTCTCTTCCATCTTCGTTGTCGTCGTCCATAAAACGCACCGCTCCAATCTCTTCTTTCTCGATCGAGTTCGATGCGACGATAATCTCTCGCACTTTTCGTAAACTCGAGAGAAACCCCGCGCGAAATGCGCGTAAATTTTCTCGCTCCGATGTCGACAAACCACCACCGCTCTCTTCTCCCGCGTCAACACCAACGACGCTCTCTCTTCCCCTTCCCAACGAATCTAAATCTTTATGCTCCGATACCAGGGTGCATTTCTGCACGATTTCATCCGAGGGAGGTTGAAGAGAAGGTGACGAGAGGAGGAGCAGTTGGAGTTGCTCCATTTCTTCTTCTTCTTCTTCTTCGTCGTCGCGAAGAGCAAAAGAATTTGTGTGGGGGTGAAAGCGAGACAAAAAAGGTAAAAAAAGGAGAATATAGGAAAATCAAAAGAAACTTTCACACGCAACGTGCGCCGACTATGGGTCGCATTTTAACGCAGAGTAATATACGTGTGTGAGTTATTCAATTAAAGTGAGTAAAATTAGTGTAATAACAGTGTAATATGTGTATATATAGTTTGGCCTTCCGGCCGACAACGTCTCACAGTAAGCTCCCGCGCGCGTGCGCCTCTTTTCTTTTTTTTCAAACGTGTTCACATTTTTTTTTCGCGCGCTTTCTCTTCTCTTCCGGTTGTTTTCTCCAATCTGGTTTGTTCTTTTCTTTAGTACTCCTCTTCGTACTCTTCGCCATCCGCGGACTCTGCGCCGACTTCCGCGTAATCTTTTTCCAAAGCCGCCAAATCTTCTCTCGCTTCGGAGAACTCGCCTTCCTCCATGCCTTCGCCGACGTACCAGTGGACAAACGCTCTCTTGCTATACATCAAGTCAAACTTGTGGTCGAGTCTGGAGAAGACTTCGGCGATGGCCGTAGAGTTGGAAATCATGCAGACGGCTCTTTGGACTTTCGCCAAATCACCACCCGGGACGACCGA
>Ga0181599_1000013_pt1 | contig 147085 bp, 86 predicted proteins | sample 041ome_3_FD_148658 | JGI IMG/M metagenome (GOLD analysis project Ga0181599, IMG submission 148658) | Coastal salt marsh microbial communities from the Groves Creek Marsh, Skidaway Island, Georgia - 041405US metaG (spades assembly) | ecosystem: Environmental > Aquatic > Marine > Intertidal zone...
CGGCGGCGGTCGAATGCGAATCTGCACGCGCGCGACGATCACAGAATCCGTCGGCCATCAAGAAAACACCCGAAAGTACGACAAAGTTATCCACTTTTTTTTGTGTGCGTGCGACGACACCGACGACGACGACTTTTGACGACGGTGCTGACGACGACGCGCGGCACAGCGCGACACAGACGGCGTACGCGAAGCCGCGACGCACGACTTGAGCGGGTTCGTTCGCGCGCGCACGGATACGTACGCATTAGGAGTCGCGCGCGGACGGGCGTGAAAAAGTGCGCATCAATCCATCGGATCGATTGGTGGGCGAGGTGAACGCGGACGATGACGACGATGGGGGTGGCGATGGGTGCGGGGGTGATGATGACGTCGTCGTCATCGTCGAGACGCACGCGCGTGGAGATGGTCGGTGGCGCGGGGCGCGGGGCGGTGGCGCGCGTGGTGCGAGGCGGGCGCGGGACGGGGAGGCTGACGACGCGCGCGGCGTCGGGACGAGACGGGGAGAAGCCGATGACGCTTGAGGAGCGCATCGCGGCTGGGGAGTTTACGAAAGGGTCGTCTACTGGGCCGTTTCGTCAAGTGGCGGATGCGCTGAGGAAGTTGGTGCCGGAGGATAGTGGACCGGCGGGGCGAGCGGTGCAGTTGCAGCTCGCGAGGTTATCGCGTCGGTGGCGCGCGGAAGCGATGTCAAAGATGCCGGTGGCGTCTGGGGACATCCGTGAGATTGCGGGTCAGCCGGTTTTTGTGCCGTTGTATAAGCTATTCTTGGCGTACGGTGAGATGTTCGTATTGGCGATCGGGCCGAAGAAGTTTGTCGTCGTGAGCGACAACGCCGTGGCCAAGGAGATGTTGCTCACGCAAGCGAAGAGCTTCTCCAAGGGCTTGTTGTCGGAGATTTTGGACTTTGTCATGGGGCAAGGTTTGATTCCCGCCAACGGCGACGTGTGGAAAATTCGTCGCAAGGTTATCGTGCCGAGCTTGCACAAAAAGTACGTCACATCCATGGTGGGTATGTTTGGCGATTGCGGATTGAAGGGGATTTCCCAGCTCGCCCGCGCAGAAAAGGCGAACGAATCGGTGGAGATGGAAAACTTTTACTCTCGTTTCGCGTTGGATATTATAGGCAAAGCGGTGTTCAACTATGACTTTGATTCTTTGTCTACGGATGATCCGGTGATCAAGGCGGTGTACACCGTCTTGCGCGAAGCGGAATACAGAAGCGTGACGTTCATTCCGTATTGGAAAGTTCCTCCCCTTCGCTGGCTCGTGCCCCGTCAGCGCAAGTGCGAAGAAGCGTTGGTGTTGGTGAATGAAACTTTGAACAAGCTCATCTCTCGATGCAAGACTTTAGTCGAGGAAGAGGATGAGGAGTTTGTGGAGGAGTACATGAACACCGAAGATCCGAGTATTTTACACTTTCTCATCGCCAGCGGCGATGACGTCACATCCAAGCAATTGCGCGACGACTTGATGACGTTGCTCATTGCTGGACACGAAACCACCGCCGCGGTGTTGACGTGGACGACGTTCTTGCTCGCGAAACACCCAGAGGTGAAGGCGAAGGTGTTCGAAGAAGTCGACCGAGTGTGCGGCGACCGCAATCCCACCGTCGCGGATATGCGCGAGCTCAAGTACACGACTCGCGTCATCAATGAATCGATGCGTTTGTACCCGCAGCCGCCCGTGTTGATTCGACGCGCGTTAGAACCAGTCACGCTCGGTGGCTACAACATCGATGCAGGCACAGATTTCTTCATTTCTGTGTGGAACTTGCACCGCAATCCTAGAATTTGGGACGAGCCAGACACGTTCAAGCCGGAGAGATTTCCTATCGATGCCCCGATGCCGAACGAGTACACGGAAGAGTACGCGTACTTGCCTTTCGGCGGCGGTCAGCGAAAGTGTGTCGGCGACCAGTTCGCAATGTTTGAATCCATTGTGTCTCTGGCGATGATTATGCGCCGCTTTGACTTTGAGCTCGACGAAAAGTTTCACCCAGACGGCGAGTGCGGCATGACCACCGGAGCGACCATTCACACGACGAACGGTTTACACGTTAAGCTTAAGCGTCGTCCGGGCACTGGTGGGGAAGAGATGAGTGGATCTTACGTGTATGGTGCGCCGCTGTCGTCGCTCGACGACGTCGACACGATTTCTGGATCCATCGACGCTCCCGATACCGCCGGATCTGACATCGAAATCAAGTACGAACGTGAGGCGCCCGCTGAGACGACTGAGGAGCAGCTGGAAAAGGCGAAACGTATTTTGGAGAAGGAGACGGTGTAGGAGCGGCTCAAGGCGCAAGACGCAAGACGACTAGCAAACTTGTTTAACAAAAGAAAGGCATTTATTACAACAACACTCTCGCTACGGTAATATTATTTTACGATGCATAAACAGCAGCGGCGGCGCGTTTGTCCTACGAAACCGTCATTGCCCCCATGATTTTAGACACGTCGTTAAGCTGAATCATAGCCACAACGTCGTTGCTGGGGTGAATGGTGACTTCGTCACTGGGGTAAATGAATGCGACAATCGCTGTGACGTCGTCGGCGCGTTCGTCTTGCTCTTGCCAGCGCGCGTACGCGGCTTGCACTATTTCTTCAGCAGCACGCTCAGACGCGCCTTCTCCTCCTTCTAAATAGTGACGCTCAGCAATAGCCATGGTCTCTCCACTCGACATGAACTCAAACACGCCATCAGATGCGATGACGACGCATTGCGTCGCCGGCGACGCGTTCAAGTCGTGCGTGCTCATCTCTGGCGTCGCTGAAACCCCCAACGCTTTACCCACGGTATCTCCAATCGAGCGCGTGAACGCGCATCCAGGAAACCGATATCCAGACATAAATACACGCGGTGGATCGTCGCAGTATTCATCATCCGATCCAGGCTCGCCATCACCAAACTCTTCGTGCGAAGGCGTCTCGCCGAGCACCATGCCAATGGTGGCAAACATCATCGGACTTTCGGCTTGAGCCTTCATACGTGCTCGCTCATCGGCGCGAAAGCACGTCTGATCGTGCGTCAAGTCCAATACATTCCACGTCTTCGTATGTCTATTCAATGGCAATTCATCATTCGCCACTCGAATCCCCACCACGCACCTCGAGTCCCCGACGTTGCCCACGCGCACCGTACCATCCGCGTCAAACAACGCCGTAATAGCCGTCGATCCCGAAAAACTCGCATCCTCACCCATTATCTCACACACTTCCTCATTCACCTTTTCAAACGCACGCGCATACGACGCATCCAACGCCTCCATCTCGGATGTTTCCCCGATCAACGTCCCCGTAAAGTACCCGCTCGCGATTTGCGCGCAATCCTCCCCGCGCTTCCCGTGCCCATCAAACACCCCAAGCAACAGCTCCCCACACACGCCACGCCCATGCGACGTTTCACCACACGCATGCACACCGCCGCCTCTATCCGCATACGCCAACTCCCGTCGCTCAGCGACGACGTAACAATCCTGATTCACGTGGTACTCCTTGTGTGGATAACATCCCTCCTGACACACCACGCTCACGCGCACGACGCGTTCGCCCACGACGCACGCGCGCTCGCGCTCGACCTCGCGCCTCGAGACGTCCATGACGAACGCCTCGGGCGTCGCACATCGCGGCGCATCGCGCCGCCGCCACGTCTTCGACGCCAACGCGCGCGCGCGCGCCGACGGTGGTGCCGCGCCATCGCTCGCGCTCGCGCCATCGTGCGGCGCCGCGCCCGCGAGCACGAGCTCCACCGCGCGCGCCGCCGCGCTCGCGGAGATGTGCGGCGTGCCGTTGCGCGCGATGATGCATCGCCCATCGCCGTCCACGGGCACGTACGCCCCGGGCACGACCGCCATGGCGCCGCTGACGATGACGCTGGTGTGTGTTGTGTGCTCGCGCGCGCCAGTGTCTGACGGCGCCGTCGGACGATCGTGGGGCGCGCGTCGATCGCGCGCGATCGCGCGCGTCGTGGACCGCGCACGGCGCACGGCTCGACGGTGCGTCGGGCGACCGATCGCGACCGCGCGCGCGGGCGTGCGAGCAAAGTGACGGAGGTTCTTCGTCGTCGCCGCCACCACCACCAGTGTATCACACACGCCTTTTGGCGTGGGCGGGGACGACGGCGCGCGCGCCGGCGGCGGGCGAGGCGCGAGGCTCGATCGATATCGATATCGATATCGATCGATCGATCGATCGACGTCGATCGCGGTGACGACGACGGGCGCGGGGCGCGGTGCTGGTGCACGCGTGTGTGTGGTGTGTGTGTTGACGTGAGTACACGACGCGCGGTAGACGACGACGACGACGAGCGCGGGTTCGTCGAGTGCGCGAGTATGGCGGATTTAACCGCGACGGTGCGTTGGCGTCGGCGTCGACGCGCGTGAGGTGTTCGCGGTCGCGGTCGATCGATCGATCGATGGTGATGATGATGAGGGTTTGTGTGACTGTCGGTGGAGGCGTCGACGACCGGCGGCGTCGGTCGTCAATGACACGGGTGACGGCACGCGCGCGCATGGGTAGTGCGTGATGGTGGTGACGCGAGTGCGCGGTGATGAGAGACTGACGGGTGTTGCGTGTGCGTGGTTTGAATGTGAGCAGATTGCCGCGCGGGTGGAGGCGCACTTGGTGCTTCCGTTGCTCGAATTCGCGGGCGCGAAGGGGATGTATGACGCCAAGGATGTTCTCAAGGCTAAGTTGGATGTGTTGAATAAGACGAATATGTGTGATTTTGCGGCGGATGTGCACAAGGAGGTGAATGGTGGGGAACCTACGGCGGAGATGAAGGCGAAGCGGGCGGCGGCGATCGAGGCGCACGGGACGCTGAGCGCGGCGGCGGCCAAGGCGGTGAAGTTTGCGAGCGATGTCGTAGCTGTGAATCAATTACGTCGTGATAAGACTTTTAACGTCAAGTTTGCCAAGGAGAATCACGGCATTGAGGCGGAGGATGTCGAAGCGTTGTTCAAGTTTGCCAAGTTTCAGTACGAGTGCGGAGACTACGTCGCCGCCGCCGCGCACCTCGGCGTGGTGCAATTATTGAGTACGGATGCCGCGAGATGCGAGAGTGCGCTGTGGGGCAAATATGCTGCGGATATCTTGACGCGAAACTGGCAAGGGGCTTTGGATGACATGAATAGATTGCGCGATGCCATAGAAAGCAACACGAGCACGAGCGCGTTGGCCAAGATGAAGCAACGCGCGTGGTTGTTGCACGCGAGTTTGTTTGTGTTTTTTAACCACCTGAATGGCCGCAACTTGATCATGGATGTGATGTTTCAAGAAAAGTACATTCAGGCGGTACAACAAGAGGCGCCTTACCTCATGCGTTACCTCACCGTGGCTGTGGTGATCAACAAGAAGCGTAAGAGCATGTTGAAGGATTTAGTGAAGATTATTCAAAGCGACACCTACCGTGATCCGGTGCTCGACTTTGTACTCGCACTTTTCGTTGAATTCGACTTCAGCAAGGCGCAAGATTCACTCAAGGCATGCGACGCTTTGCTTGACGGTGACTTCTTCTTGGTGGGGTGCAAGTCGGCGTTTCTCGAAAGCGCGCGCTCGTACGTCATCGAAAGCTACTGCAAGGTGAACAAGCGCGTCAGCATCGCTGGATTGGCCGAACGATTGGGCATGTCCGCCGAAGAAGTTGAGTCGTGGATCGCCAATCTCATCCGCGCCAACAAACTCAACGCCAAGATTGATAGCGAGGCGGGCTACGTGCTCATGCACACCGACGTCAAGTCTGTGAATGAGCAAATCATCGAAAAGACCAAGGCGTTGATGTCCAAGACCAAGAGTCTCACGCAAGCAGTGTTAGCGAACACGCAAGCGCAAGCGTACTAAAGACAATCATATCATCATGATCAGTCGCACTCATACTACCGTAGAACCTTAGCTTTCAATACCAAAAGACTTCTTTCTTCGAAGCCGCAAAGCGGCAGACGCGCGAACCGTTCGCGTCCCGTCCCGCCTCTGCAGAGCATGACGCGTGCACCGCCTACAGCGCTTCTCCGACGCGCGTGTGCGCGGGCGCGCGACTACGCAGCCACACCCGCGCGCGGGTCGAACGCCTCCTCCTCCTCCTCGTCGTCGTCGTCGTCGTCAGCGTCGCCGTCGTCGTCGTCAACCAAAGCTGTCGTCCACCGCGCGAGCGAGTGGCGTCCCGTGCGTTCGCCTCAAGGAATATACTGGTGGAACGTTGATACCGACGAAACAACCGCCGTAGGCGCGCCGCGACCGACTGGAAACACCGCGATCGGCGCCCCGCGCGGGGCGTTTGTTCCCATGGACGCCGCGGGTGGCGGCGTCGTGAGCCAGGTGGCGAGCGCCTTCGTCCTCGGCGCCGGCGTCTCAGTAGGTTTCGCCGCCGTCGGTGTCGCGTTTCGAATATTTGGTGGTTAACCCATGCTCGCCCTCGTTCCTCGCGCGGCGTTTTACGCGAGGTTTGTGGTGACTCGGCTCCAACGCTTTTCGAGCGTTTGGCTCGGCGGTTGGACGCGTGCGTAGCTTTAGAAGTGATGATGTTGATGATGAATGATGATGTTACAACAGGAAAAGTACAGTATTTGATCAAATATACCGATGTATCGCTTAATCATTATCGCAGAGCGTTCGAATCATAGACTCAAGCGCCGAGCAACCATTGTCATTCATGGCGTCCCGCAACGCTCCGTTGGCCATGTACCCGACGCGCCGCCGCTCCGCGCGCGCCGTAGAAGAATCTCCAATACCATCCATGCGATCATCGCCTAACGCATAATTCATACCAGTTGTACCAAACATCATCATTTCGAGATCACGCGCATTCTTTGAACGCGCGTACGCGTCGTCGCGATCCACCGCGTCGACGCCGCGTCGCCGGGCGTCCCGTCCTCCCACGCGCCCCGCGCCGCCGTCGTCCATACTCTTCGAACGTCCATGCGCGCGTTGCTCGCGCTCGCGCGCACCGCACGCGCCATCACGCACGATATCATTACTTTTCACATCGTCACACGCCGTCTCGGACGATGCACGACGCATGCGTCGCCCTCCGTCGTCGTCCAACGTCCCCGTCTTGGCCTTGGCCAGTCCAAATGTCACGCGCTCGCCTCCTGGCTCGACGGCGTCCACGGCCGCGCGCGCGGGGCGGTATTCCTCGAAAAAATAGCACATGTACGAAAGGATTCGACCGTTTTCGGCGCGTGCGCGTCGACGCGAGCGAGTCCGTCGTCGCCGCGCGTCGATATGTGAGGCGTCTCGCGGTGGCCACATGTGACCTTTGGCGACTTTTCGACACGTATGCGTCACTACGCGCGCGCGCGTCGCGCGTCGGCGCGTCGCGCGGCGCGAGACGATGCCAACAGAGTCGTTGCGCGCCGCGCCGTCGTCGGTGTCGATCGCGTCGTCGTCGTCGTCGTCGGCGGCGTTGCACGCGCATGCCGCGTGTCATGGCAGGTGTCCAACTGTCAATGTACATAGTGTAATGCGTGAACCCTCTATTTATTATAAAACAAATAACAGTGTGACGGTCCAGCGCGGGGCACGTATTTTCGTTGGAGCGCCGCGGCGCGCGTCGCCACACCTCGACGCATCGCGCGAGGCACACGTTGATCGCGCGCGTCGCATCGACGCACGCTTTCGAGCGCATTCCGTCGCGCGGCGCGAGACGCACGGCGCGAGACGCGCGAGGACGCACGAGGGCGCAGTCTCCAGAGCTTGGCGATTCATTTCTCACTCGATTTCATTGCAGCGCGGAGAGTGTCGATATGCGGTCGCATCGAGCGTCGATGCGCGCGATCGATCGCATCGTTGTCGTCATTATCGTCGGACTCGTGGGTTTAGCGAACCGCGCGTTGGGCATCGCGGCGATTGATTGCAACGACTCGAATCAGAATAAAGGGAAGTTCTCATCGGCAGTCGGTACGGTGCGAAGTTCCTTCCTCGCGAATTACGACAAGTACACGCCGCCGACTCCTGGCACAGCGACGTCTATTAAAGCGACAATGAGCGTGTACGCTGTGAATGTCGTGAACGAGGCTAAAGGGACGGTAGAGTTGATTATGACGCTGAGTTTGGACTGGGTGGACGAACGACTGCACTACTACACGACGTCGTCGCAACCCACTGGTTGTCTTCAGGCGCCTGGCATGTACCTCGACACGACGACGGCCGATCTCATATGGCGTCCAGCGTACGCGATTGCAAACTTGTACGAACAGACGGATTTAGAAAGTACTGAGCTTTTTGTTTCACCTAAAGGACAAGTCATATACAAGACTCGCCAGAATGTGGTTACGTCTTGCGAATTTGATTTTAAAAAGATGCCATTTGACACTCAAATGTGCGGTGTTCGTTTGCAAATGATGAGCCCTTCTGGGATGGCCACGTTCAATACTGAAGAGGTCACGTTTGAGAAGGATGATGACGGATACGGCGGTACGAAAGCCTGGACGTTTTCAATTTTCAACACGACGGGCGGTGCAACGTCAGATCAAAAATCTTTTATTGATTTTGGATTTCAACTTGAACGGATACCAGACTACTGGGTTACCTTTACAGTTGCTCCGAGCGTTATGCTTGTCGCGATGAGTTACGGCACTTTTTGGATTCAACGAACCGCTATGCCAGCGCGGGCTACGTTTGCTTTCATTTGTTACCTTACGACAATTTCACTCACGAACGGCGCACTTGCCGTGCTGCCGAAAGTGTCCTCACGTAACGTACTTTTACTCAATATCTTGACCTTGGGCCAATTCTTCTGCGCGTTCACAGTGTTTTCAATTGTCGTTGCCAATTACTTATTGCACATCGAAGTGCGACTCACAGCTGCTTGGGCAGAGGCCCGCAAGCAAGACAATTACAAAAATCTCAAGGAATCGGGCGAGGCGATTGTATTCATAGGCTCGCGAATTGCAAAACTCGATCACTACATCGTCAATAAGCGTGGTGAGATGTACTTTTCCGACCAGCACGTTGACGTCTTGGCGCGTTGGCTGTTTCCAGTCGCATACGCCCTCGCAGTTGCAGTCGTCGTGGGTGTGGCATTGGAATGAAGCACTTTTATCTTATCATAGTTCAAATATATTTACATTAGACGATCGCGCGACATTAAGAGAACGTCGTTGTTGTCGCGCGAAGCACCGAATAAGAATTCACGAAGATGTAATAAATGGCTCCAGCGAGAGTGAAGAAGGAAAGAACGGCGAACGCAGCAAACCATTCAGTGTTAGATTTCGCCGTGAGTTTGAGGTCACTACCCTTACCACCATTCTTTTTCTTCTTCTTGCCAGCGTTTTTCTTCTTCTTTGATTTGTTTGTCGCCCCCGCACCATTCCCGCCACTCTCGTCTTCGTCTTCGGCAACTATCTCCTGCGCCTTGAGATACGCGTCAATCTCAGCTAAACGTTGCTCCTTGCGATGTTGTTTCTCTAACTTACGACGCTGCGTCTCTGTCAGCGTGGAAACTTTTTGAGATGATGCATCTTGTATAGAGTCACTAGTCTTCACCGGTACCTCGTTTTCCTCGTCCCCTTCTTCGACGCTCGTCGATGGAACATCAGCCGTCGTTTCCTTCTCTTCTTCTTCTTTCTCTTCTTCAAGAGTGATGGATTCATTCGGCGCTGTTTTCTCGGCCTTGTCAGATGTCACAGCGGTGCTTAACATCTCCGCCTCTCGTTGTGCCGCTTTACGCGCCTTTTGCGCCTCCTTTTTAGCCGCCTTTTCCTTGGCTAACTTTTCAGCTTTAATTTCCTCCTGTCTCGCTCGCGCCGCGGCTTTCGCCGCCGCCTTCTCGGCCGCCACTCGTTCCTTTTCCTCACGTGCCTTATCGTCGGCGCCATCATCATTATCACCATCACGATATTCAACCGGACCAACGGTAGAAACACTCGATACATCACTCGCGCTCCTATTTTTCTTCTTGGCGAGCTTCTTCTTCGCCGCGCGCTCCGCTGCCTCGCGTTCGCGTCGCTCCTCCTCCATCAACTCTTTTGCTATCAAATCCGCCTCCTCCATCGCGCGCTTCCTCTCTCTCTCGCGCGTCTCATCATCATACGCTTTCGCAAGCGCCAACTGCGCGCCTGGAACTCGAATCTCCGTCTCCTCGCCGTCATCCGTGCGCTTCACGACGAACACCGGAGGCCACTGGTTGGTGTCCACGCTACGAATGATCCCTCTTCTCACGCCCCCGCCGAGCGGCGCCTTGGCGCCTTGATCGCGCTCAAACGCAACAACCTCAGTCGCGACTTCAAACGCATCGGCGAGATTATCTCGGTGCGCGCTCTTCAATGCGCCTTCCTCGCCCACGTGCGTGGTAAACTCAGCCAAGCGAATGGTCCACATCTCACGCGCGGCATCTTCCGCGCGAACGACGCGCGCAATGGTCGGGATGGCGTGTTCCTTGATGCGGTAATGCACCAACGCGTTAAACGCCATGGATTCGTACACGTCTTCGCGAGTGACGGCGCGCATGGTGGCGGCGGTGCGGCGCGTTTTGAGGCGTTTTTTTGGCTGTCTTTGCACATCTGCTCTCCTCTTCGCGCGACATTCGCCGACGCCGACGCGCCGAGCGTCGCTCGAGGACGCGCCGAGACGCGTACGCGACGGAGAGTGTTGTGTGGGATGTTTCGCACCGCCGCGCGTCGCGGGATGGCGATCGCGCCGTGCGCGCGCGCGTTGTTTATCGCGCGCGATGGGACACAGGCGGCGCTCGCGGCGGTAGCACTGCCGTGCTCATCGCCGCATTGGTCTCGAATGGCGTTCGCGAGCGCGCGCACGTCAACGGCGGCGTATTCAATGTACACGAGCTCGGTGCCGCGCGTCACTCGTGGGTATCTAGAGGCGAAGCGGCGGAGAAATGAGATTAAAGAGGATGTCTTGCGAAGCGTGCGCGCGGCAAAGGATGCGTTGCGGAGCGAACGCGGATGGTTAGACGACGACGATGCGCGGCGTAAGAATGACGGCGTAACGATAGACGCTAATGTTGCGGTCGATGTGAATCGCGAGGAGCGATGCTTGAGGGTTGGGTTATTGGGCGCGCCGAATGCCGGGAAGTCTCAATTGACGAATACGCTCGTCGGGGATAAAATTACCGCCGTGAGTCGTAAAACGAACACCACGAGAACGCACACGATGGGCGTGAAGACGATAGGGGATAAACAAGTCGTGTTTGTTGACGCACCTGGGATTGTTGGGTCAGAGCATTATAGGAACGCGGCGCACAAGCGAAAGGTGGAATCGGCGTTTGGTGTGGCGAGTGAATGCGATGTGTTGCTATTCGTCGTTGATGCCGCTCGGCATCTCGAGAGGAAGGACCCACGCGTTTTGGGGATCATAGAAAAGACTAGGAATGCATTGAGCGAGTTGCTGCACGAAGAGTACGTTACTCCAGAGGATGGCAAGAGCGTCATCCCAGAGGCCATACTCATACTCAACAAGGTTGATTTAATTGAAAAGCATCGACGCGAGGAGCTCGTGCGCATGGTTGAAAAGTTTCAAGGCAAGAGTTTTGAGTTTTCACGCGTGTTTCCAATCAGTGCCATGTCAGGCGCGGGGACTAAGGCGCTGATGGATCATTTGTTGGAGCGCGCGCCGATTCGGCCGTGGGATTTTGATGCCACAAAGTCGAGCGATATGACGGACGTTCAGCGCGCGCTTGAAATCGTGCGCGAAGCCGTGTATAATCGCGTGCACGAAGATATTCCTTATGGAATCGATATCGTGCACGTGTCATGGGAGGATTTCAGGAATGGCGACGTACGCATTGAGCAAAACATTCTTGTCGATACGACGTCTCAGCGCAAGATTGTGGTGGGAAAGTCAGGCGATGCGATCGGACAAATCGGAATCAACGCTCGAATCGTGCTCGAAGCGGCGCTCGGACGTAAGGTTCATCTTATTTTGAATGTTAGGATGAAGAAACGACGACGTAACTGGGGCCCAGTCGCGAGTCGAGCGGAGGAGTACTAGTGCAGATGATTAGAGAACAAATCGTTGTAAATTAGAAACACAAATCAGTAGCAACACGCGCGCACGTTTAGTACGCAAAACAATCAATACGTTTAAATCTTGGGGACCTTGTCCTTGCTTTTCACTTTCCCTTTTTCTTTTTCGTCAAATAGGCGTAACGTCGCTTGGATGCATGAAAAATACACGATGCCTCCGAGGCCGATTTCAACCATCCTCGGAATAGCTCCGCGGAACATGAGACGCGAAACATCACCCATGCTTTTCGTAGTATCCAAACCAAGTGACTTTGAGCACACGCTAGCGGTACGCGACACATCGAAAGGCGTCGTAACGAGGCCAGTAAATGCGCCAGCCAACCCGCCCAACATCGCCGTGTCCCGCGCCCGAAGCGCTTTCTGGCCATTTTTACCTTCCATGGTGGACTTCATCCATTCAAACGCAGACATTTGAATCATATCAAATGGCAATTCGCGCGCGAGAAAGCTCCCAAATCCCACAAAAAGTCCACCTTTCGCTCGCACGCTCGCCGCCACCGCCAACCGAAACGGTGTTCGTCGCACTTGCATCCGTCGCGAAATCAACTCCATGGGCGCCAAAACTACCGACGCCGCGAGTGCCCCACATGCAGCTGCTATTCCTGGGTCGAGTCCAAAACTTTTCTTCGCCGATTCGTACGTTCCCATGAACAAGGCGGTCCCGGGCACGGTGCCCATCAACTCTGGAACCAACCCGCTGTACAACTGGAAACAGTCAGCCGCGCGAAACGCCCGCCCGAGCGGCTTGACCTGCATCCTCGTCTTAAATGTCGACAGCGGAAACAACAACAGCTGCGTGGTCATGCCCGCGATCGAGCCCGCGGCGATACCACGCTTTAAATGTGTCGGAACTGTGAGCACGCCTCCGCTGGTTGAAGCGTCGCGACGGCTGTGCGCGGACGCCGACGTCGATCGCGTGGCTGTAGACGACGGCAAGCGATGCGTGGGGCGTGACTTTTGTTTCGTGGACATGGTGACGTGACGTCGGAGCGCGCGTGTGTGCGCGCGCGCGCGACGATGAGTGCGGACTGAGGTGGGGCGGCCAACCGGTACGTATATGTGTATGTGTATGTGTAAAAAAGCAAACGAATATTAATTAATCGAGTGACTTGGAGACGATTTCAAAGACATTCTCGGAGAGACCAGGCTTGGCGAGGATGCGCTCGAGTTGTGCCTTCATCGCGGCGGAACGCGTGGGTTCGTACTTTTTCCAACGCGTAAACGCGGACACCATGCGCGAGGCGACTTGTCCGTTCAAGTCATCCAATTGGATGACGACATCGGCTAAGAATTCGTAACCAGAGCCATCGGCGGCGTGGAAGTTGACCGAGGATCCGCAAAGGCCACCGATTAAGGAGTACACTTTGTTTGGATTTTTAATGTCAAACGCGGACGACTTCATCAACGCCTTGACGTTGGCAATGTTGTTTGGCAACGACGAGCCGGATTGAATACCGAGCCACTTATTCATGACCAGTGGGTCATGCTTCCACGCGGCGTAGAACTCGTCCAAGGCGGTGACGCGTTCAGGGCAATCTTTACCGGAGAGCGCGGAGAGGCAGGATATTTTATCCGTCATGTTATCTGCGGCGGCGAATCGCTCGTACGTCATGGCGGCGATTTCTGGGGCATCCAAGTAAGACAAATAGCCAATGCACGCGTTCTTCAACGTACGCGCGGCGCGATCAGCGGGTTCGTTGGAGTATTTTGCCGCGCTATTTGCCGCGACGGTAGCCTCCAAGTCGGCGCGAAGTTCGGTGGCGAGCGTCGTCATGACAAACTTGCGCGCGGCGTACACCGCGGCGGGGTCGACGGTGCCCTGTTCCAAGAATTCACTCAATTCGCCTTCACCCGGAACCATCATCGCGCGCGCGATGAATGCCTTGTCCGCATCAGGGGCTTTGGCGCCAGAAAGAATCTTTCGCATGGCATCCGTAATCGAAGCGGGCATGGTGAACGGCTCGCCAGACTTGATGAGGTTGAGGCACAAGCCACGCAAAAGCGTTTGACCGGCTTCCCATCGATTGAACGCGTCAGAATCGTTCGCCATCAAAAAGACCAAATCGTCTTCGGTCAAATTTGTGGTGAGCTTGACCGGGGCTGAGAAGTTACGCAAGATGCTCGGCACCGGCTTGACGGCGACGCCGGTGAAAGTGTACGTGGCTTCAGCTTGGTCGAATCGCAGCACAGCAGTGGTGCCATGCGACACACCGTCCATGGTGAGTCCCATGTCTTCGCCATCCGGGCCAACCAAACCAACTGCAATGGGGCACATCACGGGGATCTTTGTGTCTTGTCCAGGAGTCTTTGGGACATTTTGCGAGCACTTGAGCGTGAACGTCTTCGCGGCGGCGTCGTACGAGCCATCGACGGTGACATTTGGCGTACCAGCTTGCGAGTACCAAGGCTTGAACGACGATAGGTCAGCACCGTTTGCGTCGCACATGGCGTTGAAAAAATCCTCGGTAGTCACGGCTTGCCCGTCGTGGCGCTCAAAATATAAATCCATACCCTTGCGGAAGCCATCCTTGCCGAGAAGCGTTTCATACATGCGCACAACTTCGGCACCCTTTTCGTAAATGGTCACGGTGTAAAAGTTATCCATTTTGATGTAAGATTCAGGGCGAATCGGGTGCGCCATCGGACCATTATCTTGCGGGAACTGGCTCATGCGCAAGCGGGCGACATCGCCGATACGCTTAACGCCGCGACTGTTCATATCAGCGGAGAACTCTTGATCGCGATACACCGTCAAACCTTCCTTCAAAGATAACTGGAACCAGTCGCGGCACGTCACACGGTTACCAGTGTAGTTGTGAAAGTATTCGTGCGCCACAACACCTTCAATGGCGGCGTAGTCTGCATCCGTCGCGCTCTCCGGCGTCGCCAAGACGAGTCGCGAGTTGAAAATGTTCAACGACTTGTTCTCCATGGCGCCCATGTTGAAGTCATCCACGGCGACGATGTTGAACAATTCCAAATCATATTCAAGACCGAACACGTCCTCGTCCCATTTCATGGACTTGATTAACGACGTCATCGCGTGCTCGCACTTGTCCAAGTTGTGCTCTTCGACAAAGATGCGCAACGTCACGTTTTTACCAGTCATCGTGGTGAACTTGTCCTCAATCATCCCGAGCTCGCCAGCGACGAGCGCGAACAAATATGCAGGTTTAGCCCAAGGATCTTCCCACACGGTGAAATGCTTGCCGTCGCCAGCGTCGCCAGAGTCAATCAAGTTGCCGTTGGATAACAGCACCGGGTATTTAGCCTTGTCGGCGGTAATCTTCGTGGTAAAGATGGACATCACGTCCGGTCTGTCCTGGTAAAACGTGATGCGTCTGAAACCTTCAGCTTCACACTGGGTGCAAAAGTTCTTCCCACTCTTGTACAAGCCTTCCAACGCGGTGTTCTCTTGCGGTTTAATCCGCGTCTCGATGACGAGCTCAAAAGCGCTTTGCGGCAACCCGCTAAGCGTAATCCCCTTCGAAGATCTCTTGTACGACGTAAATGCCCCACCATCAACCATAATTTGCACCAATTCAACGCTCTCATCCCCATGCAAGAATAAATCGCCCGCGTTCGCCGATTGCGGCTCCACGCGAATGGTGCTCTTCACCGCCGTCGACGCCTCCCCGAGCGCAAAGTCCAAATCCACCTTGGCGAACGCATACTGCGGCTTGGCGTAATCCTTCAAGTAAATCGGCTTTGGTGCATTTTCCGTCGCCGGTGCCGCCGCCGCGCTCGCCGCCGAGCGCACGCAGCGTTGTCCACGCGCACCACTCGACGTGCCGCTGTGCAACGTCATCGATGCCACCGCGCGGTGCATCGCGCGTAATCCAGTCGCCCGCATCGCGCGCGTGCTTCAAATTCGCGTGCGTTTGACACAACAAACTACACCTACGCGCACGAACGCGTTCGGTCGGGTCTCGTCGCGAGCTCGGCGCGCCGCGATGTGAGGCTCGTAAAAGCGACAAGATGCTCTATCTGCCTCGACAGACGCTCACACGCTCCCGGCCGCCGGTCGCGGCTCGACGCGCGCGCACGCCGAGCGCGGGAGATTCTTTTCAGCCGCGTCATCGATATCGTCCACAATGTTTCCGCCGTTTCGCGAGAGCGCGGACGCGTCGGCGGCGAAGCGCGCACGCATCGCTCGCGACGACCGCGAACGCGCGCGCGAGGCGCTCTGCGACGATGCGATCGCACAGAGCGATGTCGCGGTGCACGGCGCGGGACGCGACGATGGCGCGGCCGTGAGAGCGCGCACGAACGGCGAGGCGGGCGCGCACGCGCGCGAGGACGAGGTTGAGCTGGTGTTTGCGAAGAATGTGTACTACGAGCACCCGCGCGTCGCGGCGCGGTCGATGCGCGATGTCGAGGCGTTCATGCTCGCGCGAGGGATTAAAGTAGACGGCATGAACGTGCCCAAGGCGGTGGAGACATTTGAAGAGGCGTCGTTTCCGAAATACGTGCACGATGACTTGGTGAAGCAAGCGTTTGCGGCGCCGACGGCGATTCAAAGCCAGGCGTGGCCAATTGCGTTGAGCGGGCGAGACGTCATCGCCATCGCGGAAACAGGGAGTGGGAAAACATTAAGTTATATTTTACCCGCCATCGTGCACGTGAATAGTCAGCCGGTGTTGGAGAAGAATGATGGTCCAATCGCGTTAGTTTTGGCGCCGACTCGGGAGTTGGCGTGTCAAATCGAGCTCGAAGTCGCGAAATTCGCCGCGTCGAGCGAATTGAGGCATGCAGTGATATACGGAGGCGTACCTAAAGGTCCACAAATAAAGCAATTGAAGAGCTTGGCTGATATTTGCGTAGCGACGCCGGGAAGATTGATCGATTTTCTTGACGGAGGGCAGACGAACGTGCGCCGCACGTCGTTTCTCGTATTAGACGAGGCAGATCGCATGCTTGACATGGGCTTCGAGCCGCAGATCCGCAAGATAGTAAAAAACATTAGACCCGATAGACAAACCTTGCTGTTTTCAGCCACCTGGCCAGTAGAGGTGCGAGAGCTCGCGCGAGAGTTTGTTCGTGGCGAACCATGCACGATTCGCGTCGGCGGCGTCGAAGACGGATTACTCGCGAGTAAATCCGTTGAGCAACACGTTCGCGTCGTTGACAACAGTGAGAAATATTCGAAACTCATTCAAATTTTCGAGCAAGAGATGGATGGGAGTCGCATGATCGTGTTCTGTGAAACCAAGGCGTCGGTTGATTTATTAACGCGAAGGCTGCGAGGCGATTCATGGCCGGCGCTCGGGATTCACGGCGATAAAACTCAAGAAGAACGAGATTGGATCCTCGGTGAGTTCAAACTCGGAGAGACGAATCCGATACTGATAGCCACAGACGTCGCCAGCCGAGGTTTAGACATCAAAGATATTAAACTCGTCGTGAATTACGACTTTCCAAAAAATTGCGAAGAGTACATTCATCGCATTGGTCGAACGGGCCGAGCTGGCTCGCGCGGAAAATCGTACACCTTCTTCACCGTGAATGATGGCAGGCATGCGCGTGAATTAGTTGGCATTTTGCGAGACTCTTCTCAAGATATACCGCCAGAGCTCCAGCAATTCGCCTAGTCGCGTGTGCAATCGAAGATTTTAGATTTTAGCTCACTCAGTTGAATAACAAAAACAACAACACAAGTAGCACCCGTGCGCTTCACTATCACGCTCGCGTAAGTATCGCCTCGCGAACGTAAGTAACGCACACCGTAAAACATAGTCAATGTCTCTTGCGAAGACATATCTTTTAGCGTACAATGCCGTGTTAATCGTCGGCTGGGCGTACGTGTTGGCGCTCACCGCGCAAACCTCGCTCGCCTCTGGTCCGCGCGCCGTATATGCCGCGATTGAAACGCCGTTGCTCTACGCTCAAACCGCCGCCGTACTCGAGGTCGTGCACGCTGCGCTCGGCATCGCGCGTTCACCAGTGCTCGTCACCGCCATGCAAGTCTCGTCGCGTTTGATGGTGGTGTGGGGCGTGCTCGTGCTCGCTCCGCCGGCGCGCGTCGCGAGCTTCCACGTCGCCGGCCCGCTTGAGATTGGCGTTCCGTCCCTGATGTTCGCCTGGGGCATCACTGAAGTTATTCGCTATAGTTTCTACTTTTTCAAATTGCTCGGGGACGTCCCGCGTGTGATAACTTGGTGCCGATACACGTTGTTCATCGTCTTGTATCCGCTCGGCGTGAGCTCAGAATTGTTTTTGGCGTATAGTGGATTTGGGTACTTGGTGAAGACGAATCCGTTGGCGTACCCGATGCCAAATGCAGCGAATATTTCGTTCCATTTACCGTCGGTGATGTTGATGTTCTTCGCTGGCTACGTGCCTGGTTTTCCGATGTTGTATTCGTACATGTTGGGCCAACGCAAAAAGGTGCTCGGGAGCGGCTCGCCAGCCAAGGGGAAGAAAGACTAGATGACGAGTGGGATTTGTAAAAAGACACACAAATAATAATTGACGCGGCGTGTCATTCATGTTTTTAAATAGTTTGAAAGTTACAGTCTACTAAATGTCTAACGCCGTCAAAGCGCTTCAGCCGTCCAAAGCGCTCACATGAATAGTGGCACCCTCTCCTCCAGGTTCTTGATCGCAGCTTGGTTTGACGCAGATTTCAAGAACTTCACTAAGCCCATGTGTACTTTCTTAGAGATCCACATGAAGAGGTTGACGTAGAGAATTGTCTCTTTGCGCATGAAGTTTGTCCACTTGTACGGCCAATCGCCTCCCAAAACAAAGACGTTGAATTGGCTCGCCAAGAAAAACGTCGACAGGAAGAAAATCGGTTGAGATATCAAGCTCTTCGAGTACGTCAATCGCCCGAGCGATGCTTCCACGAGCAAGAGTACGACATTACCCAAGTACCCAACCATGTAAAGCGGTTCCAAGTAGCACAATCTAGACGCCGGATCTAACAACGTGTCCCATTCGCCTCTCGAGCTCGAAGGCACGCACTGCGGATTCACTAATGCCTCGGCCAAGACGGTGAATAAAAACGTCACGCTTGTTGTAAACGCAATCGCATACAACGCCAAAACCCAGTGACCGAGTGTGTTACATCGCCCTTGGTGCCCGATGTAGTGGTCTTGCGTCGCCGAACGCGAAAACAACCCCTGCACGCTTGCCAACGTCGCCACGAAGAAGAACACTGTCACCGCGTGCACGGTCCAATCGTGCAAGTTCAAGAAATACGACATGTCCAAACCATACATCTCCGTATCCTTATTCAGCGTCACGCGCGGTAAAATCTTCTCTGACCACTCGTAATACGCGCACGCGAGAAACGCCGACAACCGATACAAGAACAACATCACCCCGTGTTTACCGAACGACTCGGCCCACATACTACGATTCGTCGCCCCTCCAGCGTACGACAACCCTCCATTCATGCGATAATACTGCAAATTATCCCCAGCGAACCCAAACCACATCAACGTCGAACACATCACGCACGTGCACCAGAAGTAGCGCAACGGATCCCGCTCCCAATCCATCAACTCGTCCACCTCCTCGATGAGCTCAACCACGGACGTGGCGTTGGAGACGTTCAACATTTTCAAAAATGTCGACATCACGCGCGCCTATCGTCGCCTCTCTCGCGCCTCGACACGCGCTCGCGCACACGCGGCTGTTCCGATGCGATTGGGTGTTACCGCCTCGCTGCCCGCGTCAGTCGACTCGCGCCGTTGACTCTTTCCGTCTCTCTCGCGCGTCGTCGTCGACCTCCGACGCGTTACACGTCCTGCGCGCTTATCTCTCGCGTTCGTCTCCCGCGTGCGTCGGTCGTTCGACGTTCGCGTCGTCGACTGACGTGCGAGCACGCCGCGCGCGCGGGTGTTGAGCCCATCGCCATTCACCTGCGCGCGAATGATGACGCTCGTGAGCCGCACTGCGACCCCTATCGCGCGCGTCATGGCGACGCGACGCTCGGTGCGCACGCGCGCGACGATGCCGGTGGCGTCTGTGCGCGCGAACGGGGACGCGAGCGCGAACGCGGCGTCTTCGCGGCGTCACGCCATGGTTGCGTTTTTGGCATCGAGCGCGACGCTCACGCACGCCTACGCGTCTGCCGCGCGTGGATTACCGACGTTCGAGTGCGCGAGCGAGCCGACGACGTCGAAGAGTGGATTGGCGTATTGCGATGCCGTCGTGGGCGAGGGTGCATCGCCGGTTAAGGGGCAAACGATTAAGGCGCACTACACGGGACGCTTGGAGAACGGGCGAGTGTTTGATTCGTCCTACGAACGCGGTTCGCCGTTGACGTTTCGCGCGGATCAAGTCATTAAAGGATGGGGTCTTGGGATCTTGGGCGACGACGACGTGCCCGCGATGAAGGTGGGTGGTAAGCGTAAGCTCATCATTCCGGCGGACTTGGGGTACGGCGCTCGAGGCGCGGGCGGGGTCATTCCGGGCGGCGCCACGTTGTACTTTGACGTCGAGCTTGTAGCGATTTTGTAATCACCTAAACAAATAGGTGTGTTTGCTTTTACTTTTGGATGTCATGATCACGAGTGACGCGTGTTGAAAAGTTGAATCATTCGACAGACGAATTGAAAGTTGTAAAACGAAACCGTCGACGAGTGCCCAGCCTCACATTTTGCCACGCGTATCGTCGCGTCGTATTCATTTAAAAACAACAACAACAACACACGTAACCATGCCGATTTTTTGAACCATCAAGACCACGTTCGATGGCGCGTTATACGCCGCCGGACAGACTGATGAATTCAAGGGTACCGGTGTCTGGAGCTTCCTCAAGGCGAGCAAAAAGGATAAGACTGGCGGAAAGACGCTCGATAAGCGCCCAGAGCAGAAGAAATCTCAAACCACGAGATTTGCTCCACCCGGGAAGAAATAACGCGCCCATCGCGCGTGCATCGCGCGTGGACATGGGCTCGAGAAGCGTACACATGCGATGACGTCAGTCACGTGTGCTGGGTCTCTCTCGTGCCTTTCTCGCCCGTAAATGCGCGATGTGGTGTAGATTTTCGTCGGTTTTCGACTCGTGCGTGCGCTATAGAATGATAATCATGAACGAATTCGGCCTCGTTGCGAGATTTCGAAGTTCATGATTTGATGCCGCGCGCGCGCGCAGGGTCGTGAACCGATAAGAGCTTGGCGGCGCTTTGAGCCGCTGTTGTAATTTCAACGACGCTTTCAACTTTAAAAGAACAGCTGCGTGTGTGATTGTGTTACATACGTACTGTACCATCTAATCGTGAGCTAAGCTAGGGGTTGCTATCTTGTGTACATTAATGTAGCCAACTCGGGCGCCGAGATTCGTCGTTGACGTACTCGTCTTCGTGGTCAGAGTCGCTCTTCTGCGTGGAGACGTCGTCAGCCAACGTACCTCCGTCAGAGTCTTGGTCGTCAGGGTATTCAAAGTCGCTACCAGACTGATCACTGACATCGAAAGTATTGTTCGCGCGATGATTGTAATCCGTCGATACACCGAGTGCGCGGACATCGACGGGAATACCGTCCGTGTACACGTGCCCGTGGCCGCCGTCGCGTTGGCGCGTGCCGCGCGACCCGCGGCCGCGATACTTGTGGTCACCGCCGTACAAGCTTCCGTCCGCTTGACTTCCCCAAGGTGCCCCACCATGATACTCACTCGCGTCGTATCGATCATCGTACTTTTGTTCATCGTAGTAATCTTCGTCTCTCGAATTCACCGAGTCGCCTCTGTGCGCGACGTTTGTTCGCGTCTCTTGCGACTCGGCGGTGCGCAGCGATGACTTTTTGTATTCGTCCTCGAACAAGAAGCGATACCTGCGAAGCATACGCGGCTGATAAGTTGTCGAACCCACGAGAATACCCGCCGCTATGGCATTGTGAAGATGTGGTAAATTCTTGCGGTCAGCAATAATTTGTGACTTTGCCGTGCCCAAGTGCTGAATCTTGTACGCGATCCACCACAATAATGACGCACCGACGACTGTAATCATCATCACCATGAATGGCATACCCGTTTCGCTCCAGGGTCGCTCAACGAAGCGAACAGGTATGCGCGGGGGACCATTAATACTATCTCCATCTGTGATCCTGCCAATATTCATGGAGTGATAGTTGTGAAAGTACTCCGTCGCCGAGCCCGTGGCTTGCACGGTGTCCAGCAACATCGAGTTATTGTGAGGAGGATTGTAATCTAGCCCTCCTATGGCGTACGCCAGAGGGCTGTGCTTCGTTATCAGTGATTCACTGATATCCTTGGGTTTGAAAACATCAGGAGCCCAGTGATAACTCCACATCCAGAAACCAATCAAACAATGCATGCCAACGCCAAAGAGAAGCACGCGTATGACATACTTGACGATTGAGATCTTCATTCTCTCTGGCCGACGACAGACGTGCAACAGTAAATGCCGATCGTAGATATATGTCAATACGAAGAACATTGCGAGTACCAAATATAACAATGGCATACCGCTCGAAAATGTCAACACCACGAGCACCTTGAACGCGATGTCCCCACAATTGGTACCAATGTCGAGTTCCGGTCCTTCAAACGCTTCGTTGAGCTTCTTTTGCGTCTTGGCAGTCGCTACGCCAATTTTTCGGCGTAGCTTGGTATATAATTCGGTGGCAATTCGCCTGATTAAGCCAAACGTGACGCTGAGCATGACAACAAAGAAGATTACCAACCCGACGTCGTTGTACCATTCGGGTTCAAAGTCGGGATACTCTCCTCTGAGTCGAAAAATTTGTTTCAATAGTGGCATGTACTTGGCCGCTTGAGTCAAGTTAGCATTGAGAAGCGGGTATATGAGTGCGACGTTCACGTACTTTGCGATCAATATAAGCTCAGTCTTCCGAGCGTGTGTCTGCGCGTGCGTTTTAAAGCGCTCGAGTTCGGCGAGCACCGGCACAACCATAGTGAGTATTTGATTCATGAGCACAATACAGAACGAATTCCAGAGCCATTGATAGTACTCCCCTGGTCCATTTTCAACGTACGGCTCACATGCATTTCGAATAGCCTTGTTATACGGTTTCACGACGGCATCTGGCAGGCCATAGGACTGACTCGCGCAGTGACACACGTAGCACTTGGCCATGTCTTCACTCACCGGGCATCGTTTCGGCTCATCTGCACATAATTTCATATCTTTAACGAAATTTTGTTGTCCGTAGGCGCGGTCATGGTCATCTGCCATTGGATCAGTGTAAAATACTAGTGGTGGCGCACCCCAAGGTACACCCGCGAACCGAGTGCCACTTGAAAACGCCACGCCACACTCGTTCAATCGAGTTTGACATGCTGTTTTAAATTGGCTAGCTTGGGCATCACGCGTTAGTTCTCCGCGATCTTTCAAGATAACAATCCCAATCTCGTCTGCAAGTAACTGACTATCCATGGAGGCGGAATACCATCGTTTTTCTTTTTCATCCACGAGGAGCCGCAGAAACAAATAGCAAAAGCACACGATTGCTGATACAGCTAACCACACCGCCAGTCGCCGCCAAACCTTGTTTGACATATTTAAGTTTTCAAACTTCACATCATGCGGTTCTGGGGCCCTTTTTACAAGGAAACGAACTTTCGTTCTGAACCTATCCTTGCGTGGGAAATTGAATACGTACGCAAACCAGCTTCGGCGATTGCGCAGCAAACAATCAATTTTTGTCTCCTCTTTTTCAAATGTCACGAATGCACTCACGCGCTTACATCGCGTTCTGGACTTGATACGCGCAAGCTTCTTGTCGAGCTTGACAATCCTCTTTTCGATGGCATCCTTCGCACCGCTTCCACCACGATTACCGTTCGCAATGAGCGCCGCTTCGGCTTCGTCGTAATCCTCCATCAGCTTCAGTCTTAACCGCTGCTTATTCACTTGACGGCACTCAGTTTTTACAAGTGTTACATCCGCCACCATGCCGTACTTGAGAGCGAAAAAACATCGCACCTCTTCCTCGTTCACGTCTGATGGTAAGCCACTGACGAGAACTGTGTAATCACGCAGAGTAACCGTCCCTCGCGAGAGCGCTGTATCGGTTTGGTTGAGCAGAATAATAATGATCGGCGCGACAATCGCCACGATGACGGAACCCATGATGTCCATCACGACTCCAAATCGCAAATATTGTATCTTACTCGAGCTCCATCGCAAAACTCCGCTCGTGGCGCCAGCGACAAGCCACTCTCGCTGTGGTACGTTGTCGGGCGCCACCGTTCCTAAACTCGCAGACATGGGATTCGCCCAATGCCAATCGACATACCACGAGTGAAACGTCGGCGACGGACGTCCTTCTTCAACAACAGGAGGTGTCCCTCGCAACGGATCCGCTTCGTACTCAGAAGCGTAATACGTCGACGTATAGTTTATAAACATCACTGGCACGTTCAACGCAAACAACGCCAAAAATAAGAACACCAACGCCTTCACGACTAGAAAATACCCCTGCACCCCTGGACTAAACTCCACGCCCAAATCCAAATTCTGATCAAGCATACTAAAACCCGTCAACTGCCCGCGCTCATTGAGTTGTCGCGGCTGCGTCGCGTCCCCGTGCGCGCGCGCCTCATCCACGCTCGGAGGCACGTACACGCCCTTCGCCCGCTCTACATCCCGCGCATCTTTTGGTCGATTATCGACGTACCCACGCACATTCACCACAGACGACGTCGGAACATGCGACGCATCCACCCACGCCGCGGACATCCCTCCCGAACGCTCATTCGCGGACATCGCGCGCGCCAATTACCCGCGGCCCAGAATGCGCCTGACGATTCGCGCCGCCTCGTACCGCGTCGCACCGCGCCAACGTCGCCCACGTTCGACGCTGGCGTCTACCACGGCGAACGAAATGTACGCACGTCACGCTCGCGCGCGCGCGAATGCACCGACCGACGGCAGCGAACGAGTGACGGCGAGCGAGGCTGCCTGCGGTCGCGAGGCTGCTGGTCCCCCTTGTATCACAGATGTTTAAAACGGACCGTATACGAAGCGCCGAGCGTGCGTGCGCGTGCGCCGCGCCGCACACAGTGACGGGCGTCGCGGCGACTCTCGCGCCAATCGCGCGTCGCATCGATAGTCGTTCTTTCAACGCGTCCACGCGCGCGAGAGGCGTCGTCGACGACGGTAGAGGTGGCGGATTCGCGTGTGGTTTTTGAACTTTTTGGCATCTGTCGGTGGGATTTGTGTGTAGCCGCGCGCGTCGTCGAGGGATTGGTTCGATGTCGGGACAGCCTCGGCAGGTGTGCTTTTTGATTGATGCGCGTGCGTCGTCGTCTTTGACGTTGTCGTCGTCATTGTCGTCGTCATGTATCGGTGATGGACGCCGACGCCGCGCGGCGGTTTCGGCTGAGGTTGGGACGTTTGTCGCTCGGGCGCTCGAACGGGCGACGGATGCGTTGAAACAGGTCGCGCCGACGGCAGCCGGCGTGAAGTTTAGCGTGAGAATGTGCGATGCGATGTTGGCGCCACACGCGTTTGATGCGCGCGTGCGAGAGATTGATAGCGAGTCGATGGAGACGTCGACGTCGGAGCGCGTCTTTGCGTTTGGGGAGTTTTACGCGTGCACGTCGAGAGATTTGGATTGTGCGATGACTCGCGTGGATGATATCATGGTGTCGTATGGTGAGCGATATTCGAACTCCACCGAGATTGTTGGGCGAGTGCAGGCTGATGGATTGGATGACACGAAGAGTTGGTTGGTGAATTTGACGCGAAACATTGGCACCGTGACGAATGACTTTGAGCAGAAGAGTTTTGGTGCCGGTCTAGGCGCGTTCGGGGATGATGACGCAAGTGATGGAGACGATTATAGCGTAGTCTTCATCGTCGCACCACTTCCAGCGCGCGTACCCGTGCACGGATTGGATGCAGCGGCGGTGCTGAAATCATTCAAAGGCATCGAGGATCGATTCAAGCGCGATAAGATTCGGGCACACTTGTTGTTCACAGGACCTGAACCCACTGGTATGTTTGGGGACATTTTACGCGACGTGTTTAGGAAATTTCAAGGTGCGGTGTTTCCGTTGGATGCCGCCGTTAGGATCGCCCAGTGGGTACCGTTGTACTCTGCGCTCGGCCAATTTAGCGCCGCGCGCTCGAGCAATATTAAGGAGGGTGAAACGCACGCGGACGACTCATATGGAGATATAGACATTGTTGTCGAAACGGGCTCGAATGCGTTGCGTCTGGGTAATGTACGCGCATCGAGATGCGATGGCTCGATTGCAATAACTGCCTTTATCAATCGTAGTGAAATTCCAGCACCTTCGTTGCTCGTTGAAACGCAAACGATCGTGAGTTTTGACGATTCACCGGTTCGAGCGCTTGCAGCTATGTTGGTATTAAAACACGTTGCTGCGATTATACGTTGGGACTCGCGTGGAAGTCAGCACGCTGGTATTCTAGAACCGCTTACATGTGCGTCGTTCTTGATTACAATGACGCGGGCGCCGCACGAAGATGCGAACCCAAGTCCTAAAGCACAAGATATGTTCACGGCGTTCGAGCAATTATTATCGCAGCGTTCGTCTTTGGGTTCTCTTGAAAATATTGAGGCGTTGCTCACCGGTGTTCGAGATGATTTACAAGACAAGACGTATTCTCCTCCATCGACACAAGATTTGGCACTAACACAGTTAACAAACGATTCTCTTGGCACGCAACCATCGCAAGTACAGCACGCTCCAGTCGAATTGCACACGCTTGAAGAGGCGTTCTCTTCAGATCAAACGCGGGGGGTCATGCAGGCGGCATCGAGGCTTGAATCTTGGTACGCGACGCGTGATTTTGCAGTGAATACTCGAACGATGCTGGCCCGCTTACACTCAGAGAATACGAAGCGAGAGAGCGCGACAAAGAGCACAAAAGAAGAGTTGATATCTGCACTAGATACGAAGTTCAAGTCGATGCTCAAAGCACACAACGGTATTGTCTCACCACCACGACCGGTGAAGGCCAAGCGTTCGCTCGCATCGACGCTCATGGCGTCAACGCTCGATGAATCGCAGGTTAGCCCGTGGCAGGGTTCACCAGAAGACATCGAAATAGCCGTTCGGTCTGAATATGATGCCATCGTATCAAAGTTCAAGGTTGGAGAAGATGATCTCGACCCAGACTTGAGCGAGTTGGCGGGTACTTTAATATATCGCTTTCGGAAGAGTCTGGGTGCCGTCGATGAAACCATCGCAATGGACGATCTGATTAATCGTTTGCAAAGCGCAATTTTGGTCCCAACGAAAAAGCTTGCGTTGGCCTACATCAAAGCTCCGTCAAAAGTCGCGAAGAGGAGGGAATATTTGTTACAAGCGCACATCACGCTTCAACTTGCAGGACTCAAAGTTGATTCGGCGCGTAGTGAAGCTAGAAAGGAAACTCCAGAGGAACTCGAAGATCGTATTTTAGAAAAGAAGGGTCAGAAGAAAACGATGAAAAACGTGGCAAAGCTTTTGAACGAAATCACCTTTGTGCTCGTTCCCAGCGGCCTGCCAGGAATCATGGCTTTGATGGAAAACGATTTAATTCCAAAATACAACGGCAACCTTCCCGGGACATTGCGTTTGCTTCAAGACGAACTTGGCGTGTCTATGGAAAAAGCGATGCCGGTCGCGGATTCGAGTGTAGCTCTCACGCCGTTTTCGCCAGTTCCACTTCGTCGGTCGCCTAGAAAGCCAAAGCGACCTGACGCTCTAACGTATTCACGTCCCATCAAGGAGAAGCAGGTGATGGTTCCGCCAAAGGAAAAGCCTCCACAATCGTGGCATCACTTTGCGCGCGGCCGCATCATGCGGCGCGAAGTCAAGGTAACTGTGAATCCCAAGTCGTTTGCGCCGCCCAAACCGAAGCTACCGGGCACGTCTCGTCAGCTCATTCATGAACTTCCGTTGGCTACGCCAGTACCGCGCGGAGGAAATTTTGACCGAGGTAACGCGCGCATCGCCGCGACGCCCGCGGTTGCCAAGCGGCCACCATTATTTAGCAACGTCGTCGCTGAAACACCTGTCGTCGCCGGTCGCCCGGGCGTCATCGCCGAGACGCCACTTGGGACTCAATTCAATCCATCGCAACCAAACGGTTTGTCGACGCCGATTTCGATGTCCCAAGTCGTGCGCAAGTTTCCATCGCTCACGAGCATGGATGACGGCCAAACGCCCGCACCGCCGAAACGAACCGGTACGAAACCTTCTCCGGAATCCACGGCAAAGCGCTCGCGGTTCTCGGATGGTAAGTAAAATAGAAATTCGCTGTAACAAATACACAATTCGCTAGAAAACAGATGCACATGTCAACCATCACGCTCGCGCCTATGGAAAATACTCACGCGTGCGAAAACTAACCGCCCCGAGCGCCAACGCCAGCGCTTTCGCTTGTACAATATCTACGCCAGGCGTCTGTACCGTGACACACTCAACATCTATCCCAGCCGACGCTGCCGCTTCCACGAATGCCAACACGTCGGCGTGCGAGCGTCCGTCGACGGGCGCCATCAACCGCTGATATTCATCTGGATTTGCGCTCGCTAAATTCACAGATACCGTCTGCACACCGACGTCGTATAATTTTTGCGCTATAGACGCATCCACGAGACCGTTAGTCACCACGCGAAGCCGTATGCCGTGTCTTTTCTCGCGAATGCGCCCGACCGCGTCGCACAACGTTTCCGCCCGCAGTAACGGTTCCCCGTACCCGGCGAACACCACGCCAGGGTCGTCCTCGCCCGAACTCCCGATCACGATGGAATCGTAGAACGAGTCCATCGCTTCGACGAGCTCGCGCGCCGTCGCGTCACCGCCGTCCCCGAGGGGCACGAAACCGCTCGCCGGTGGCATCACAAAGGATGGGCCTCTGGTGCGGAGCAGCGGAGTGGCGTTCGCGACGTCGGTGAGGGACAGGAAGAGCGCGCGTCCGAGACGATACGCCACACCTGGGCGCGGGACTGTCATCGTACGATTTGTAGTCGGCGGCGCGATGCGTCGGCGTGTGGCGTCGTGTGAGCTGCTATGTTTTACAAACACGTGTCTAAAAAGTGCTATGTTCATTTGTACGTGAACGAAATACCGCCTTCGACGAGAGGCGCGGTGGAGTGTGCGAGGGTGGCGTATACAGTGACAGCACCGCGCACACGCGCGGGAGAAATACAGTCAATTTCGAGGTTTGAGCCCTGCGCGACGGCGCCAGCGTTATCGGCGACGTCGACGCCAGCGGGTCTCGCTTGGACGCGTGTGGTACCGAATACGCAAGATAACGTATCGCTCGCAACGGCGCTGGAGAGCGTCGCGCGCACTGGTGTACCTCCAAATGTCCAACCACTTTTGGCATCGCTCGTCTGTAAGTAGGCGTGCGCCATGGTTGTGAGCGAGACGCGTGAATGCACGGCGTTCTTTGTCGATCCCAAAGGTAACGCCGTCGTCGATGAACACGATTCAAAACATGGTGCCATCCAGCGCTCGGTCATCGGCACCGTCTCTACTACGGGCGACTCGCACGCAAGAAGGACAGAAGATATAATCACTCCGCCACTCGCACCGGCGCCTGAGAATACGCATAATGACTTTGACGGATCAACTGCGCCATCAGCGATGATGAAATTCGTCCCGGTCGCGTACAACACATCTGTTGGACCCCACGTCTGTCGGGGATGAATCGATGCTACATGATGGTCGGTCTTGATGAGAATGATAGCCGCCGAATCAAGCGACGCGGCGGCGCCATCACGCGACAGTCGCACGACTGTGAATCCAGGTGACAATCCAGTAGGCGCCGGACAAGACACCACTGGCGCCGCCGCCGTACCAGTCGTCGTAATGTTGTACCCAAATGTACACGTGAGCGTACCTACGGATAAAGTTCCCAAACTTTGATGATCACCGACACTAAATATCGCCGTAGAACCAGATTCATACATTGTAGGAGGCGAAAGCCACAACGGCGGAATGACCTTCGTCACTGACGACGCCTCAGTCGTCACCGGTATACTAATGCTACTGTACTGCACCAAGTCTACTGATTCCGTAGCCCCCAAACCAAGTACTACGCTCAAGCCGGGTAACAACGCGGGCGTCACGCACTCGGCTATTGTATATGTCAAATAACGCGCGTGAATGGGACCAATTGTCCCAAAATGGCACCCGGAATACGACCGACTCTCGCCTTCATCAGGGTAATTCGTGCCAATAACCTGAAGAGCCACACCACCTTGGTACGTTATGGTTTGATAATTGACCGACGTAATAGCCGGCGCTGGCAAAGTCGACAGATATGCGGTTCGTGTGACCGAGTTGATATCTGCGCTACAGCTAATTTTAATGTCTCCCGAGCCCGTGGAGAATAATGGTACATCCAAACATCGAGCGAGGGCGCTCGAAATGAATAGCATCGGTGATGTGGTTCCGTCTGGAAACGTACAAACACAACCTTCGTCTGAATCGAACGACATGCCCGAGCCTTCGATAAAAAAGTTACCTCCGACGACTACGTCAAACGGCACGGTGCCATTCACCACTGTCAACGTCGGATTCATCACCAAGAGACTCGCATCTTCTTCCACATACAAGGGATCTGTTGTCGACCACACTGCGTCTGCGAAAGAAACTGTCGCGTCTGTAGGCAAGATAAAGCGGCCGTTTCCTACGCCGAGACGGAAATTAACATTTGCCGTTGTTGGATACGCTGGAGTCGCGCACGTCGCGTATAGCGTGCCAGTGATTCGCGCATTAATCGGACCAATGGTGCCGAAATAGCACGATATGAAATTGCCGTCATCTGTACCTCCACTACTTGTGAAACCCGTACCTTTGACTAAAATGTACGTGCCACCTGTAGTGTTCGCGCTCGTCGGCGCTATGCTTGTCAAGCCAAACGCATCCGTGTTCAAAACAAACCCAAATGTTCCTCTTGACCGCGGCGGCACGGACACAACCTGTTTCGCCACCACCGCAGCTGCTACATTTGCATCATAAATCGCCATCGTCGCCGCAAAGGTTGGGATTATCATCGATGAAATCTCCGAGCTCGTCACCGGCGGGCTCTCGCAACGAATGAGCGCGCTCGAAACCACATTTACGCCAACATGCGTCGCCGGCTGCGTCCAGCGCACGCTCGCTGTCTCGTGCAAGTGTGAACCGGTGACATATATTATTTCACCTCCATTCACCGGGGCATCGGTAGGGTACGCCCCAGACACAATCATCGTTTTCGCGTAGTTGAACGTCGCGTACGGTTGCAACGGCGCCGTCGTCGCGTCTCTCGACGTCCTCTTTAACGTCACCCCTACCGCCACGAACCCACCACGCTCATCCGCAAACTGTGGCGTTAAACACACCATCGTCGTCGTCTGTAACGTCGACGGCGTGACAACCTTGGTATCAAACTGACACGCCGACGAGTTTGAACTCGCGAAATTCTCCCCCGTAAACGTCACGATCGTCCCTCCTAGCGCCGGACCAGTGGTGACATCGATCGCATCGAGCGCCATGGACTGTCCAGTGGCCAACCCATGCGCCGTGCCCGCGCACGCGAGCGCGATCACGCTCGCGAGCGCCACCAAAAGCCGCGCAAACGCCCGCGGCTCCGTCCGCTGTCCCATCATTCCAAACCAGTCAAAGCGTGCGCGTCGTCGTCGTCGTCGTCGTCGCGGCGGTGTTTACGTCACGCGACCGCGGCGTGTGCGCCCATCGCGCATGCTACCCGTCGCCGTCCTCGGCGTCGGTGTGCGAATACCGCTTGCGCGCGAGCGTGTGGCGTTGACAGACGCGGTGAAGACGTTAGAGTCGCGCGCGCGCACCCCGGACGCCGACGCCGAGCCATGGCGCCTTTTCTCGGTGGCATGCGCGGCCTGACGGTGTTCGTGCAGGATGTGCGGAATTGTGCGAATAAGGTGCGCGACCACGACGACGTGACGGCGAGCGCACGCGAGAGATGTGGATGACGATTGTTTGACTGCTCGACGATGATCCCGGTGATTTGTTGGTTTCGCGCGCACCGTGCGGTCGATCGCGCGCGCTGGCGCTGGCGAGCGCGATGAGAACGGTGCCGACGACGCGCGCGTGCGGTCGCACGCGCATAAAGGGTTCGAACTGACGGTACGTCTGCGGTTTGTAAACGTAGGAGCAAGAACGTGCGAGGGTGGAACGCGAGCTCGCCAACGTGCGCAAGAAGTTTACCAAGTATGCGGCGACGTTGACGCCGTATGATCGGAAAAAGTATGTTTTGAAGTTGTTGTACATCTACATGCTCGGGTATAACGTAGATTTTGGTCACACGGAGGCGTTGAAGTTGATTAGCGCGTCGACGTACGCGGAAAAGCAAGTCGGGTACATGACGACGAGCGTCATTCTGAACGAACGCAACGAGTTCCTTCGGATGACGATTAACTCTATTCGTAACGATGTGATTTCGCGTAACGAGACCAGTCAGTGTCTCGGGTTGGCGTGCATTGCGAATGTCGGTGGTCGCGAATTTGCAGATTCACTTGCGGGGGATGTCGAGACGATTTTAACTACGCCGACTATTCGACCCGTGGTGCGCAAGAAGGCGGCGTTGTGCTTGCTCAGATTGTTTCGGAAGAATAAAGAAATTCTTCTCGCCGAAACATTTGCGGAAAAGTTGACGGATTTGCTCGATGCTGAGCGAGACTTGGGGGTGTTGGTTGGTGTTTTGGGGTTGTTGCTCGGCATCGTGCAACACAACGCCGCAGGGTATGAAATGTGTGTGCCAAAGGTTATCGCCATCATGGAACGCTTGACACGTAACGTTGACATACCCCCAGAGTACTTGTACTATGGCATTCCCTCGCCTTGGTTGCAGGTGAAGTGCATGAAGATTTTGCAGTACTTTCCCACACCCGACGATCCCGAGCTGTTGGACGCGCAACTCAAGGTGATGAAGACCATTTTGACTGGCACGGACATGGTGAAGAACTTCAACAAGAACAACGCGCTGCATGCGATTCTTTTTGAGGCGATCAACTTAGTCACTAGTATGGACTATGCGCACGAGTTACTGAATCCTTGCGTTGAGCTCCTCGGGAAATTTCTCACGATGAAAGAGCCTAACATTCGATACTTGGCGCTGAACACGCTCACCGCTTTGGCGGCTATGCCGGATTTGCGTGACTCAATTAAAGCATACGAAGAAGCCGTGATTAGCTCATTGCACGATGCGGATATAACCATTCGCAAGCGCGCGTTGACGTTGCTCTTTTCCATGTGCGACGCCTCCAACGTGCACTCGGTCATTAACGAATTGCTCAACTACTTCGTTACAGCGGATTTCGATATTCGTGAAGAGTTGGCGCTGAAGACGGCTATTTTGGCCGAAAGATACAGCGTTAACGATCGAATGTGGTTCATCCAAGTCGCCTTGCAGTTGATTGAAAAAGCTGGCGATTTCATCAATGATGATTTGTGGCACCGTCTCGTGCAAATCGCCACGAATCATCCTGAGTTACACGCCAGCACGGCGCAGCTCATGTTCGTCAAGCTCCGCGATGATGGCGCCGCCAACGAATTAGTTCTTCGTGCCGTATCATATTGCCTCGGCGAATTCGGGTACTTGCTTCCGATTCCCCCCTCGCAATACGTCGACATGTTGCTCCCGTTATTCCACGGCACCGATGACACCACACGCGGCATCATGCTCACGGCGTATGTGAAAATCGCCCTCCATCGCGGATGCGATCAACCCGCCATGGCGAAGATTGTTCAAGTGTTCACCGAAACGTCGAAGTCGATGAACACTGAGTTGCAACAGCGTTCGCTCGAGTACTTGGCGCTTCTTCGTCTCGGGCCGAGCATGCGATCGATTTTAGAACCCATGCCGGAGTACCCCGATAGGGCAAGCGTGTTGGAAAAACACGTGGAGGTCGAAAACGTTGAATCGGACGTCGCGGGGGCGATCCGTAAGCTTGGATTGGCAAATGGTGGCGCTGGTGCAAAGGTGATAGAACAGCCTACCGCTGCGGGGAAATGGAAAGCGGCGGCGCGGAATGTGATTAGTGGCGCGGCAGCGCAGCCCGCGGCTTTACCGGCTCCTGCCGCGGTGGATTTACTCGGGGATTTGCTTGGAACGGCGTCGTCGTCGGCGCCCGCGCCCGCGCCGGCGGCTCTACCGGCTGCGAGTGGTGTGAATTTAGATGACTTGCTCGGCATTGGTTCGAGCTCGGCAGCATTGCCTGCTCCCCAAGAGCGCTTCGCATTGCCCACGAGTAGTGGTGCGGCGCCACCGCCACCCGCACGTCCTGTATCCGTGGCGATGACGTCGTCCGCTGCGACGTTAGACGACTTGCTTGGATTGGGCGTCGCGCCCGCTGCGCCTGTTGCTCGAGCGGCGACGACGTCGCCAGCGGCGCCAGCAACTTCAGATGATATTTTTGGCGTGTCATCCGCGGTAACTTCAGGCCCAGCGAGTGCCACCGTGACTGTCGCGCCGACGCAGCCGACGCAGCCGATGAGCAATTCTATTCAAGCCACGGTGAACGTCGCTGAATGCGCCAAGCGCCTCCTCACCGCCGACAACGGATTGTTGTATGAAGATGCCAACGTACAAATCGGACTCAAGACTCAGTGGCAAGGCTCGCAAGGACGTTTGATGTTCTACATCGGCAACAAGTCTGCAACTACGGATTTGCAAGCATTGTCGATGACAATACCAGAAACAACCGGCTTGCGAATCAGCTTGCAACCCGTACCCGCGAGCGTTGGACCAAAGCGTCAAATTCAATTAATGTTGCAAGTGGCCATCACGAGCGCATTCGTCGCTCCGCCGAACGTGCAGTTTGCGTATCAAATCAACAATCAGCGTTGCGCGCAGTCTTTAGCGTTGCCGATTCGTGTGAATAAGTTTTTGAGTCCGATGCCGATTGCGTCGCCGCAGGAATTTATCGCCAAGTGGCATCAGATGGCGGGCGCGAGCCAGCACCAAAAGATTATGGATGTCTCCGCGTCATATGCAAATGGTGGCACAGAGAGCGTTGCGAACGCACTCAACAACATGAGACTGACGATACAGAAAGGATTAGATCCAAATCCAGCAAACTTGGTGGCTGGGAGTAGATTCGTAGGCGAGAGATGTGGCGAAACGCTCGTTGCCGCGCGCGTGGAGAGCGACGCAAACGTACGCGGGCGCTACCGCTTCACCGTGGCGTCCATGGATGCGAACACGAGTGCCGCGGTGATGGACACGCTCGTGGCGGCGCTGTCATAGATACCGCGTATTAGATTTCTTTGCTATACTACTACAATGCGCACATTTGACTATTTTTTGTTGTTTGTTGTTCATTCGGCGTGTTCGTGAGCTTGCTCGGCGCCATTGTGCGCGCGTTCCGCGGCGTTATTCTCCCGACCCGCATCCGCAGCGGCAGCATCGGCGGCGACGCGATTCACCACACGATTTTCTACTCCAGTCGTATTCACCGCCGCGGCCACACGCCGGGTGCCAAACAGCGCATGCACAACCCCAGGAGTCTTCAAAGGCTCGCGTCCCGTCATCTCTGGGTACACATCCTTCAAAAAGTAATACGCGTGCCCCGCAATCATCCCCAACGCATCCGTCGTCGGTTGACTACCAATCATGGTTGAAAATATAAGCAACACCCAGGGCAAATACGGCGCGGTAAAGCTAAACAATCCGAGAAACGACATATTTGTCGACGCGTTTCTTCGGCCCCACACGTACACCATCATAAACGTCAACGACGTTCCTAAAAATTGCACGTTCACAAACGGCGCAAAAACTGTCAACAAAGCCGCGCCGAACACGAGCATGTAGAAAAAGTCCGCACTTCGTCCTTGAAACGAACCTTCTTCGAGCATGCGACAGTAGCGGGAGAGAAAGAACATGTGAAACACAAAGTCCACGCCGAGCGCGCCAAAAAAGAAGAAATTCGTCACCAACCTCCACAGCTCGTACTCGTGAAATATGAGCTTGGAGTTGAAGTAGACGTTCAATGGCGATATCAACTGTGTCACACGGTGATGCGATGCGATACGAGGCGTTAGTTAGTCCCGGGTGGACGTCGCGTCGAGTCGACCCGCGCGCGCGAACTCGTCACCATCAGAATCGTTCAACGTCCGCAACTCATCGCGCGAACCGCCGCGCGCACGCGCACGTGCGTACCTCGAGCGCGCATCCAACAGTCACGGCAAACGTGATTGTCAAATATCCGCGCGTCACGGGCGGTATCGCCGCGTACCACTGCTCGAGCGTGTTCGGCATGTTCCGCGGCGATGTGTGACGCCAGTGCGCCCCACGCGCGTCGTCGCGACTGCGCACCGCGAATCATGGGCAGTGGCCGCGACAAACGTAAAAAGCAGGCGAAAAAGCTCGGCAAGGCATCCTCCGCGCCGTCCGGTTCGCAAAAGACGGAACAGAAGCGCGAGAAGACGCTGGAAAAGAATGCGCGGCGGCTCGAGCGCGGTTTAGAAGGCGACGACATCGACGCCATACTCGCCGCACTGTCGCTCGAGCATCGCGCGCGAGCGGGTGTTATCGTTGAAAATGATTGTAAGAAGCCTTCGGCGCGCGGACACGCGTCTATGACGGCGACGAATAGTGCAAAACCCAATGAGCTCGTGGTGTACGGAGGCGAGCGCGTCGAAGGCGAAAAGTGCGCGGTGTGCGGCGACGTGTATCGCTACGATATCGATAGAAACAAGTGGACGCGCGTGATGACACAAAATGGTCCTCATCCGCGGTCGGGACACCAGGCGCTCGCGTATCGGTCGTACGTGTACGTATTCGGTGGGGAGTTTACGAGTCCAAACCAAGAGCGCTTTTTGCACCATCGCGACGCGTGGCGGTTCGACACTGAGAGTAACGAATGGGAACAAATGCCGACGAAAAACGGCCCGAGTGCGCGAAGTGGCCATCGCATGGCGCTCTGGGGTAAGCGTGCAATTTTGTTTGGTGGGTTTTACGACACCGGAGGCGCCGAGGTGCGATATTATAACGACGTGTGGGAGTTTAATTTGGAGACGCACGAGTGGAAGTGTCGATGCGCGGGGGGCGAGAGCGCGCTCGGTCCGAGCCCGCGATCGGCGTGTCACGTAGCCGTGCATGGTGATGAGTTTATTTTGTATGGTGGGTATTGTAAAAATGTCGAGCTCGGGGAGAAAGATGAAGATATTAGCGAGCGCGGAATGACATTTGACGACGCGTGGAAATTGGACTTGAAGACGTGGCGGTGGGAACGGTTGAAGAGGCAAGGATTAGCACCCAGCGCCCGCGCTGGGGCTTCGAGCGCACTGCACGCGCTGAAAAAGCGCATGGTGCTTTTCGGTGGCGTCGTCGATCACGAAATCAAACGTGGCGATGTCATAGTTTCAGAGTTTTTTACCGACGTGTACAATCTGAATTTGGACGCCAAAAAGTGGTTCCCCGTGACGTTGTACGGCGACGATAAGACGAAGACTCACCAAGCCGGAAGCCTCGAAGAAGCCGAACGCGTCGCGCGCGGCGAAGTCGTGAATGAAAATTTCAATATACGCAGCGAAGTTGTTCGAGCGGCGATTAAAATACAAGCGCATTATCGCGGCTACGCCGTGCGCAAGGCATACAAGCTGTACAAGGTTGGCGGCGTCGTGAGCGAGCTCTTGTATTCGCCCGGCAGCGGCGAAGCGCCGCCGAAATCGCTTCCCAAACCGCGCGGTCGCATCAACGCCGCGCTGTCTATAAAAGGTAACACCATGTATATGTTTGGAGGCGTCATAGAAATAGGAGATGTCGAAATCGCGTTGGATGACTTGTGGAAGCTCGATCTCGGGAATCGCCCTAAATGGACGTGCGTCGACCCGCTGAGCGAGCACTGCGTGCGACAGCTGGCAAGCGAGGGCGTGGAATCGAGCGACGACGAGGAGGACGATGGAGACGATTCGGAATCGGAATAAATGTGTAATTTTACAAATCAACTCAAATCAAACCCTGAGTTTGATTGCACGGCGTACAGTAGTTTTGATTTCAGCGCGTCCTTCGACGTATACGGCGGCAGCTTGAGCAAGTTCATACACGTCGCCGCGGTAGGCAACCGCGTTAAATCTGCCGTGCTATCGGCAGCTTCTGATCCAGCGGTGCCGCTTCTATGAATCACAAGTCTCGGCTCCAGGTGTGAGAAGCCAAGAAGCGGCGTGTTGCTGCACGATGTAATGAATTTTAAAACCTGTCGTTGTTCGTCGGGCGTGATTTCCCGCATGACGTTCCAAAACGTACGTATGACTGGATGATCGGGAGCGTACCCGCCAGAATATTCGCAGTGCGCAGCCATGTCGGCGATGTCCATCGATCCCGTGCGGTTTCCACTGATGAGCAACCGTAGCTCAGCAGGGGTGAACATATTGAGCCATCTCTTGCGCATCATGATTTCAAATCCACTCACAAAGCACGCGATTTGTCTGTGAATTTGCGCACGAAGTAAAAACTGTGACATGCAATGAATGTATCGCGGTACGTTGGCGTTCGTCACCTCAATGCTCGAGCCATGTGGAATGAGCTCTATTTCTTGCTCATCCATACCGCTTCGATCGATCGCGGTGAAATATAAGCACAAGTCTCGAACGTCGCCGGGATACCGTTTCAATGAGACCAAGTTTCGGTACAGTTCGGGATCCAAAGTTGTGAGATCGTTGAATTCTACGTGTCCTCCCTTGAGCGCGGCGAGAAAAAATCCAGCGAGAGGAACATCGAGTAGTATTCCTTCATATGCAGCTTTGCCTAAAATAGCTCCTAGAAAGTAAAAGTACTGCAAATGCTTTGCGCCTGCGTGAATTTCAGACGCTGGATTTGGGTACAGCGTTCGCTCTGGAGTTTCAACAAAAAGTCCAAACTTGGGATCAAACGCCTCGGTTATCAAATCATTCAAGAAGTCTTTGAATAAACCGCCACCGTCGACGCCGGCTTCGTCCAGACCCTGCTCGTTTACAAATTGCACTCGGATGATACCTTCAAGCGATTCCGTGAGCTTGGCGGACAAAGAGTTCATACCGTCTTCCAGTAAATTTCCACGGCGCACGCGGATGCCTGCGTAGCCCACGCCACTCGTCTGTCGATCACGTTTGCGCGCATCCATGAACGCGTGCACACGAACTTCGAATGGTACGAGACACGGTGCGGCGGATAAAAGTGTGGACGCCCGCGACTTTGATTCCTTCGCTTCTTGAAGGAGTGACATGATGTCGATGTTGTCGCGTAGCACGTGAAACTCCATGGGATCTGTAAACTGCTGCCGACCGTTACGATCGTGCAAGTGTGCGAGAGTAGTGGAACACGCATACCACGTTTCAGCATCCGCGTACTCATCAGCGGCACTCAGACTTTGGTAGCAAGTACCGTCAGGTCCTCGCTCGGTCCAAAGCAATTGCCAAAGCACGTCGCGGAGCATGGCGACTAATTGTCCAGTCTCTTGCATGTTAAGAGGATTCTTGAGACGATAGAATTCCTCATCATCGCTAATCATCGTGTACAAGTGGTATACTTTTGCGAACACGCAAATGTTTCGACGATAGGAACGGTCGGAAACATCGCAAGTTCGAGTGAGTCCGGTCCAAAGTCGATTTAAACAATTCGTACCAAACGCGAGCGTGCGTAAAAGTGTGTCGCGCTCCATACCTTTGAGAGCAGTATCGCACGCCACAACAAACTCGCAAAATATCGGTGAACTTTCAATGCAAGCACTGACGTCATTTGCCGGTAAAACATTATCCACCAAACGCGAAAAGCACATGTTTACCGAAAAGAATTCGCGCAAGTGCGTAAACGTGGGCGATTCGCTCACCATCTTCATGTTCACATCCGCCGGCACAGGCTTCGCACGGCGACCCTCTCTTCGAAGAGCCCATAGCCTACTCATACTCGACTTTAGTCCCTCATCGTCATCCTCGTCAACTTCTATCGCGTCCGCCTCGCCATCATGATCGTCGTATAAGGAAGCGGCGTTCGCAGTGAATAAGTACGCGCTGAGATACTCCGAAGTCAGAAGCTTTGTCACCGCAATCACGAACGCCCGTCCAACTTGAATTGATGAGGATTCAATATAGTGCTTCATCGGATACAGAATATTATCCAACGCAAAATCGACGGCATGAAGTCCTTTTGCGTTTTTATCGCCTCTCAAATCTGAACGCGTCGCTACTTCAGTGAGCACAAATGACCAAAGCTCGCGCGTCGATTGATACGTGCGTTCGTCACCAAATATTTTCCAGACTTGCGGACGCGTGGCTAACATCCATCCCAGCGCTTGAGAGTTGCCACATTTTGACATGCGCTCGCACAGAACTCGCATCGTCGCTCGTAAGGATGAATTCTCAGCGTCTTTGTCGTCGTCAAAATCCATCAATATCCCCCGCAAATTCGCTACACTATCCTCCTCACACAACGCCTCTGCAATAACTTGACCTAAACACATCCCCTCGTCGACATTCGCGTCGTCTATGGTGAGCGCTAGAATGGCTGCCGACATCACATCAACCGCGTGCGAGCTCGCGCTCATCAATGCTCCGCGACGGCGCCCAGTCGTCTCCCCGCCTGCGTCTTCGCGCACCCCTCTCGCCGATCGCATCGACGCCACGATAACCCGAGCGAGTTTCGACAATCGCAAAATCGCACGTCTGGCGCTCAGCGCATCGTTCGTGCCATCAACGGCGATGCGCGTGACGAGAGCGCTCGCGGTCTGGGCGCCGCCTTCCAACAGTTTCTCGCACACCCGCGCGCACGCCAACCAATCTCGGGCGCTATCCGCAAAGAACACAAACTCTGCGACGTAGCGCCAGTCACGCACATTCCCATGCACGCCCTCATCACCGTAGCGCGAGACCCAGGCGTGGCGCGTACCCTCTTTCGCCCGCTTTACCTCGGAGCCGCGTCTCGCAAAGCTCTGCGCGCGCTCCGCCGCAGCCTTCAAATCCCTCGCATACTGTCTCTGTGCGCGCTCCTCGCGCGCACGGGCGATAATCTCCGAACTACTCTGATTCGCATCCGCGGGTTTGCGTCCACCGAGGGATATCTGCCGTTTGCGCGTCGTCGACCCGTCGAAGAGCATGGCGATGTAACGAAATCTCAAACGTCGTCGCAAAAACCACCGCGGCGCGTCGACGACACGGCCACGCGCGCGCGCGCCGCCTAAAATCTAAAGCAAAAATCGCCCCAACTCCGTCTTCGCCCCGCCGCGCACGACGCCTCGCGTGGCGTCGCGCGTCAAAGAATGCCGAGGCGCGGCTGCCGAGGCTGCCCATCGGCAGAGCGCGACGCGCGACGCGCGACGTCATGTCCGCACCATCGACGTCGCGCGCGGCGTGCGATGTCGACGCCCATGGCGTTCTCACGCCCAGGTGCGATTCACGCGCCATCGCCCGCGCGAACGACGAGCGTCGCGCGCGATTGTGATTCGTCGAAGAGTCTACTGACACACGCGCGCGCTGTAATCGTCGCCGTATTCGCAGGGTCACCAAGCAGACGCTCGCGCTCGACGTGCGTTGGACGACAAAGACTATTCACGGCACGTCTGTCATGCGATGTGGGGTGGAGGATGCACACACGGGCGGTGCGCGCGCGTTCGCTGGCGCGCGCGTGCACGCGGAGGGATTGACGATCGAACGCGCGACGATAAACGGTGCGTGTGTGCGATTGCGTACATCGCGTGCGCGATACACGAGCGTTCGTGGGCGCGCATACGTGCGAATAACTCGCTCGTCTCGCGTGTGTTTTGGGCGTGAACCGTGGCGCTTGACTGACGCGCGTTGTTTGTCGACGCGCGCGTAGGCGTGGAATGCGTCGCGACGACGTCCAAGGCGAATGCGCCGTCGATTTCGTCCAAGACTGCACCGAGTGATGCGCTTACACTAGGGAAACAGTGTCGCGAGTACCTCGATGCGTCGAGTAACGTTGCTGGAGATGAGGTGTCTAGAGAGGTGATCATTCGTCCGGCGGATGGTTCAAAGATCGAGTGCGCGGAAACCGACGAGGGAAAGCAAGAAATCGTGATTGAGATTACGTACTGCACGGAAGATGAAAGTAAAGGGATTGTTGCTGATGGTGAATACTTTATGTGCCCCGGGCCGACGAAGCGGGCGTCGAACTGGTTTCCTTGCGTTGAGCGCGGGGACGTGTTGACGCTTTTTGAGTTTTCGGTGAGCGCGCCGCGGCACTTACAAGTGATTACGTCCGCGCATTGGGACAGATTAGAAAAGTGCGACACAGAAGATGTTGACGACGATGGATTTAGACTTCGACATTACTTCTCGTGCATGTATCCATCGTTTGCACATGAGATGCGAATGTTTCTTGGGAAATTTCGCGCGCATTCGAGTCCAGTGAAGGGCGTGACGCTCTTCGCGCCAGCCGGGGATGAGTTCAAAGAGCGTTTGGAGATCGCAGGTGCGGGAGTTGGGAAAGCCATAACGGCGTTTGAAGAATATCTTGGACATCCGTATCCAGTGTCTTGTCTGAATATTGTCTTCTTACCTGACTCATACGTGACGTCACGCGACGAACAAGGATGCTGCGTAAATTTGCTATCTACAAAGTGGCTCGTCGACAAGTCGTTCAACTCTGGTTTACTCGACGCACGATTGCGCATCGCGAGTGCGATTGCTAGCCAGTGGTTCGGCGGTATCGTGGTTCCGGCAGACACTACGGATTGCTGGGTTGTTGAAGGATTGGCCAAGTATTTGACGGGAGCGTACGTACAGGCGCTCACCGGGTTGAACGAGCTTTCATTCAGGCGTATGCGAGACATGCGCACGGCGGCGCTTCTTGACGATGGAACGACACTACCACCTCTGGCGAGTCGCGCGGCTCGAATTTGGCGCGGTGGTCAGTATGCTGGACCTGATATTGCCGCCGGGGGTTCGCCGCACGCGCTTCCGTCCAACGTCGAACACGGCTTGCAATGCAAAGCGTCGACGGTGATTTATATGCTCGAAAAACGCCTCGGGCCTGATGTCATGCAGAAAGTGCTCAAGTACTTCGCGGGATTGCACGTGCGTAGAAACAAGAAAGATCAGAGCTCCCGCGCTGGCCCATCGGCGGAGGTGTTGGCGAGCAACGCGCGCTGGATTCACACAGTTCAAATGTTTGACCACTGCCGCGCCACAGTCAACTTAGGCAAAGGTGAGGTGAATTCTTTCTTAGAGCGTTGGGTGTATGGTGCAGGCACACCGAAGCTTGCCGTAGGATACGTGGTCAAGAGACGAAAAAATGTCATGGAGTTTGCGGTCAAGCTTGAGGGGAGCGCCGCCGCGGCGGCCGCGGATAGAGCGGCGCTCGCAGTCGCGCGTAATCACCGTACATCAGTCACGGTCCGCATGCGTGAAGAGGGCCGCATGGATGCCAACGATCACGTCGTCTCTCTCGGGACGACCGCCTGGCAATTGATGGAGATTCCATTACAGCCGCGACCAAAAGACCGTCGTCCAAAGACGATAATTGAATCTGGCGGCGATCCAGAGCTCATCGCCGCCATGGATTGTCCGGTGCACTACGTTCGCGTCGATCCGGAATTCGAGTGGATGGGTAACATAGAACAACCCGTCAAGCAAATAGGTTTAGAGTCCATGATGGCGCAGATGCTCGAGCGTGAAAAAGATGTCGTGGCGCAAACAGTGGCGGTGGAATTCCTTGGTCGGCGCGTAGAGAATGGATCCATGAGCGCGGTTCTCGTGTTGGATAAGTGCTTGAATTCTGAAAACACGTTTTGCCGCGTGCGCGCCGAGGCGGCTATCGCACTTGGGAAAAGTGCGAGCGCCAAGACCCAATGGGGTGGGCTCAACGCGCTCGTTCGGCATTATCGCGCCAATCAATGCGACGCGGATACGGGCAAGCCAAAACAAAACGACTTTAGAGATTTGGCAAAGACAATTGTCGATGAAGCGGTGATTACGGCTCTTGGTCTAGTCATCGATTCAGAAACCAAACGCTCGCACCCGGATGCGTTGGAGATTCTCATCGAACGTTTGACGTACAACGACAACGAGGGAAATCCGCAGTCGGATGACGGCTTTGTGACAACGATTATTGATGCGCTAGCGCGTTCGTTGCCGCCCAACGCGGCGACGTTGAGCACCATCGTCGAGCTTCTGTACTTGTACGTACAACGCGATGAACGTTTCCCGAGTGATGATATGTGTGTGACGTGTGCGGCGATTCGCGCCCTCGGGCTTCTGTCGTCGTCGATTGAGTCCAAGGAGCTTCGATCCATCGCCGCCAAGGGCGCGGAACTCGGCTTTGTTCTAGAAAAGCAATCCGCATTTCTCGCGGCGGCCGATACTAAGATGTATTTGGAGTACGCCGAGTCAAAGAATGTGATAGATGCGCTTGACTTCATGCTCGAATGCGCGAAAGATCGCCCGACAGCGACGCAAAGCGCGTTACTTTGGAGCGCGTACGATTACTTGCAGACGTTTCGTGGATCGCCGTCGTTGCAGACCGTGACGCCGAAAGTTCTAAAGGAATTGCGTAATTTCGTGCTGTATGGCGGTGCGGAAGTTGCGAGTGCGGCGTTCAGCATCATTTCATTTCTTGCGTCGAACGACTTGAGTTTAGATGAGGTCAGAGAGGCGATTGCAATAGCGATGAAGCGCGCCGGAGACCAAGTCGCCGTCGGAGTCGCCGTTCATCAAAGTGCCCCACGTACGGCCGAAGAAGAAGCCAAACGTGCTGAAAAAGAAGCCAAGCGCGCACGCAAACGTGAACGCGAGCTCGCCAAGCGTACTGCACGGGAAGCTGAAGATCTTCACGCCGCTGAGCAGCGCCGTCGTGACGCTGAAGCCGCGTACGTGAACGCCATGGCTGAACACGTGGAAGACACGCAAACGTACTCGGAACACACTGGCACGATGATAACCCCAGGCGATGATGCACCGGATACGCCAGCTACGATTGGTATGAAACGAGAGCGCGAATCCGTCAAGTCGTTCGTGGAAACTGATAGCGCTGTAAAGGCAGAAGCGCCGGCGGCGGTTGAAGCTCCCGCCGGCGAAGAGCCACCCAAAAAGCTCAAAAAGCTGACGTTCAAGCTCAAGAAACCAACAGCTTGAGCAACTAAACACTATAGCGATACATATGAATACACACACTACTTTAGCTACACATGCCGTCGTGCAGCACAGGCTCTTATTGAATGTTTGTCGCCGCGCGAGAGTGGTTTGGCAAGCGTGTCCACGCCGCCGTAAACGGATCCGGGATCACTCGCATAGACGCGGGACGAGTGACATATAACGCTAACCACATCATCATCGACTGTGCGGGTACGAGTAAGCTCAATACCGCCATCGTGAGCGCGAAATATACCGTCGCCGTGCTCACCACCCGACTGCGCCACTCGGCAATGGACGCAAAACGCTCAAATGCCTTTGCCAACGCCTCCGCAGTCAAAGTCACGTCCCTTGACGTGATACTTAACTTTTCATCCGGGACAACGTCGCTCGTGTCTTCACCGCGAGAGCGCGCCGTCGCGCGTTCAAGCTTCGCGCGTTCAACTTTCATGACGTACGCGATCGTCGTCAACACCCCTGGGACAATCAAGGCTGGGTAATAAATCGCCGCCACGAGCGCGACGCGCACACCAATCGCACCCACGACGCTATCGCCGCGAAACCCAGCGCGCGTACGCCGCATGAGCGGCACGAACGGCGTGAGCGCGTCGCAGAGCTTGCTCAAGGATTCTTGGCTGTGCGTCAAGCTCAACACATCGCGTTCGGCGGGTTGAATCGTATCGACATTGACGTGCGCGGACGGTTTTGGTCTGGTGACCACTGGTTGTGCTTGCTTCGTCTCCACGATCGTCGTGGTCGCCATGTTTCCGGTCGTGACTGTGTGGGGTGACGCGAACTGAGGATGATGGCCGCCGGTAGGGCGTGTTAAATAATGTCTCTATGCATTTCAATCCGTCTGTCTAAATCTTACCATCGAACTTATGCGTCAGCTTGTGGTCTTCGCGCAACGCGGAAAATACCACGCGCCTTGCGCCACCGGCGCCGGAGCCGAGCGCGGCGTGAAGTTGTTGGAGCTCGCGGTCAGAGCACGAGTCGAGCAACGCGAATATCCCGGGCTTCAACGCCTTTTCCGCGTGCGTGCCGACACCACCACCAGTGATGGCGGTGATGACGTCCGCGAGTAAGTGCGTACAATATCTATCTAGCCCACTCGACTCTGCAGCCTCGTATACAAAGGACAACTTACTCGCACATTTACTCATGACGTCATCGCTCGCGCCTGCCGCTTTGGCTCGGCGCAACGTGTTGAGCAAATCCGAACACACCACCGTCACGCTCGATACGGCACGCTTCAAATGCTCTTTGCGCGCTTTCAGCAGCGCACCCATGAGCTCGCATGCTTGAGAAAATATCAAGACTTGCGCCTCGTCATCATCTGCGACGGCGTCGGCGCCGTGCGCCGCGCTTGCCAATTGACACATGCGCGACACGCATCGCGTGCTCACTTCGCAACGTACACCGAGTCTCGCAACCTCTGTCGCAATTTCCAAAATATTGCACACCACCGCATTAGCGTGCTTGACGGTGACTGCCGCGTGCATCACGCCCGTGCACGCATCCATCAATCGCTCGGCGTTTTCTTGCGCCGACGCGCGCGCCGCTTTGCCGACATTGAACGACTTTACGAGCGTCAAAGCGCACCACAATGGCGCGCTCAATGTGATGTCCAATCTATGCGTATCGTTCACCGTCGAAGACGAAACATGCGCTCGGCGTGATGCAGCATCGATAGCTTTGAATGCATCGATACACGCGGCGTACATTGCATTCAATGGTCGCTTTCCGGCGCCGTGAATGAGCTCACCGAGAGTCAACGACAATCCGTACGTGAGCTCCTCATCGGGACACGCGAGCGCGATATTCGACTCCAGCGTCGCCACACGAGTACATTGCGTGTACGTTGACATCGTCACAGCTACGAGCGATGCATGCGCCTCTGGTGTGAGCGTCGGGCCAGTGGCTTTCAATGCCTCGCACGCGGCGCCGAGGAAATTTACGACCTTGACGCAGGCGAGCGACGACACCTCCGCCCATCCGCGTGTGCTTTTCGATGCGTCCGAGGCGCTGGTCTTTGGAAGTAAAGCATTGACAGAAACCGCCATGGCGAGCTGTATCACCGCCGGATCGTAGGTTCTGTGATATTTCTCGCCGCACTCGAGTGAGGTTGCAGACACGGCGAGGCCGTAGCCGACGGCGGATACGCACGCGCCGACGACTTCGACGTACTCCATGGACATCGTCGAATCCGAAGTTGGGCTCTCTCGCGCGCATTTCAACGCATCTTCGAGAGCGGCATTTAAGCCGTTGAGCCCTTCCCAACATCGTGCGATAATTTCACCTTGCGCGTCTGTCAACTCTGGCTCGGCTGGTAAATTCGGATTACCTTCAACCCAGCCGAATTGTTCACGTTCAGGCGGGCGATGTGCGCACGTAGTCGCCGCGAACGCAGCCTCGGTGAGCAATGCTGCAAATACACATCCGGGTGTTGCGTTAACGGCGGTATTCGTGACGGTTTTGTCGGCAGGAGCTAAATGCTCACGCGCGAGGCGTTCGACAAGCGCGTACGCTTTCGCGTGCGCATTTGGCTTTGCAATCGCCGCGCTGCCACAGAGCGCGGCGTGGAATTCGTCTGTCGTGGCACCGAGTAAACGTGGTGCATCACGCCCTTGCAACTCATTTGCAAACAAAAGAGTCGCCTCGTGATAGTGCTCTTGCACGCACACTTGACATGAAATATCTGCCGCGGATTCGTCGTGCGAGCACATGAACATCCCCACCTTTCGCACGCGAATACATAAATCTATCGCCTCCGGCTCACCAAGCGCGGCTGCTGTAAATGTTAACGCATCAGAAACTTTCTGAGCAATCGAAAATTCGCTCGTATTCATGTGCATCACACCGCGGTCATTGAGGCGTTCAGCCGCGGAGATGCCGCGACGTAAACGTTTCATCGCCGCACAGGTTTCATCGTCTCCCTCAGTCCCGGCGCTTTGCTTGACGTACTCGTGAATCGGTAATCGCGACGCTGCCATCCAAAATCGATTCAATGCGTCGATGGATGCCGAAGCGCTTTGGCCAGAGGCGCAATCTGTGATGACGTCTTCCAACACGTCGCACAGCGCCGTCGCCTTTGTCCCTCGTCGCTGGCTCAACGACGTCACCAACTCTGTCGATGCTCGCACGAGCACGCTAGCGATGGTTCTAGACCATGTTTTGAAACTTGAAATGTACTGGCCAAATAACTCTTCATCCGCTGCCGTCGTCGACGTTTCGTCCGTATCCGTTTCTATAAGACAGCGAAAATAATCCATCAACCTCGGTTCAGGGATGTGCTCAAACCAATACTCATAGCTCGACGCGAGCACGCTCCATGCCTGCGAAGCCGTATCGGGCGCATCGTAAGATGTGCTCGCTGAGGTATCAGGAACCAAACGAAAGCACGCTGATTGCAGGGCTTTAATTTCCTTTCCAGCCTTGGCGGCGACGTCTGGGGTGATTTCCTCGCGCGGGCATCGCAAGCGCGACAATAGCCTAATGCGCTGAATCGCGCTCCCAACTGCCGCGGCCTCAGCACCCGCATCTTCGGGCAATGAACTGCTTTTGTCACGTATGAGGCGCGCGACGACGTCGCGTAGTTCTACGGCATCACTCGAGCGAAAGTACGGCGCGGAGGCCGTTTCGTCGGCGACTTCGCTCAATCCTTGTAAAAGCGCGGCGATGGACGTGTACACGCGCAGACACGCGCCGACGCGCATTGCGTCCATGGTGGCGAATTTCGCTATGCGAGTCACAATGTCATTCGTGAAGCCCTCCAGGCAATCGCGCACCGCTGGAAGAAGCGGTTCGCCGGGGACGTCGGGACATCCGCCGATGACGCATTGCAGTACGTTTGCCGTCGCGTCCAACACGCCTTCGCACGATGCGTCGTCATATGTCGCGGTAAATACCTTCCGACACACCTCAAGCAACTCTGGAGTTTGTCCGATGGGCACTGTTTCAGCGGCGGCGCCGAGCGCGTTCAAGACAACCTGGGACGCGAGCGCCGGGTGCGCTCGGTTTTCAGAGCGCGCCCGCGTCGACATCAATGCGTCGCCGATAGCCTGGATAAAATCAGGCATTTCACGCGTCTCGGCAAAAGCATTCGTCATACTTCGCATGACATCCACGCATTCATCGTAGGTGTCTTGAGAACGCATGAGTAACAGCGTGAGCATGGTTGTCGCGTGCGGCTCAACTAGTCTAAAATCCAACGCCGACAACGCGCTGACGACGGATGACCACCCGCGAGAGCGAACGTTGGCGTCTTGAGACTCTGCAGTAGACGCCATGCGCGAAACAAAATCACGCAACGCTTGCTCGAGAACGGTTTCATCGAGAGAAGAGTACATCTTGAAATCCATGGCGATGGTGAGCAAGCTCGTCAGAGCGCGCGTCAACGCGTCGTCGCCAGCATCCGTCGCACAGCGTCGTTTACTCTTATTCTTCTTCGTCGTCATCGGGGACAAAAACGCGTGTGAGATGGGCGTGAACACGCCAACAAAAATATCTCGTGCATCCGATTTATTCTCTTTCGTTTCGGCTTCGTACGTCGCCCGAACGAGCCAAGGCGCGACGCTCAACGCCACGTCGTCGGCGTCCTCCGCCGCTCGCGCCACTCGTCGCATGGTTTCTCGAATAAAATCCGGCACACCGCGCGCGGCGCCAACGGCGACATCTCCACCGCCCTCGCCCTCACCATGCTCACCGCCCTCGCCCTCGCCGCTCGCCGTTCGCGCCTTTTTAGCGGTACCGCGCCGTCCCGGAGCCGAGTCGGTTAGAACGCTCGGAATCGCTCGCGCGTACATTGGATGCAAAATAAACCCCCGCATCACGCCTTCACACGCCTCACGCAACGCCCGACGATCACCGTGCCCTTCGCACGCCGCCCACATCGCGCATACGCGCCATATAAACTCAAAACTAACCCCCACAGGCGCTGGTTTATTCGGCTGCGCCGCCGTCGCCTTGGCCGCGCCCGCGCACGCCGCCGCCGCCGTCGCACACAACCCCCGCTCCAGCGCCGCGTGCGCAATGTCCACGCACACCTCACACGACGCATGAAACTTCCACCCTAACGCACCATCGATCGCGACGAACGCCCGGGCGAGCACGTCGTCCTCGTCGTCGCTATTCGTCGTCGTCGCCCGAGCTCGCGCGTCGAGCGCCTTGAGCGCGTGCCCCAGCGCCGCGCTCGACGTCCCCCACCCCGCGCCAAACACCTCACCGCACCGCCCCAGCGCGCGCCACACGCGGTCGTCGCGCACCACGTCACTCGCCGTCGCCCCATCGCTCCCGAGCGCGCGCAGCGGCGGCGCTTTCGTCGACGATGATGACGCGAGCGACGCGCCCGCGTACGACGCGACGGCGAGCGCCCATTCGCCCGCGACGCGCGCGCCGACGCCGAGCGGCGAACGGTTCGCCGAACTCAGTTCGCGCGCACACATCGATGCGCGTGCGTCGTACGACGCGCCATCGGCGCCGAACAGCGCGTCGCGGATCGCCGGCGCGGACATGGCGGCGGCGAATGACGGTTGCATGTGCGTTCGCCTCAGTCGTCGTCGCGCGCGCGCGCGCAGCGATGGGCGCTACACGCGCGTCCGCGGACGGCGGCGATGGCGATGCCGCTCGCGATGGCGCCACGACGTCGTCGCACGCGTCGTGGCGCCGCGCGTCGTTGGGATACCAGGAGAAGTTTGTGCATGAATTTACGTGCGAACGCGCGCGCGTGTCGCAATTCGCGTCGCGCTCGGCGTTTGCCAAGGCGACAAGGCGCGAGGGCGGTGGCGATGATGGGCGTCTGGGCGAATGCGACGCGGATGTGGTGCCGGAGACGGCGTTTACGGTGTGGGATGCGTCGATTGTGCTGGGGAAGTACGCGAGCCGCGACGACGTGTGGTCGCGGCTCGACGCTCGAGGGCGGGCGGGCGGGCGAGCGAGCGTCGCGCTCGAGCTCGGTGCAGGCACTGGGTTGGCGTCACTTATGATTGCCACGAGCGATGCGGTGCGCGCGCGCGGAGGGGTGTTTGCGCTGACGGATTTACCAGACGTCGTGGAGTTTACCAAGAGAAACGCTCGGGACAACAAGGCGGAACACGGCGGGCATGTGCCTCGGAATTGCGCGCTCGCGGTGACGTCCATTCGATGGGGACGCGTAGAAGACGTCGATGGGCTTCCTGAAGCGTTGCGTTGGCCTGATGTCGTGCTCGGGGCGGATTTGATGTACACGTCGGATGCGGATGTCATCGAGGCGTTGGCCAAGACGACGACGATGTTGCTCAAGCCAGGGTGCGTGGGTGTTTTCGCGGCGTGTAAAGAGCATAGACCGGAAGCGATTGAAATGTTCGTGAAGTTTATGGAGCCTGAGTTTGACGTGCGACGGGTACCGGCGTCGATGGCGCATCCGGAGTATCCGTGCGACGACGACGATTTTGAGATTCTGGAATTCACGCGGAGAAGCTGATTGATTTTCACCACTGTACACAGTAGTTTTAGACTTTTAGGATGTGCGTGTGCGTTTGCGCGTTGTAATTGGACATTAATAAGCGTACCTAGGTAGCTAGAAGCTAAAGAATTTCTAAGAAGGATGGCGACCTGGCCATGATGGCCAGTGACCGCGTGGCGCGAATGGACAGGTAGACCAAATACGCCGTGACGACGCTCGCCCAAGGGAGAATGAAGACGCCCCAAGCGTACAATTCATTCACGAATGACGTGTGGAACACGCGAGCGCACTCACTCGGCGTCTTGACTTTTGCCCAAGAGGGATTTGCACGCGCGGCGATGGGGTGAACGACGCTCATCGTCGCGCCGAGCGTCCATTCGACTTCGGCACCCGTGATTTGCTCGATGAATTCGATGCGTTTGTCATTTTGCGTGAACCCCAACCCGACGTGTTCGCCTCGAGACGATGTGCTGTTGACCCGTTCGGACCCTAGCAAGGCTTGTACCAGCGCTGCGTCGAAGCAACGTCCATTCATTCTGTCCGTCGGCGTGTTTGGATCTTTGCCGTCGACGTCTCGAAGCAGCGTGTCCCAATCCATCGCGCACAGCGCTTCACCCGCCTTGGCAATTTCAGCGAGCGTGGCTTTGGGCATGGACGTGAGTGAGCCTGGAATGGCAATGGTGATAAAGTTCGTAACGTGGTACAGCAGCGACATGCCAAGGAAGCGCTTGATATTTCTGAAGCGTTCTGGCATCCTCATGTCGACGCGCTGCTCGCGCTGCATTTGTGCAAGTTGGTTGCGTAAACCTGCGACGCAATCGGCGTAAGATCCCGCGCCTTTGAGTTCGACGCCGTCGACGACGGCGGTGTAGCCAGAAAACGCGCATACGTTTGTGGATGTTCCAGCCGCCGCGAGCGCGCTTCGCCAGCGTGTCTCCATGTGATTCGCGCCGTAGCCCAAAAACGATTCCACCTTGACCACATCGCGTAAATCACGCATAGATTTCACGAGCGAAGCTTTACCTTCAGTCGGGAGTGCAACGTATTGCACGCTTCCACCGCCAACGTCGATGGCACCAACGCTATTCGTCAGCGGCGTTTCGACACGGCTAAACGGCCGAGCGCCTGCGCGCAACTTCCCGACGGATGTCACATCTACGTTTGATAAATAATTCGCCGCAAGCCAGGCATAAAACCCTTCATCGGCACCATCAATAGTCTTAAAATGCCCGTGTCCAAACGACAGCGTCGTCTCGCGCTTGACCGCGTCTCGAACCTCGGCCCAAAGCGCCTGCTGCTTCGCCGGCGTCAACACCCGAAATCCAGCCGTAGCCCACACGTAAACCTGCGCGTTCGCCCGTCCGCGCGCGTCATTATCAATATTCGCCTGCGCCAATTTCAGCGCTGGAATGAGCTCTTCGCGAACTCGACCACCCATATCCGCCAACGCCGTCTTCGTCTTGGCTTTCTTCCCGAGCGTCTCTAGCGTAAACAACGACGAGCTTTCGCTCGGCGCGCTCACCTTGAACGCGTGCGCTCGACACCCCGTAGACCCAGCGTCAACGAATACCACGTATTCAGGCGCGCGCCAGCACGTGTCAGAACGACGTTCGTGCGTGAACACGGCGCACACCAACGCCAACGCCGCGCACGCCGCGACGAACGCGCGCGGACGCCAAATCGGCCATCGCCCCGCACCCGCGCCCGCGCCCGCGCCAATCGTCCCCACAGATGACGACTTCCCAATCGCCCCGAGCGAGTTTTCGCGCGAATGCCCCAGCGACGACGTCGTAGACGACCCCCGAGTGCCATCACCATGATTTATCATCATCGTCGTCGACGCCGCGCCCGTCGTCGCCGTCGTCATCGCCGCGTCCTCGCCCGCGAACGACGCGTCGGACGCGCGCGATGGCGACCGTCGGAGCGCCACGTCCGCGCGCGATGTCGCTCGACGCATGCGTCGTGCGACGTTTTAGTGCGTCGCCTTCTGATGCAATCGCCACTCAGCGCCGCACGAACATGTTCGTCCCAACCGTCGACCTGTCGCGCGCCGACGCCGCTGACGTCCTCCGCCGCGCGCTACACACGTCCGGGTTCTTCTACCTCGCGCACGACGGCGTCGTCGACGACGGCGTCATCGAGGACATGCGCGCGAAATCCAAGGCTTTCTTCGCGCTCGATGTCAATGTCAAGTCGCGCATCGACGCCGCTGGGTCGTCGCGCGGATGGACGCGCATGCGCGCAGAGACGCTCGATGCGGCGCATTCGAGCGCGGGAGATAGCAAGGAGGGCGTGTACATCGGTCGCGAGTGCGCGAGCGAGGAGTTGGAGGGAGACTACGCGACGTTAGTTGGGCGAAACAAGTGGCTCGATGAAACGAGCGAGGCGTCGATTCGCGGGTATCGGCGCGCGATGGAGCGATATTACGACACAATGGTTGGGATTGGTATGCGCCTTTTAACATTTGTCGCTGCGGCGTTGGATGTGGAGGAGGATTATTTTGACACGTATTGGACGCCGACGCATAACTGCGTCCTTCGACCGCTTCGTTACGCGGCGGTTAAATCAGACGCGAACGCCGGGACATTTGCCGCCGGCGCGCATAGCGATTACGGTGGGTTGACGATTTTAAAAACTTTGGATGATGTGCCCGGACTGGAGATTTACGACGAAGCGACCGCGAGCTGGATTGCGGTGCCGCCACGGGAGGACGCGTTTGTGGTGAACATCGGCGACCTTCTCGAGAGATGGTCGAATGGGCGCTTGAAATCGACGAAGCATCGCGTTATGACGGCTGGAGACGTCGAAAGACATAGCGTGGCGTTTTTCTTTGAGCCAGATTACTTTGCGGTCGTGGAGCCCATCGTGCGAGACGTTGATGACGTGCCAAAGTACGACACGATACGATTTGGCGACTACTTGCTGGCGCGGTACGCTGAAACGTACGCCAGCGCCGATGGCTCGTAGTCTAGTATAGTATTGCAATAGCGATGATTACATCTTCTTCGTCGCGATCGCTTCGCGCATGGTACTGCGAATTACATCCGCGTTGGCGTCGATCCAATCCACGCGCGCGGCGTAATTTTCGGCTCGCAACGCCAACTGCGAAATGTCGTCCTCCTTGGCCCAGCTACGCGCGACGAAATAGACCACGGTTTCCAACACGCGAAGCTTAATTAAATCCGGCAACGCGTCGATTTCAGCCTCACTCGGGTTGGATTCCAAAACGAAACCGCGAATGTAATCCTTAACAAACGGCGTTGGATCCTTTTCGCCGACGTATTTGCTCAATCCGGCGGCGGGTTCCATGAACGCCCAGTCGTAGGATGCGAATTCAAAGTCTAAAATCCCAGTCACCTTTCCCGTGACTTCATCGATGAGGGTGTTATCATAATGCACGTCACCGTGAATCAGCGTCGAAGGTAAGCCACCCTTGGCTTCGATATCCGCGAGCGTCACTTCGAGCGCTCGAATGGCATCGAGTAAACGATTGACGGCGTCGCGCTTTTCATCCAATCCCGCGTTCGTGTTCGCCTCATCATAGAATCCATCGCGCGAACCACCCTTATTTTTAAACGCACCGAAAATATCGCGATACACAGACGTGGGCGACGTCGGACACACCGCGCGCACGTCCGCCTCAGCGTCGCGCAAGCACGCGCTCATGAGCGCCGTCGCCTGACCAACCTCAAACGCGCTTCGCGTCTTCGGCAACGTCCCCGGAATGAGCTCAAACACGCACGCCGCATCGCCGCTAGGCAACACGACGAACGTGCTCGTACCATCTTCGAGCGACTTCAACGCCTTGGGAATGGCAAACGGAAGCTTGCGCGCTGCGGCGGCGCGTCCCGCGGCGGCGAGCACCGCATGCTCAAAAATCACGCGCGCCGTGTCCTGGCCATTGTTATGCAAGCGCACGACGCGTCGCGCGCCCGTGGCGTCGTCGACGTAGCGCACGTGATTATTTACGCCCCCGGACGTGGGCGCCAGCGCGAACGGGCCGTCGGCGAGGAACGCGGCGCAGGCTTTGAGCAAGTCGGCGTCTTCCACTTCCGCAAACGTGGTCGTGCTTACGACGCCGCTCGTGGCGGCTCCGGCGGCTGGCGCCGGCGTCGGGGCGGCGGAGGATGCGGCGATGGTGCGCGTTCGATGGTGTCGCGAATGCGGCGCCACGGCGCGCGCGGTGGCGGCGGAGGTGGCGAGGCGCATGCCGTACAGTGAAGGGGGCTGCAACTTTATCCACTTTATTCATACGCTCAGCCGTCGGCGCGCGCGCATGAAATGGTGGCGTAAGCCTTAGCGTTGAGCGTGCGCGTTACAAGTAGCTAGTGCAGTGCAGTGCTGGAATGTCTGCCGAGAAGAATTAATCTAAAAAATGTAAGCATGTGCGCCGATTTCGGGCGTGTTTGAATAGAGTCGCGCCCGAAGCGACTCCAGGGGCGCGGCGTCCTTAAAAAGGGGACGCGGCGCTGAGTTAATGTACACGGACTACTACGGTCCGGCGGAACGAGTGCCACGGCGCCACGTGGATGGTTTTGTGCTTTGGCTTTGCGCACCACCGAGGCCTTTACTTTGAAGCTCGGACGCGATGTCGACGACGTCGTCGTGACGGACGTGGTGACTCTGCTTGGATGGTCGAGCGAGACGATTGGATGCTTTTACTTCAGCTTGCGCGCGCATTTGCGCGCAAACATCAAAAATTCGCCACTCTTCGACGCGACTACGGCGGCATGATGATTCCAAGAATGCGAGTGTCACCGTGCTGACGCTCACGCTGGCATCCTTGACGGCGTCGAAGACTTCCAACGCTTCGTCAATCATGCCCTCGTGGCAACACACCTCGATGAGGCTTTCGTACATGGCGCGAGTGTCACCGATGTAGTCCTTACCTTCACTCGAAGTGTGCTTTCGTGCGTCCAGAAGTGCTCCATATCGCGTCGTGCTTCGCCAGATGCTCAACGCCGTATCAATTCTGTCGCCGCGAGCGAGAGCGACAATGAGCGCGCAGTGAGACTCGGAGTCGAGCACGCCGTTGGCATCATCACCATTCGCTTCAGCACGCTTGTACGAGCCTTCATACACGCCAAGCGCACGCGCGAGTAAAAGTTGAGCGTCATCCGGATCTGGGCTCGTAGATGCCACACTGAGCACGGCGACAAGCGCCGAGCGCGTATTGACATCCAAAACGTATCCCGCACGCGCACAGCGCTTCGCAGCTTCCCACGCCCATCCAACGAAGCCGTCACGGCTTGCAGCGGTGATGAATGCCATGAGCGTCAACCCAGACGGTTCTAAGTTTCTCGAATCCATCATAGATAAGAAACGATTAGCTCTTTCAACGTAGCCAGTGCGGCAAAGCGCGCGTATGACTGTTTCAAGAGTCTCGCTTTCAACCGTCCCTCGTCGGCGCACGATTTTCTTCACCTCTTCAAGCATTTCCTCGATTCTTCCAGCGCGAGAAATAACACGCACGAGCGCATTAGAGCACCAATCGTTCATCATGACGTCGCGCTCTGTCATTTGCTGTAGAATCGCGTACGCGCGCTCGACGCCCTCTTCTGGGTCTTCGCACACCCAGCACGCGTGCAACACACATCCAAACGTCACGCTCGTGAGCTTGACATTCGCTTTCAGCATACGATCGTATGTTGCAAATGCCGAATCCGCTCGGTGTGCCTTGACTTGTGCATCCATAAGCGAGGTGAATAAGAATTCATTTGGCATCACGCCGTCGTCGATGGCGGTGTTGAACAACTTTTCTGCTTCATCTGCGCGGCTACCATCGTGCGAGCGACTCAGGGAAACAATCAAACCAACGTACGTGCGTAGCGATGGCGGAATGCCATTCGCAATCATGTCATGATACAGCTCAAGTGCCTTGACGTCTTCTCCATTTGTCGCGCACGCGCCAATCAATGTGTTGTACGTAATGGTGTCGGGAATTTGATTTTCCATCACGCGCACGTCTCGCGGCGATGCCCCGTGATCGGTATCCTTCATTCGTCGAAACGCGTGCATTTTCGCCTTCATTTCACTGTACAACTTGAACGCGCTCTTGAAATCACCAAAGTGTAAATACACAGAAATCGCGGCGTTGCACACGCCAGTGGAACGCCGAATAGACTCGGGGTAATTTTCCAAAATGCGGAGCATCTGTTCAAAGTACGGTCGCCCTTCTTTGCATGCGTTCAACGCGGCGGAGATGGCGTGATCTTCAGGGCGCATCTGCCGCTTGGTCATGATGTTGATGACTTCGATGGCGCGAGCAGGCTGTCCCACGCGAGCGCACAGCGTGATGAGCGCGCACCACACGCGCGCGTTGGGCGTCTTGGTCGCCGTGATTGCATCAGTCGAAGCCGCATCAGCGAGCGCCGCGACGAGAGCCTCGCCACGTTTCAACGCGACTGTTTTATCTATTTGATTCAACGTTACCCCGTGAGCGTAGGCGTTGAGTAAAGACGCCACCATGTGGTCGTTGCCGGCGACGCCGCACACTCCAGACGACAACGCTCGTTCAAACATGTCAACTGACCACTGCACGTCGGTCTCATCCGACGCCGCTCCCGCAGCGAGCATGGCGCCATAGGTAATGATCGTTGGCTCGAGTTTGTTTGCGCTGAGCTCTTCCCACGCGCGAAGGGCGCCCGCGAAATTGCGCTGTCGCGTCGACGCCGAAATCAACCCATTGTAACTCCGAATATTTGCCGCGACTCCGTTCGTGGTTTTCATGCGCTCAAGCGTCGCCTTGGCAGTGTCGTAATCCCCTCGCGCAGCGCAAACATCAATAAACGAGTTGAACACGATCGAGTCGACCTGATTCGCGTCAGTAGCCTCCGCAAAAGCGTCTCGCGCCGCCTTGAAGTTGCCGCACTTGCCCGCGGTTGAAATCAACGCCGAGTACACGATTGGATCGGGAAGCACGCCCGCATCGACTCGCCGAGCCTCAAACGCGGCCCAGGCGGTGTGCCAGTCTCGTGTCGTCCCGCACGCGCTAATCACTGCGCAATACAAATCCCCGTCCGTGCGGTCGAAATCAAACACCTTGGCGTACGCCAGCGCCACGTCCACGCGTCTCGCGTCTCGACACGCGTGCACGAATTTCTTATGCGACTTGCGCAGCGCTTCATGCACGCCATCCGACACTACAAACATCATCGCCCCACTCGCATCGATTGCATTCGCGCCACCAGCGCCAGCGCGCGCACCACCAGCAGCAGTGCGTTTCCGCGCCGACGTCTTCAACGCCTTGGCCGCGTTCTCCAGTTCCCCTCTCGCCACATACGCCTCATGCGCGCGAATCACCGCCGCATCATCATCCACATCAGAACCCACACCATCAAACGCACCCACCCGCGGCGACGACGTCGACGCAGCATACCCCACCTCGCGCGCGCGTAAATCCTCGTATCGCATCGCTCGATACGCGCGCGACGCGCTCGCTTTCGCCTCCTCCCCCACCCCGCCGCCGCCGCCGCCGCCGCCGCCGCCGCTCGCCGCGTCGCGCCCGCGTCGCTCTCGCGCACCATCCCGATCAGGCACGATCGCTCGCGCGCGCACATCGCGCCGCGTCCGCGCGCCATCGCACGCGTCCGTTCGCCCATCGCCCAGCGCCGCAGCCGTCACGCGAGGACACATCGTCATCGTCATCGTCGTCGCCGTCGCGCCGCGGTGGTGCCGCCGAGACCGCCGCCGCGGCGCACCGCGCTCGGGCGCGCGCACCGCGCGTCGTGCGATCGCGGTGGCGTCCATCGCGCGCGTGCGGCGACGAATGAACGACGACGAATGAACGGTGGGGCAGGGCACGGGGATGGTGGATGTCTTGTATGTACCCCTACCGTGCGATGACACAGGTACATACACGACATCGACCGATCGTGACCCCATCGAGGCACGTGGTGTGGGGGGCATATGGCCTGGTCATGATTGGTCGAATGCACTTTTTTGCGTGGAGGACACCGCACAGGGTCGCGCGCCGACGGGGTGCGCGCCGGTCACGACAGTCGGTCGCGCGGTGCGGCGTGGGGTGGATTTGTTGTTTTCGCGCCACCGCGCGGTGTTCGTCGTCGTCGTCGTCGTCGTCGTCGTCGTCGTCGTCTGTCGCGTATTCATCTCGCGTCGTGCGTCGTCTGTCTCGGGTGTGTGGTGTGTGTTGGTGTGGTTGGTTGCACTTTTGCACTTTTTGGCGCGTCAAAGTCGTCGATAGATGGACGAGGAGGACGCGCGCGCGCGGATTCGCGATGGGGAGACGTCGCACGATAGTGATGCGTGTGCGTCGACGCGTGAGGTGGGACCACGGAGGTGGTGGGTGTGGCGGTGGTTGACGTGCGCGCGCGCGGACGCGGACGCGGAGGCGGAGGCGCGACGAGGCGGACGCGGGACGTATGATGCGTATGCCACCACGGCGTCGGCGCGTGAGGTGACGGCGAGGGCGGATGAGAGTGCGGCGAACGCGCGGTTGAATGCGTTTTTAGGGAACGTACCGTTGCCTGTGCATGAGACAGAGGTGACAAAGTATACGCGACAGAGCGTGGACAGCGCGTTGCAACTGGCGTACGCGGCGCAGTCGTCGTCATTCGCGGCGTCGACATCGAGCCAGGGTGGAGATGGCACGTTTATCAAGCGTATGTCGTTCGCAGCGCCTAAGCACGCGCGGTCGTCGTTTACGGCGCGCGTGGAAAGCGTCACCGAGACGTTGATGGACGACGTTAGAGCGTCCATCGAGAATTGGGTGGGCGAAGCCGAGCGCGTAAAGCCTTCGGAAACAGAGACCAAGGTGATTGCGAAAACGCTATCACAGACGTTTATATTTGCGCAATTAGATGGTAAACTGCGGGACAGCGTGGCACGGGCGATGTTTTTAATCACTGTCGAGGATGGCGCGACGTTAATGGAGGAGGGCTCGCCCGGGGACGCGTTGTACCTCGTCGCGGACGGCGCGTTTGATGTCTTTCAATCGCGCATGGGCGTGAATATTAAGGTGGCCACGCGCTCGTGTGGTGACGTACTTGGGGAATTAGCACTGCTGTATAGGACGCCGCGAAATGCGACGGTGAAAGCGGTGGGGACATCGCGCGTGTGGGTGTGTCCGCAGTACGTCTTCAAAATGACGGTGAAGCATAGCGTGACGGCGTCGAAGCTCAACAAGAATGTCTTCTTGGAGCAAGTACCCGCGTTTTACAAATTACACATAGACACTCGAAAAGCATTAGCGGAGCAGCTGAACACGCGCACGTTCGCGGCGGGGGAGATTATAATACGTGAAGGCGCGTCCGCGAGCGAGGGGTTGTTTCATCTCATCACGTCTGGGCGCGTCGTCGTGAGCAAGTCAGATCCCGACACCGGGGACGAGCGAGTGGTGAATCATCTGTTTCGCTATGACTTTTTCGGTGAAATCGAGTTGCTGACGAATGCGAGCACGTGGTCGCACACCGTGCGCGCTGGAGACAACACACCGATAGTGTGTTACGTGCTCCACCGCGACGCGCTGCTCAACACGCTCGCGCCCGCACACGAGGCGCTTGTGGATGCGAAATCGGCTGAGCGCACGCGCAAACGTATGAGTGAGCTGAAAGGCGAGAATAATTGGTGCAAGGCGAATATTAATCTGAGAGAAAGCGCGCGCGTGGGTGGTACCAAGGCTAACATACTTGTGCAAGGGTGCGCGAATCCGTCGACGTTTCAGGCGGCTCGCGACGGGTTCGTGACACACATCGAGTTGATTGAGAAAGAGCTCTTAGGCGGAGGCTCAGCCGGGTGCGTGCATAGGGTTGTCATTAAAAGTGGCGTCCAAGGTCATTCGTTTGCGCTGAAGCGGGTGCGCAAGATTGCGGTTAAAGGAAGTCCCGGGCACATATTTTGTGAAAAGGAAGTCACACGTGAAATTAGCCACTTTTCGCTCATGTGTCAGCACGCGAGCTTTCAAGATACACATCACTTGTACATGCTGTTCGATTTTATGGACGGATGCGATTTGATGGATGTACTCGCCAACTATGTGCAGATAAAAAACATCCCAACGGCAATCAATGGTAAAGTCACTATGGTGCGCACGCAAGTCGGCGTGAACGAAAACATGACGCGATACTTCGTCGCGATGCTCATATTGGCGTTTGAGTATTTGCACGACAATGGTATCATATATAGAGACTTGAAACCTGAAAACGTGCTTGTATCGCTCAATGGCCAATGTAAACTCGGCGATTTTGGGTTCGCAAAGAAGCTCGGCGTCGGAGACAAGGCGTTTACGTTTTGCGGCACGCCTGGATACGTAGCGCCAGAAATCGTGCTGTCCAAAGGCTATGGGCTTGCAATTGATTGGTGGGCGCTGGGCGTACTGACGTACATTGTAATATCCGGCGTTCAGCCGTTTAATTCGTCGTCGCCGACGGAACAAGATGATCCATTGAGCGTTATGCGGCGCATTGTAGACCCGGCGTTTGAGGTGAGCTATCCAACGTTTGCCACGAATGAGGTGTGCGACTTCATTTCAAAATTACTCAAACGTGACGCGAAGACACGTCTAGGCAATGTCCACGGCGGTGTTCGACAAGTTAAAAGTCATCCGTGGTTCACGGGATTCGACTGGAAGCTTTTAGAGCAAGGACGGTATACACCAACGCCGATTGCCATTCAATCCGAGTTTTTAAAACTCAGAAAACAACGTTTGCAAGAGATCGAGCGAGATAGTTTACTGGCCACGCAAATCGATGCCACGCGACCGGCAGAAGACGCCGCTCTCGTTAAGGCGATAGAAATTTTCAAAGAATTTTAGATACATGTACATGTACCGGTAAGTACATGTACATGTAAATTGTAAATCTTACACATGTATCGTTACACAAGCGTCAAGCGTAAGCGTTTAGCGCTTGAACAAAAATTGTAAATCTTCAGTGGTGAGCTGTGAGAGTGCAGCTTGATTTCCATCCATGCATCCTTCGAACACGAGCTGCTTTTTTTCTTGCAACTCCATCATGCGCTCCTCGATTGTATCCTTGGTAGAGAAGCGAACGGCGGTGACTGGGCGACTTTGACCGATGCGGTGCGCGCGCATAACGGCTTGCATTTCAACCGCTGGATTCCACCACGGTTCGAGAACGTACACGTAGTTTGCCGCTTGTAAGTTCAAACCTTCACCGCCAGACTTGAGACTCATGAGAATAACACTGACGTTCGGATCTTCTCTGAACGCTTGCAAGTTTGCCGCTCGCTGCGTCACGGGCATTGAACCGACCAACTTGGCGATGGTGAATTTCGCCTTTTTAAGACGCCACTCAACCAAATCAATCATATGCGTGTACTGTGAGAACACAATTGCCTTGTTAAGGTGACCATTTTCTTGGTTACGCATATCACGTAACGAATTCACGAGCGTTTCAACCTTTGTGCTCGACGTGTACTGGCTCAAATCGAATTTCGACAAAATTGACTTGTCTGGCAAGACGTCCTTGAATCGATTTGTCTTGACTTCGCGTTTGACATCATCCAAGCTATCAGGGGTGAAATCAATCGTCAAACCAGTGCGACAGACCGGGCAGGTGACTTTTTTACCATCAGTCGGAGCGCACGACGCGTACTGCATGATGCACTCGCGATGGAAGATGTGCTTGCATCCCGCCAGCGCGGCGTCTTCAGCTTCAATTTCATCTTGACACATTCCACAGTAGAACTTGGGTTCATCAGCCTCTGCGGGAGCTTCAACTTTTGGTGCATCCGGTGCGTCTTTCTTCACATTCGCGCTCTTCGAATGAATCACCAAGTACGGATGATCGCACGCCTGACGAAGTCGAGCCAAAAGTTCGAAAATGTGCGCGTAGTTGTGCAAAACGCTCCCCTTCTTCACAAACGCGTCAAATGTCGCGCGCGTCTTCATATACAACGAATCATAAAAATCCCGCTCTTCTTTGCTAAATTCATTCTCTTGGATCGTAATCGTCAAATTCGGAAGCTTGACGTCCTCCGAGCGTTCAGCCTTCGTGCGCCGCAACTGCACGGGGAGTAAAATATCGTTTCGCAACGCCAACATCGCCTTCTTGCCATCGCCCACGTAACCGTATCGATTGATTGGATTTAAAATCGCCCGATTGAAGTACGAATAATGTCGAGGAGCGCCGCATCCACATCCGACGCAAAAACGCGCTTCCGGGCCGAAATTCCACGAGAGCAGCTTACATTCACACCCCTTCGTGGAGCAAAAGTAGTATGCGTGCGGATCCATACGCAAGAATCTTACCAAGCTGTACAAGTCGCCGATACGATTCTGCAGCGGCGTTCCGGTCAGACACCACTTGAACGAGGATTTGAGAGCGTAGATACACTTTGCAGTGTTGCTCGTTCGCGCCTTGATTTTATGCGCCTCATCGAGCACGATGCGATGCCACACCGTGCGATGAAGAATGGAGTCAGATAAATCAACCGCGTCTAAGTCATCGTCGTCATCGCCGCCAGCGGATTTCGTGGGACTGGTGGTAATGTCATCCGCAGTGCCTACCACTGGGGTGTCGTTTTCGACATCTTTGTCTTCGTTCTTCACCGTCTTTTGCTTCGGCGTCTCCTTCTTCGTCTTTGTCTTTGTCTTCTTCACCTTTGGCTCTTCATCGTCTTCACTATCGTCAAGAATGACGACTTCATCATCGTCGCTTTCACTTTCAGGGGCGTAATCGCTTTCTTCTTGATCAGCATCGTCATTGTCACTTTCATCGCGCAAGCTCTTTTTTGCCTTCTTCGCCGGTGCTTTCTTTGTCGCGGTCGTGCGCTGCGGACGCTTTTTGGATTTTGTCACGGCGCTCGCAATCGCCTCCTCGGCCGCTTCCTCTAAAGCCTTTCCGACAAGCGCCGCTACGATTTCCGATGGGGGCCTCGGCAGTTGCGCAATCAAAGTTTTCATGTCACGCGTCAACTCATCGTCGCCGTCATTGATCACTTCAGTCTTTATGTCCTCCGGCTCTTCCTTGATCGCGTCGCCGCCCGGCGCGAGACCTGCCGCGGCGCGTTCACGCGCTTTGTGCGCGCCATCATACATGCTCATCACTGGACGTCCTGCTTTTGCCATGAGTTCCTTGTAAAAGTTGGCAGGCGTAGGCAAAGGCTTTTTCACATCGCTCGCATTTCCTTCTTTAATCTTTAACGTCCGCATCGCCTTTTCATTCGCCGTGTCTCGGGTGACTTCGCGTCGCGCCAGCTTTTCAGATCGCACAGCATCCGGGCCGCAAAAGTACTTCAAGTGCACCTTCATAGATCGTGGAAGATACTTTTTCCCGCACCATTGACACGCCACCATGTGTCGATTGATAATCTTCCTCCAATCTGCTTCGATAACGGGATACGTCGTGAGCACGACGTCGTATCCTTTAAAATCGTCATCCACTACACCCGCACGATTGGCGTAATACACGAGTACTTTCAACGAGCCTTCATCGACGCATGTCTTGATTTCTTGCTCCCACTGCACCAACGCCGACGTCGGCACAACGACTAACGTCGGCGGCGGTCTATCTTCTGCCGTCACCATTTCCCCAGCATCCGCGCGACGCTTCATCCACTTTTCCTTTTGCGCCAACAACATGGCGATGCACTGAATCGTCTTCCCCATCCCCATCTCATCCGCCAATATCCCTCCGCGAATATCGCTCGCTTCGTTGTCGCACATCCAACTCAGTCCTTCCGCTTGGAACCTCAACAATTCGCGCGTCAACGCGCGCGGCTTCTCCGCCGGCTCAATCACCGGTCGACACAAAAAGCTCGCATCATTTATATCCAGCTCTTCTTTCTCAATCTCGGGTTTCTCGTCGCTCGTCAACGTCGCGAGCAACACGTCCTGGTCGCCTTGTCGTAAATCATTCACCCCGTACAAAGACTCCCGCAGCTCCTCCAGCGTCAACCCGGGCAAGCGCAAACACTGCGGATGCATCCATTTATTAATCCAACCGTAATCCCCTCCGCGATACTTTAACGGCGCGCCGATGCGCACCGTGTCCTTGTCAATCTTCTCGCTGCATTTGCCGCACTTGCCGCGACCAGACTTGGCGTACTCAACCATGTGCGTAAACGGCGTGAATGACTCGCTATCGTCATCGTAGATTGGACGCCACGTGACGCCCTTTCCGTCCCACGCGTCGACGACGGTGAGGAGAGACATCGTCGATGCGCTTCGCGGCGCTGAGTGCGGATAGATGTGTATCGAGTACGCCTGAGTGATGATGACGATGGCATTTTTTTGTGTACGAGCAAGAGCGTCTGTGTGCGCGTGTGCGTAATCATAGCATCGCCGCGCATGAATGAATACTATTATTAACAATATAAACATTTATCTCGCCACGAATGCCCCCGGGACGGCGTCGACGATGGCGCGCGCGTCGGCGTCGTCGAATCGAAAGCACGCGAGCAACGCCGACGCAAAGGCTTTCAAGGCGTCGTCCGACGCGTCGAATGCAGCGTCAATCTTTGCGTTATCGCGCGCGCTAGCGTCATCAGTGAGCGTCGGCAGTAGCACGTCTTCTAACGCCGTGTACGACGCGCGAGCGGCGTCGAGCGCGACGTAGACATCGATGGATTCGGCGCTCGAGGGGTCGTTGAACGACGCCGGTCCATCCGTCGCCGAACGCGCTAAAATCGATAGCGTGCACACATCCTTCACTTTGGAGTACGAATCTAAAATCCCACGCGGTTGTAAGCAATCCAACGTCGCTTCGGCTATTTTCTTTTCCAACGCGTCGACGTCGGCGTAGTCGACGACGTCGCGACGGAGGTTAGTTAACCGCGCGCGGCTCAACGCCACCGGACCCATGAGAAAGCGCGCATTCGTCGCGCGTCTCGCCGCGCCGAGCGCCTCGAACGGGTTCGCCGCGCGCGCAGGCGCGGGACACATCGTCACCGCCGTCGCAAGCGCGCCAAATGTCGTCGCGAGCGCGCGGCGCGTCATCATCGAGGACGGTGCGCTATCCGCTTCGTTGACGACATCTTCACCACCATCGCGCGCGCTCGCACGCGCGTCTCGCGCGCGACAGGCGCGCGCGCGCCGACTGCGCGCCCCAACGTCGCGCTGACTACGCGTCGCGCACGTCGTCGTCGCGCGCGACGTCGTCGTCGTCGTAAACGTGGTTGACATTTAAATCAACGAGAGGCGCAAAGTAACGTCCACGTCACTTCGCGACGCCAATCATGTCCGCCGACGCCGACACGCACGCGCAAGACATCCAACGCCTTCGCCGGCTGCTCCAGGGCCAGACCGAGAAGACGCACGCGCTCTCGCGCGCGGTGGAGAAACTGGAGCAGCGCATCGATGCGTCCTCCAACTCGGGTGGCGGCGCGCAAACCACGTACGAACGCGCGGTGGAGGCGTGCTGGACATCCATCGACGCCGAAGGGTCGAAAATTGGCGGTATTGGCAGCGATGACGGCGCGTCGAGCGACTTGAAACGCGGGATGCGGGCGACGCATGAGACATTGGTGACATTCGCGGATGGAGGCGCGCTGACGGTGCGCGCGGCGTCTACGCGCGCGGATTATCTTAATAACGCCGATGAGTTCGAGTCGCGCCCGGTGACGCTAGAAAAAGTTAAGTATGCGAAGACGCTGACGCGCGGGCGCGAGGGCGTGCGCGTGAAGGCGAGCGTGGTGCCGTTCGGGGCGGAGGGCGTGGACGCGGTGTCTGGAGGCGTGTTTGGCGGCTCGCGACGCGGGCACCAGCTCACCGGATTCGGCGCGGATGGAGGGGATTTAATCGGTCGATGTCACACGGATTCTATGGGCGCGTTGGCGGTTGAGTTTAATCCGCACACTGCGTTGCATGTAGGCGTGTTTACGGGCAATCGTCAGCCCGAGGACGGTCGAGGGAAGGTTTTGGCGCAGTTGACGACGAAGAAGACGAGCTCGACCAAGCATACGAATGTGGCGATAAACGCGTCTCGTTCGCAGGATGGCGAAACGCTCGTTGGGGTTGCGTTGACATTCGCGAAGACGCTGCCGAAGACGACGCGAGCAATCGTGGCGAGCGCGTGGGGGTCGATGTCACCGATGCGAGGCGGCAAATCGAGAGAAGACTACACGGAGTGGGGCGTCGCCGCGACGTTACCACCGACGACGGGTGCGAGCGTCGTGAAAAATTCTGGCTATGGAGTGGTTATTGGTAAGCCTGCGAATCGCGGTGGCGTCCAAGCTGAAGCGTTCCTTCGTATAGGCGGCGATGGTGAAGAGCCGGGCGCGACGCTCGTGCCGGGCGTCGTGCTCTCCGTGGACGACCGCGGTCGACGAGAAACCGCCTTTGCGTGTCGCGCACACTGGCTGTGGTAGTCGCACGCCGTTTACATCCACACTACTTTTGATTGTTCCACTATAATAATACACATTTTTCTTTTCGTCTATTGCGCGCATCGTTTCATATCGTTTCATTTCGTTCATTCCGCGTACACCTTTTCTTTGAGCCAATGCGGTCGTTTGTCTCCCGGTGATTTTGGCGGTCGAGACGCCGCCTCAGCTTCTTGCTTGATCGCGTACTCTTTTGCTTTGACTTCGGCCACCTTTAATGCCACCTCACGTGCCTGTTTGTCTTCTTGATTACTCAAAATGAGATAATGCGCCACCGACTCAAATCCCGCCGCCAACGCCTCTCGATACATCGCCCCCGTCGGCGGCCATCCTCGTCGCGTGCGACAAAAACTGCAGTTACAAATATCCCGACAACTCGGACACTTCCAATCCGCCCCGCGCGCGTTCACTTCGAGGATATTCTCCCCTTGACGCATCATTAAGCAATCCCCGCAGTACACCCCGCGCATCATCCCGCACGTCTCGCATTTCGTCCGCATGCCCTTTGTCTTTTGTCTACACTGATGACAGCACTGCGCGTTCACCTGGTCGTACACCCGCCGACCGTGTTCGTCGCACCCATCGACAAACAGCGTCCAGGGCGTCTCGCACGTCCCTAACGCCGCCACTTGCGCGCTCGAATATGTTTCTTCGTTGTACGTCGGCTCGTAGAGCTCGCGCGCGAGCTCCGCGTCGGTGAGCTCTGGCGGGGCCTCACCGCGTGCCCGCCGCGAGACGCGCCGCGGTGCGTCGATCTTCGGTTTACGAGCTTTCGGTGGCGACATCACGCGACGTCGCTTGTGTTCGCTCGCGGCGTGCGCGGCGGCGGTGGCGGCGATCTTTTGGCTCGCGTTGAGCACCCCGAGCTCCGCCATGCGCGCCTTGTTCGCGGCGATGCGCGCGGCGCGTTCGGCTTCGTACGTGTTTTCCTGCGACATGGCGCGGTCGGCGTCGAGTCTCCGCGCGTCGTTCGCGGCGATACGCGCGCGGCCGACGTCGCGGCGGTGCGTGTCGCGGCGATGAATGGCGCTGAGTCAACAACATCAGCCGCGTTTAAAACAAGATGATGATGATTCGCGTACGAGTGCGAGCACCAACTCCGAGAGATATATGATATGAATACATAATGAAACAACACATGCGGTGGCTATGCTATTACCCGCGCCACGGCGCGATGTTCACAACGCGGCGGCGCACATTGGACCGTCCAAGGCGTACGACGACGACGACGACGTAACCGAATCTTGTCCAAACAATCCGCCCATCACCGCGCGTCGTTTTCTACGCGATCACGGCTGGTGATGACATCGCACACCTCTTTCGCGCGCGCGTATACGCACACGCTCACCGCGCCGTGCGCGGCGTACATAACGCACGTCACGGCGAGCGCTCCGACGCCCGCGGCTCTGGCGCTCGCCCGAGCCGCGAGCACTACCGCCGTCACCACCGCGCACGTCGCGTCCGCGCTCGCGCAGCACGCGCTCATGACTTTCAACGTCACCATGGCACCGATCGCGCCGCTGCGGCCGCGCACGCTCGGAAACGCGTACAACGCGCTCGCGGCGATGCCGAGCACACCGAGCGGTAACGACGCGTACGACAAACGCCTCGCGCACGCGACGAACGCCACGCTCAGCGCGAACCACGCGTTGATGAGCGCGCGCGTGGTGCGCTGATTCCACACTCGTATTGCGCGCGCGAGCGCGACGGCGGGAGACTCGTCGTCGACGGCGTCCATGGACCGCGCGGCGGCGAGTGACCGCATTCACTGGCGCTTCAGCATCCATGGGCGCCGCCGACGCGGATGGCGCGGATGGCGCGGACGACGCCCTGACGCGGCGCGGCGAAGCGTTTCTCGCCATGTTTGACGACGCCGATGCGCGTGACGGTGGCGAGACGCGCGCGAAGGTGAAGGGAAAGGTGTCGAAGACGACGACACAATCAAAATCAAAGGCGGCGGCGCGAAGTTCGTCGTCGACGGGCGCCGCGCGGGCGTCTGTGCGAGCGAGGACGACGGAGACGACGACGGTGGGTGCGAGGACGACGACGTCGGCGGCGATGGCGTCGGCGTCGGCGTCGGCGTCGGTGCGCGCACCAGTGGTACAAACCATGGTGTTTGACGGCAGACGCGTGACGGCGCTCGGCGCTTCGACGTCGTCGACAGCGACGCCTAAACCGCCCCCAGGGGCTGGATTGATTGATACCAAACGCGCTCGTAAGGCGTTTATGAGCGCGAAGACGAGTCGGGTGTTTGATGAGGATGTGGCGCGCACGGAGGCTAAGATAACAGACGCGGACGCGGACGCGGACGGTACGGCGCGGTTCGGCGGTATGAGCGCATTAAAATCCGAAGTCGAGGCGTTCGGGATCAAAGGATTAGGGAAATGGGACCGTCAGGCGCTAGAAAATAAGCGATTGATTGAACTCGGGGCGCGACCGAAGAAAGGGCCGAAGATTCCACGAAACATTGGCTACGGGCTCAAGCGTAAAAACGACGAACGCGAGGAGAACAAGCGGCAAGAAGCGTTTGCCGCCGGATATAAACTAGAGAAGAAGGCGAAGAAGTCGAGTTCGGGTGACCGCGATCGTGGGCTAGCCTGGGGTTCGTCCACGTTTAAGAATGGTGTCGTCAAAGTGACGAAACAAGAGATTTTCAATTCAACGCGAGATTCCAAAGTGGACACCAAGGCGATGCTTCGCGGAGCGCCGGCGAAAAAACCGAGCGGCGGTAAGCCGAAGAAGAAGAAAGACAAGGCGGTTAAAGCTGGGAGGAAGAGTAAACGCAGATAGGAGAAGTAGCTACGATTTGTATGGATGTGTACATATTCACAACGCATGATGCTGTTGCAGACTCGTCGCCGCCTCTGCGACTCGCGGGTCGACGCCGCACCCTTTTTCGACGCTCAGCGTAATGATACGCAACGTGACCTCTGCGGCGAGCTTTTCCGCGAAGACTTGGTTGAATATGAGCATGACTTGTCGCACGTGCGCTTCACTCAATGCCGTTGGCGTATCGGCTATGGTATTCGCGAGCCAATGGTATACGTCGGGACCCTCTTCTAAATCGTTTCGCAACGGAAGCGCTCGCAAGACGACGTCGAGCAACGCTGCGCCTTCGCCATGAATCCCGACGACTTGTAACAGCCTGGCTAACGCCCCAACAGCGTTATCACGCACGCCACCATCGGGTTCGTTCTCGGCGCTAAGCATGGGCACGAGCGCTTGCGCGACGACGCTATGGAATTGCGCAGCGTGTTCTCCGCCCACGCTCACGAGGACGCCAGCGCAGTACGCGCAGTTGCGTCGCAAACCGACATCGCCGCTCGTCAAGTCTCGAAGGCACCCCGGAAGCGCCACTGGCGCACACATCGCCGCAGGTGGGCCGACGGCGCGCACGACTTCAACGAGCGTGGCGTAGCATAACAATCGTTCCGTCTCTGTGCGATTTTCCGACGTGCGCCGCATCAACGCGTTGAAGTGCGGAGTGAAATGTTGCGCAAACGACGCCCCCATGTACGACGCCAACGCGGGTAACAAGTCGGCGATGGCTTCTATGACGGACAACCCAGCTTCTGGGTCCTCTTCGTCGTCGTCGTCATCGTCATCTCCGGCCTCACTGTCGTAATCATCCTCCATTTGACACACCGCTCTGCCTTCTAAAATTTCCAAACTCGCGGCGGTGAGGTCGACGATGTGTTGATTGACATCGATTGTGGGATGATCTTTCAGCACCTTGAGCACCAAAGCCGCCGATTCGATGGACGCCGACACAGCTTCTTTATCGTCGTCGTCCAACACGCACCGAATCGTCGCTGAGAGTGACTCGTGCGCGAGGCTTTGTGAACTCGTGGGGTCAATCATCAACGCCGCAATCGCCGTTTGCCCGAGCGCCAAGTGCGCTTGCACACGAACCATCTCGTGCATGTAATCCGACATTGACACCAAAAGCTTCGACACCTTAGGAATATACTTTGCGAACGCCCTCGGGCAGTGAGACGCGTAGCAGTTGAGTGCCTTGCATGCCGATGCCTTTTCATCCATGACGCCTGAGCGAATCGAGTATCCGCTCGTCTTTTGACCACCGTCGCCTTCGTAGTCGTCGTCCGAGTCTAACTCGTCGCGGTCCGCTTCATCTTCGCTATCAAACATGATGCCATCATCGAGCTCGATTGATTCAATCGCCTTTCCAACGCACACATCCAAGTATTGTTCAAAGCCTTCGCCCATGGCTTCAGAAACCTCGCCAAACAATCCATGCGCGTACTCGCGAAGCTCGGCGAAATCGAGCTCAAACCCGGATAGTGCGACGCGAACGGCAAAGTCGTTCGTTTGCGCGTCAATAAACGTGTGCTCCCGATCGGAAGAAATCAACATACCCAACACCTCGAGCGCTCTCGCGCGGACGCTCAATTCGGCGTCGCTCGTTAAATTGAAGCACTTTGTGAGTCTGGGGAGTAAGTCCCGGAAGAACTCGTGCACTTTACGCCCGCACGACGCGGTGGCTGAGGCGAGTGCGGACAAGAGCATCTCACGCACGTGCGGCTTGGCGTCGCTATCGATAGCCAAGAACACAATGTCTAATAGGGGTTTGACGTATTCTTCAACCTCGCCTTGCAAATCTTCCAACCACGCGTCCATGGCGTACATCATGCGCTCCTGCACGCTCTTCACGCGTTCGTTGGGCAAGGTGAAGAATAGGGTCGGCAGCACTTGCTTGTGCAAGTCTCGACAGGCTGCGTCAATGGTTAAATTTAAATGCTCGGCAAACTGCCCGAGCGTGAACGCTGCAGCGCCGCGCACGGCTGCATGTTCGTCTGCTAATCGCGGCACGACGTTTGGAATGATTTGGGCCGCGTGCGCTCGAACGCCTTCGCAACATCCTTCCGTAACCACGCCGAGCACAGCCACGGCGGCGTGACGTAAACGCTCACTCGAGGAGTTCAGATTCGTCGACGCAAAGGATATCACGGTGGGTAATATATGTTTTGCTGGAACTTTAAGCGCGAGCACGTCAATGAGTTGACTCGCCACCGTTTGCACCTGAAGCTCCTCCTCTTCATCAGCGTCGACGTCGTCTTCGCCCGCTAATTCCTCCTCCTTTGGCTCACCACACAGCGGACACAACGCCACGAGTAAGGGCTCGATGAGCTTCGACTTTGTCAGCGCCTTGGGTTTGTGTCTCGCCATGAATGCCACGACATCGAGCGCGCGTCGGCGAGCGAGGGTGCTCAATTGCTCCGCCACGGCGACTTCGATGCAAAAGCTCACCACCGCCGGAACGTGCCCACTCAACGCACTCGTTTGACTCTCCGTGAGCTCATCCAGAACCTCAAAAACAATCCCAGCGCCGTCTTCATCACCCGCTTGCAACGCTGTCTTCGCCGCTTCGATGATGTGCGGCACTAAAGACTTCATGATGGCGACTTGCTCGGGTTCACCCGTGGAATTCGACACGAGCGCTCCAACCGCTTTCAACGCGCGCATGCGCACATTCGTGCTCTCATCAACCAAACCCTGGGCGAACAACTGTCCAAGTGCACCGAAATGATGACTCAACGCCCCGACGATGGTTTCTGTGAGCGATGCAAACATGCCAAACGCCAACTCGCGATGCGCCGGTTCGGGCGACGACGCGCACTGCCCCATAAACTCCAACAATTCTTTCCACTGTCCGAGCGGCACGGTCAATCGAGCAATCTTAGCAATAACATCAACGATTGCGTTGCGCGTGTTTAATCTTGACTCCTTCATCACGGCATCCAGAAGCGCGCTTTGCGTCGACGCTTTATCGTTTGGTGAAAGTTTCGCAAACGCCGCGCTCGCGCGCCGCTTCAACACCACGTACGCCAAGTGACGCACGCCCTCATCACCATCGCTCGCCCCGCACGCTAGCAGCATGGGTATGATCTTTGGCGATTTTCCCGCGCGTTTTAAGCCAACTTCCGCGGTGGAGCGCACGTTCGCATCGTGAGACATGGCGTTGCTCAAAAGCGCGCGCAACTGCGCGCCATCGAACGCGTCGAGCGCTGACGTCGCCATCGCAGCTGTCGCGAACGTAAACCACGAGCAACCAAAGTGAACGAGTGCTGTTGGTGCGCGCGCGCGCTGTCGCACCGACTCGTCACGCCCTGCGCGCTCGTCGCGTCGCGTTGCGGCGCGTGCGCGTGTGGCGGCTCAGCGCCTGGGATGTCGCCATTCGCCGCCGCGACCGACGTCGGCGCGAGTGACCACGGCGACGGTGTCCATGGACGACGCGTTGAGCGATGCGCGCGCGACGACGACCGCGATGGTCGATCCACCGCTCGCGCTCTTTGCGCAATCCGTCGAGCATAGCCCGATGTTTAAGGCTCGCATCGTACAACTCGAGCGTGACGTGGATATCGAGCGCGAATCCGTCGCTCGAGCGGCGCGGAATTGCGAAACGTACGCCGAGAGCGTGCGTGTGGCGTCGAATGCCGATCGCGCGTTCGCCAAGGAGACGTTGAAGGCGTTTGAGGGCGCGAGCGACATGAATTTCACATCCACGCTGGAACGTTTGGCGAGCGAGCGCTCGCGTCTCGCGCTATGGATTGAGCAAGTCATGGCTGGAGATCTGAAAGAGTACGTTGAAAAAGATTTGAGCGCCGTCAAAGAGGCGCGGAAAAAGCTCGATGGGAGGAAGAGGGAGTACGAAGCGACACGCGCGAAACAGTTGTCCGCGAAAACCGCGTCGGACAAGGACAAGGCTGATGGCGACGTAATCGCCACGCGTGAAGCGTTTGAACAATCTAGATTAGATTTAATGCTCGCACTCCAGCGCGCGGAGGTTGGTAAAAGGGTGAAGCTTAAGCAGAGCGTGAGAGATTTCATGGTGGCGCAATTGGACTATCATCGTAGAGCCGTGGAGCTCCTGACGCCACTGGGCGCGTCGTTCGGGATCGTGGACCGGTTCATCGATGGCGTGGAAAGCGAAAATGCGGAAATTGAATTAGCGTTGACCGACGCCATGTCCAAATTGATGGCGACGAGCGAGACGAAGCAATCGACGACGGATGCGTTGTCTATGGTGTCTGAAAGGTCGAGAGAAATTTCTGCACAAATGGCTTCTGAAACCGCTGGTTACGGAAGCTCTCGTAGCATGGGGGGCGACTCGCAAACGATCATGCAAGGATATTTATACAAGCGATCCAGTGGTAAGCTTGTGGATTGGAAGAGACGATTTTTCGTGCTCGATGCCAAGGGTAATTTGACATATGTCAAGTCGCAACCGTCCAAGCCGAGGTTCGGTTTTGGTAAAAAGAGCGAGGGCGAAATCAAAGAAACAGTATCGTTGCTGACGTCGACGATTAAACCGGATTTGGATGATGGTGACGTGCGATTTGCGTTTAGGATCGTGTCGCCTGAAAAGACGTACTATCTTCGAGCCGAGAATCAAGGCGAGCAGCAAATGTGGATGGAGGCCATAACGACGGCTATAGCAAGTTTGCTCAATTCGAGCGTGAATGAACGAGTCATGGCTGAGCATGACGAGCAGATTCGTCGACATAATCGTAACCCAAGCTCAATGGGGTCATTATCCGCCGCGTTCGACGGACCATCGCCACTGAGCGTGTTGAGCGCGATTGACGGCAACGCGGTGTGCGCCGACTGCGGCTTGCCGGAGCCTGATTGGGCGTCGTTGAATTTAGGCGTCATGCTGTGCATTCAATGCTCTGGCGTACATCGTCAGCTCGGGGTTCAAGTGAGCAAAGTGCGAAGCGCTACGCTAGACGTTCGCGCTTGGGAACCAAGCGTCATGGAGTTTTTCAAGCGATGGGGCAACGTCGAGGCGAATCGCCGCTGGGAAGCCGAAAAAGTCTCAAAGCCAAAACCATCCGCGCTCGTCGACGTGAAGAAGGCGTACATCTTGGAAAAGTACGTCGCACGCAAGTACTGTCATCGTGGATCCGCTCCGAGCGAAAGCGCACTACTCACGGCAATCAACACGAACTCCGTCCCGGCGGTGATGGACATTTTATTGGCTGGATGTCACGTGAAGCTTGAATACATCATGCTCACCGCCGCATGCGAGTGCGGCGACGCAAACTTGGCCATTCTAGAAATCCTATCGCATTACAATGTCAACGTCAACGCTGTTGACGATCGTTCGAAAGACACCGCACTGCATTACGCCGTGAGCAAGGGCTACGACGAGTGCGCAAAGACATTATTACGCAAAGGAGCCGACGCGACGATAAAGAATTTTAAAGGCGCCACCGCCATGGACCTCGCCGTCGCGCGCGGCGGTATTCGAGACGATGAATTACTCATTATGCTCACTAATTAGCTCCCCTCGCGTCTGTAAGCTATGCATGTATACATTTATAATCATTTACTGTTCGCGTCTGGAGACGCTTACTCTTCGAGGCGACTCCTCACCAAAAACCTAAGGACTCTTTTTCGAGACTCGCGCGCCATTCGTCATCGCGCGATCGTCTACGCACCCGCGTAACGCGTCGTGAACGCACACGTGCGTCACGTACACGCCGTCTACGACACCTAGACCGCGCGCGCGCATCTATCGTCGACGCATAGGCGATCATGGGACCGAAAAAGAAGGAGAAGGAGGATGACAACGAAAAGCTCGACCGCATCGCCATCGTGAACGCCGAACGCTGCCGACCGAAAAAGTGCAAACAAGAGTGTAAGAGGTCATGCCCTGTGGTAAAGGTTGGGAAGTTGTGCATCGAGGTTTCGCCAAAGGATAAGATTGCGTTTCTCAGCGAGGACTTGTGCATCGGTTGCGGGATTTGCGTGAAGAAGTGTCCGTTCGAAGCGTTGACAATTATCAACTTGCCGAAGAACTTGGAGAAGGAAACAACGCACCGTTATGGGGCGAACACGTTCAAGTTGCACAGACTCCCGACGCCGCGTGCGGGGCAAGTTTTGGGTTTGGTCGGGACGAATGGGATCGGCAAGTCGACAGCGTTGAAGATTTTGGCTGGCAAGTTGAAGCCAAACCTCGGGAAGTTCTTGTCGCCGCCCGATTGGACGGACATTTTGGCGTACTTCCGCGGTTCAGAATTGCAAAACTACTTGACGCGCATCCTTGAGGATGACTTGAAGGCGCTCATCAAGCCGCAGTACGTCGACAACATTCCGAAAGCCGTTAAGGGTGAAGTGTTGAACTGCTTGGATGAAAGAAACGAGTTGGACAACTTGGATTTCTTAATTCAAGAGCTCGATCTCGAGAATGTGCTCGATCGCGAGGTGTCCAAACTTTCCGGGGGTGAGCTTCAGCGTTTCGCTACGGCGATTATTGCCTGTCAAAAGGCTGACATTTACATGTTTGATGAGCCATCTTCCTACTTAGATGTCAAGCAGCGTTTGAAGGCATCGCGCGTGATTCGCTCGTTGCTTGTCAACGCTAGCGCATATGTCATCGTCGTTGAACACGATTTGTCCGTGCTCGATTACTTGTCTGATTTCATCTGCTGCTTGTATGGTAAGCCTGGGGCGTACGGCGTGGTCACTATGCCTTTCTCCGTGAGAGAAGGTATCAACATTTTCCTCGCTGGCTTTGTGCCCACAGAAAATTTGCGCTTCCGCGACGAAGCTCTATCTTTCAAGGTTTCCGACACGAGTGGTCTTGAAGACCTCGATGCGCACTTTTCTCGATACGAATACCCAGCCCTCGTAAAGACACAAGGCGGGTTTGAGTTGACGGTTGAAGCGGGAGAGTTCACTGATAGCGAAATCGTAGTGTTACTTGGTGAGAACGGTACGGGTAAGACGACGTTTATCCGTCTCATCGCCGGTTTGATTCAGCCGGATGACGAAGATCTTGAACTCCCCGAGTTCAATGTCTCGTACAAGCCACAAAAGATTTCCCCCAAGTTCCCGGGTACTGTTCGTGAGTTGCTTCACAAGAAGATTCGCGACTCTTACATGCACCCGCAATTCGTCTCTGACGTCATGAAACCGATGAACATTGACCCTCTGATGGATCAAGCGGTGCAAAACCTCTCCGGTGGTGAATTGCAGCGTGTTGCGTTGGCGATGTGCATGGGTACACCCGCGGACATCTACCTCATCGACGAGCCGTCGGCGTACTTAGATTCAGAGCAACGTGTGTGGGCATCGAAGGTTATCAAGCGCTTTATCTTACATGCCAAGAAGGTTGCGTTCATTGTCGAGCACGATTTCATCATGGCGACGTATCTCGCGGACAAGGTTGTCGTGTACTCTGGTACACCCGCCGTCAAGGCGACAGCGCATGCGCCGCAATCCTTGCTCACCGGTATGAATGCCTTCTTGAAGGCGCTTGAAATCACGTTCCGTCGTGATCCTACCAACTACAGACCGCGCATCAACAAGATGGATTCTGTCAAGGACCGGGAACAAAAACTCAGCGGCTCGTATTATTTGCTCGACGACAACTAGTTGTGGAATAGCGAATCGCGAGTCAAGCTCACGGGAGCATCAAAACACTTAGCTAGCCAACGAAATCAAGTAGCGCAAATGTTATTGTGAAGCATTTACATTTCATTAATTTCTACAACATCTTGTTTAGTTCTACCTACGGCGTTTTACATTTGATTCGACGTGCGAAGCGTGGTGTTGAGGACCTTGATTTGTCGAGACTTCTGCGACATTCTCGCCGACGCATCTTCTAAAGCGCGAATGAGCATTTCACCATCGTCTACTGATGAATCTCGGACCTCGCGAGATATAGCTTCATGGTTCATGCGCAATTCTGCGAGTTCCTGTTCTAGCTCTTCCTGAATACGAGCGATGTCGTGCAAGTCTGGTGGAGATGACGCGACGCGTCTCGATTTAGAAGACCGTGGCCGTGCGGGCGAAGGCGTGTTGACGTCTATTTCTTCTCCAACCTCGCGCGCCGTGTTATTTAGTTCATCATCATGCACAAATGGCGCCCCATCGATGATGCGCCGCGTGAGCTTAGAATTCAACTCACCGAGCGCGTGAAGCTTATGTTGCAGCGTGTCTCGTTCGCGCTCGAGCGAAGAGCTCGCTTTCGTAACAGCTTTCAAGCGCGTCAAAGCCTCTCGAGACACATGTTCCGCACGACCCAAATTCTGTTCTAATTTACTGATGCGTTCTTCTTGCGCCTTGGCGTGTGCCTTGGCTTCATCAATCGCCGTTTGTGCCTTGACTCGCACGCGCTGTAATTCATCCTCAAAAGCGTCGCGCAGCGCGTCCACGCGCGCGCTCATGCCACGTTCAACCACGTCGTGCTGCACCGCGAGTTCTTCATTCAACGCGCGCACGGCATTCGCCATTTCCACAGAACGAGACTCGAGCGTTCGTCGCAATTGCGCTACATCATCTTCTGACTTGTGCAACTGTTCTCGCAACGCGTCCGTCGTGAGCTTGGCGCTCGAGTGCGCCTCAACAACCTTGACGCGTTCTTGCGCCAACATCGAATCAAACTCGTGAAAGCGTCGCCTATCAACTTCTAAATCCATACGTTCTTGCTCCAGGCGCGCACGCACCGAGCGTTCGCGCTCGAGTTCTTGCTCGAGCTCGCGTTGTTTCCGTTCCGCGTCGTCTCGCGCGGCTCGCGCCGCCTTTTCCGCCTTCCCCGCGCGTCTCTCTGCCTGTTCCGCTCTCGCCCGCGTCGTCTCCACCCGTTCACGCTCCCGTGCGGCGTTTACCTCTAACCCTTCCTCTGCTAATCGGCGCCGTTCATCCATCGTGCGTAATTCAACTTGTGCGCGCTCTCGCTGGTCGCGTTCGGCATTCAAATCCATCTCCAGCTCCTTCACCTCCCCGCGCGTCCGACGCAGCTCCTGCTCCAACGACTGCGCGCCGCGCACGAGCTCAACATTATCCTTCTCCAACGCCAACAAACGCGCATTCTTATCTTCATTCGCCAGTCGCGCATCCGTGAGCTCATCCTTCATCGCTGAAAACAACGCTCGGGCGCGCTCTAAATCCCGTGTTAAACCTTCCGCTCGCGCGCGCCACACCGCGGTGAGCGCATCCCGCGCACTCGAATTCGAGCGCATGCGAACTACGCTTTCATCGTCCGCCGGCGGAGACGACGACGACGACGGCATCGCGCGCGCAGTGGCGTCCGCCGCGCGAGCGACAGCTGCGTCCAGGCGCACGCGCGCATGACGCCACCAATGTACAACCATATGGGACTCACCGACCAATCATACCCAGGAGGGCTACAGATTTGACGCCACCAATGTACACGTCCCTACGCGTGCGGCGCGAGGATTACCGCGTCGCACACGTCGACGCGGCGTCGACGACGACGGCACACACCCGCACACAGGTCATCGTGTTCGTCACGCATCACCCGTCGTTCTCACGGTGCGTTCGAACGCACGGAACCCGACGTACGCGCGACGTGAAGGGTGGATTGCGTCCGATCGCGTAGGATTATTGTAACGACCTCGACGATCGATGACGGGGCTGGCGCGCGCGGCGGCGGCATCGTCGCGCGTGACGTTGGCGCACGCGAGGGATGTGCGTGGGTGCGCGCGCGCGCGGGCTGGGCGAGGTGTTGCGAGGCATGGCGCCGGGGTGGGGCGGCGCGAGACGCGCGGCGCGAGACGCGTGGCGACGGCGGCGGGCGACGACCACGACGCGATGGCGAACGAGGAGTCTGGGTATAAGGCTCGTGCGGCGGAAAGCACCGCGGCTGGTGTTGTTGAACGACGGCCGCCGCGTGGAGGCGATGCACCCGAGCCTGGGAAGTGGAGTTGGACGCTGAACTGGGACCCGTTGGTGCTGGATGGGTCGAATGAAATCGTCGCCGAGCCCACGGAGGCGCAAATGGCGGATGCGAAGATTTTAATTGGGAGCTGTCCGAAGAGTGCGAGTGATGTCGATCGATTAGTTGATGAAGCACACGTTGAAGCGATCGTGTGTTTGCAGTGCGCGGTGTGTCACAAGGCGATGGGGATTAATTTTGACGAGGTGCGTCGCCGCGCCATCGAACGAGGTGTGATGATTGTTCAGGTTGAGATTCGCGACTTTGATCGCTTGGATCAGGCGAAGATGCTTCCCGAAGCTGTGCGTAAGCTCGCGGCATTCCAGGCTATGGGTAAGCGTACGTACGTGCATTGTACGGCGGGAATCAACCGCGCAAGCTTAACTGTCGTCGGATACTTGACGTTTGTGCAACAATTTGAATTGGAGGCGGCGTTGCAAGTCGTTCGCGACGCGCGCCCGCAAGCGAACCCATACGTGGTATCTTGGCAAATTGCTCGAGGGCGATTGCTGTCGAATTCTATGGAGGATATTTATCTGCATACTCAAGTCGACGCAGGAGGAAACTCAATCGACGAAGGCGGAGACTGGATCGCCCGCGACTTGGGCGCCGCCGAGAAAGCCGTCATTGCAAAGATGTTTGCTCGGTCGATTGCTACTGACTTGTCAATGTACACGTCGCTCTTGGCGTTGTGCAAATCGCACGAACAGCAATAATCAATTATTCTGACGTCCCGCGTACGCGATAATTCATTCATCGCATTTTTGAACAGTAAATAGAGTAGAAATCTTGTACGATACCATCGATGTGCTCGAGCTCAATATTGAATACATGCCTTACAACTGAGACGCTTTACTATTGTTTCGCCTACGGCGGCTAAAATTGTTACTAGTTCAACATCGCCTCGAGATCTATGTCGTTGGAGGACAGCGCGCTTTTCGCCCCAAGCTTCATTGGAGGCGGCTTTACCGCGGGTCTCGCACCACCAATCGATCCGCCCGATGGAGGACGGCGCAACCCACCGATACCAACATGCCCGACTGTTGCCGATGTGCGAGCGCCGGACAATCCTCCTGGTCTCCCCACACCGGTACCTATTTGTTGCGATTTGACAGGTTTCGGTGCGGGCGCAGCCATGTCTTCAAACAAATCGTCGTCGTCATTGCCCCATCCGTCACTCTCGTGGCTAGCCGCGCTCGTGGACTTTGGGATGCTAGAAAGTCGACTCGATCCAGTCCTAGAATTCAATCGCGATCGCGCGGCTTCTTCCTCGGGGTCGACGACATCCAAGTCGCCCCAGCCATCGACGTCGTCGTCGTCATCCATGGCCAAGCTACTGACTTGCTCTGCAACTGCTTGCAAGTTTCTTCGATTTGCTTCATACGCATCTGTCATTGCTTTGGCAGGTGATGGTGCGAGAGATGTCGCGGGCGTGTTTTGTGTTGACGTTCTCGGGCTTTCGCCATACAACTTTGGCGGCGGCGCCGACGAGCTAAACGATTTCGCCTGCAACGCTTCGCTCTGTAAATCCACCTTCGTTTGGTCTGTGTCAGGACCTCCAATTTTGTTCGCTGCCATCGTTACCGCCCAAGAAAGCATACCTGCAGCGCGCTTTGCTGCGTTTGCGTGACCTCGCTTCTGTTCCGCTTCGACGTGCGCGGCGGCGGCGTCGGCGCCGCGCTCGAGTGCGACGGAGTGACGCTTCAAGCTTTCAACGTACAGTTCAGCAACTACAAACGATCGCTCTCGGACGTCTTTATGAGCATCGGTCATAAGCGGCGATAGTGCTGGTAGTAGTCTACCACTGACTTCACTCGGTTCGTAATATTGCGTCGTGTGCTCGAGGGCCATTAGGCCAGCGAGACGCGCTGGTGGGAATGCATCCTTCAACGCGCGCGTAAATGCATTGAGTAACACTCGCTTCGCCGTCGCTTCGCTCAAGTATCTAGCGATATTGCCCAAGCAAATAGTCGTATTTGCACGAATAGCAGGATCTTCATCGATTTGCAGCTTGCTCAAGTGCTTCAGAAGTGAAGCGCCGAGCACGCGCTCTGAAAGACGCGGCACAATTTGAAGCACGCCCTTAAGAGTCATCTCACGTACGTTCGAGTCGGGGTTCGTGAAACCAGTACTCATGCGCTCGTACAAAGGGTCATCGACCTGTCCATCGGCAACATATTCCGCATAGCTCGTGAGATGCTCCAATAAATCGAGTCTGATCATTTTGTCTGGAGACTCATACAGCTTCAGAATCGTCGGGATGACAATCTTTTGATACTTTTCTTTCGGTACTTCTGCTGCCGCTATCAACATGGGCAAGATCGCGTGGTGCGGTGCCTGATTGAAATTTAACGCATCACACAACATTGGCATGATTTTCTTCTCAACTGGCGGTTTGGCGAGCGTTTCCAACACGCGCGGTAAATGGCCAAAGAATCGTTCCTTTTCGATGGAGTCCTTGAGTGCCAAAGTGCTGATGAATGTGATCGTCTCGATGAGCTTGTTCGCACTCCATGCTGCGTTTTCGATGAGCTTCTTTGGATTATACCGACGAGCGGGTTGCGAGCCGAGCAAACGTTGGTAATCCTTGAGAAGCGCTTGAGGAATGCAGTCGATTTCGCGCAACTGATCCGTCCCTCGTAAGCCCTCACCGCGAAACACTTCTTGAATCAAACAACCCAGACCCCACGCATCAATGGCCCACGACGGGCCTTCGGGGATACTCACCCAATCGCCACGACGAAACTCCTCAGGCTTGTATTGGTCTGGAACTAAAAACGCCCCGCGAATCAACTTGGCGTCGCCGTGAACCCCTTGCCCAATCGAGTCAAGCTCGCTACACAAGTCGAACCCGTGTAACTTCCAATCGAGTCTTTCCGTGACCACCACCGCCGCCATACCAACACCACCGTGCACGAGTCGACAATCGTTGGATAAAAACGCAACCGCAGTCGCAATTTCTCTCAACCCGAGCGTCAAATACTCCTCTCTCTGTTGCGTCCCGTGCGGAACATCTCGCAAATGCACTTCCAACGGCGTCACCGCCTCCGTAACAATATGAATCGTAATCTCATTCCCATTCTCAATCTCCATCGTGTCAAGCATCAACAGCACGTTTGGGTGTCGAAGCGTCTTCAGTCGCTTCACCCCGTGCCTCGCAATCGCCAACCTCTGCGCGTCTCTCTGCGCATCACCCACGAACGTAAACACCGACACGACATCACCATTATCCTACGCACGCGCACGCACACATCACACGCGTCAGTCTTCGCAATCACGCGCGTCGATGCCGTCCAGATAGATCACCCGTTCCCCCGCCCCCCGAAAAAATCTTTCCCAAATCGTTCGCGCACCTTTGACCTCGCGCGCGCGTGTCTCCACACGCCGAACGCGCGAACATCGAAATCCCTATCGACGTCGTAGTTTAACTTTGGTCCCGACGCGAAGAGGTTGCCGAACGACCCGAACATGCTCGCCATCGCGGCGTCCACGAGTGGCGGTGGGGCGCCATAGTGTGGGTGTGCGTTGGCTATCATGTATGTTTTATTGGTGGCGTCACCGAGGCTGGATTTGAAATTCACACCCGACGCGTCGCGCGCGCGCGACGCGCCACACGACGACGCGCGATGGACGAGCGCGCCGCGATGGAGGTGGACATGCATATCGACGATGGTGGTGACGTCGAGGACGCGATGGGGGATGCTGGCGCGCTCGCGCGCGAGGAGGATGACGGGGAAGGGTTGGTGGCTGACGCAGCTGTCGTTGGCGACGGCGACGACGGCGACGACGGCGATGCGGAGGCGAAGGAGGAGGAGGAGGAGGAGGGGGAGGAGGAGGAGGACGCGTTAGTTCGACCGCCCGGTCGCATCGATGACGACGGCGTGGATATTGTGATGGATGAGCGCGGGCGGTACATGCCGCGGTGGACGAAGATGGAGCTCTGTCCCGAAAAGTCGTCGCGCGCGAGGAAATTTGGAACAATCAAGGATGATAATTGGGTGCGCCCGCCGCTGGAGGAGTGCTCGATGGAAGATTTTATGTTTGATTTCATGCGGTTTCATCACAAACAAGGGCGGGATTGGGAAATTGTGTGGTCTGCGATTGACCGAGTGATGATTCGTACCGGGAAGCCAATGGATTGTTTGCACTTTTACAAGCAAGTGTGCGCGCTTGGAGGATTTAAAAATCGCAATCACGCCAAGCAAAGCTTCAGAATTATGAACGTATTTGAGCAGTTGTTCAATTACTACGATAATCATACGTTGACCGACATAGGGAATAGATGCTTGACGGTGTATGAGGATTTTTTTTTGGACTATGAAATCGAAAACGAGGAGGACAGGGCGTATGGGAGGTGTAGCTTGTGTTACGGGGGAATTTATCAGGGCACGAAGCACATGGCTGGGGTGCTTCACACGTGCATTTCGTGTGAAAAGTTCTATCACAAGCATTGCCAGCCCTTGCATCGTTTTGCGAGTTGTATCAACAAGGGGTGTTTCGCGGGCGTTCCGATGATGTTTGTGTGCAACGCGTGCGTGTTGACGGCGGATAAAGAGCTCATAAAGCTAGACGAAGAATTGCGCCTGAAAAGCTGGGAAGATTCGGGGACGTATTATGTGCGATTGTATGAGCTCGTTGCTCGTCGCGGACGAAGGTATAACGCTAGTTATCAACCTCCAACGCGCGCAGTTGAAACTCGGGACGCGTGGCAAGCTCGAGACACGTGGGATACAGCTTGATTTACGGTAAAAAGGTAAATTTAATATGAGAATTACAACACGAAACGGGACAAATCTTGCTTTTTTAACATTTCACCGATCGCCGCATCGATATCCTTGACATCAACTTTGACTTCGAGCATGCCCGAACCGCCTCCCGCGACGTGCGCTGCGTATTTTTCCGGCGCGTTGAACGACATGTCTTCGACAATGCGCTCGAGTACGGTGTGCAATCGACGTGCGCCGATGTTATCCACAGTCTTGTTCACTTGTGACGCGATGGACGACACGTGCTTGATTGCGGCATCGGTAAAAACTAAATCAATACCCTCTGTTTTCATCAGCGCGCGCTGTTGCTCAATCATATTCATCTCTGGCTCGGTTAAAATACGGTACAAGTCGTGTTCGGTTAAACCTTTCAATTCCACGCGAATCGGCAGACGACCTTGAAGTTCGGCGAGCATGTCAGACGGTTTCGCTGAATGAAACGCCCCAGACGCGATGAACAAGATGTGATCGGTGTTCACGTTGCCGTGTTTGGTGCTCACCACCGAACCTTCAATGATGGGTAACAAATCGCGTTGGACGCCTTCAGAGCTCGCGTCGGCGCCGTGTCTGTAATCGCTCGAGGACACAATCTTGTCAATCTCATCTATGAATACGATCCCATCATTCTCAACTGCAATGATCGCTTCCTTGGCGATAGTTTCCGTCGATAACAACTTGTCGAATTCCATCTCTTCGATTAACGGCTTGCATTCCGCCACCGTCATTTTACGCTTGGTCGTATTTTTACGGTTCCCAAATAATTTGTCCACCTTGATGACTAACTCGTGAATCGGAATCGGACCACCTGTTGGATCGATTTTCATGTTATTCCCAGTCGCATCCGGAAGCTCGACTTCCACCGTACGGTCATCTAATGTGCCGTCGCGGTACAACGAGCGAAACGCCTCGCGCGTCTCGTCGTTTGCCCCCTCCCCGCACACAAAGTCCAAAATTTTATTCTCAATCAATTCTTCGACAAACTTTTCAAATTTCGCGCGCATCTTTTGCTTGGTCAATGCGATGCCGTTATCGACCAAATCACGAATAATCTGATCGACGTCGCGGCCGTGAAACCCAACTTCTGTAAACTTGGTCGCCTCAACCTTGACAAAGGGCGAATCCGTAATCTTCGCCAACCGCCTCGCAATCTCCGTCTTACCGCACCCGGTGGGGCCAATCATCAATATATTTTTCGGTACAATTTCATCCTTCATCGGAGCTTTAATCTTGTGTCGGCGCCAGCGATTCCGAAGCGCCACCGCGCACGCTTTTTTCGCGTCCGTCTGCCCGACGATGAACTTGTCCAACAGTTCCACCGTCTTCTGCGGCGTCAACCCGGTGTCTTCCACCGTAACCTCGGACGCGTCATCGGCGAAGACAATTTCCACGCGCGCCGCGGCGTCGGCGTCTTTGCGCGACTTGTCCTTTTTCGTTTGTGCGGCGAATCCGCGCGTGCCGGCAACCACCTCAACATTCATCACCTTCGTCGTCGTCGTCGTCGTCGTCAACGCCGCGAGCAGCGACGGCGGAGCACGCACCACCACTCCACCCGCGTCGCGCGAGCGCGCCCATACCGCGCGCGCGATCGAACGGCGCATCGCGTGCGCACGAATGACGCGACACGCTCGTCATTGATTGGCGCACCATCAATCACCCGCGCATGTCTTCCGCACCATCGCGCGTGAAAGACGCCTCCGTGCGCGCGGACACGTCGGTTGTGGACGTCGTGGACGTCGAGCGCGTGCTCGATCCGCGCGTGAATGGGCTGTTGCGAGGGCAGACGATAAAGGTGCGCGGGATGAAGGTGCGGTTGGAGAATAAGCTGTGGAAGCTCGCGGTGCTGTTCATGCTGTGGGCGGCGGTGTGGTTGGCGCAGACGCACGCGGCGGCGAGAGGGAACGCGTGGGCGGCGGCGGATCCGCGCGCGCAGCGGCAGATTGGGCGGCGGTACGGTGAAGGGAAGATGACGATTGTGCGCGGTTGAGCGCGAAGTTGGTTGGTGAGCGCGACGTTCGCGCGGATGTATTATTTACGTGTATAGGTGCTAGGGTCCCGTGTGCGTGTGCCGCGTGCGTGTGCGAATTTTCGTTACGCACGCGCACTCGCGCGCGCACAGTGGGCTGTAATGTTATTCGATTCGCATTTTGAGCTTTTTCTTTGTCTTTTTTGTCTTCTTCGGGACGTCCTCTGAGTCAGACGCGACGACGCGCTTGACTTTCTTCTTCAGCTTCTTCATAGAGCCATCCGCGTCGACCTTGGTTGACTTTTTGACCTTCTTTTTTGCCGATTTTGCGTTTTCGACTTCTGGCGTGTACGCGTCGAACACAATGGACGTGAGCGCTTGTTTGGCGTACGCGCTCGCAACCGCGCGCTTGGTTTTCACGTCGTACACGCGGACGTATTGATCAAGCCCCCCACACGCCACGTGCATGCCGTCAGGGTGCACGGCAATTTGGCGAATACTTCCCGAGTTTCCCCGGAACTTGCCGCGCGTACGCCCGGCGCGTAAGTCGACGATTTCAAACAAGCCGCGAGCATTGGCCACGTAGGCTTCGTTTCCATCAGCGCTACTCGCCACGCTCGTAATCACGGCGTTCCCCATGTCTAACTCGAGCACCGCGCGCTTGGCCTCTCTAGTGTCGTAGTGTCTAAATCTATGTTCGCCCGTACCGACGAAAAACCGCACGCATTCGCTCTGCGAGGCGAAGCACGTCGCGCTCACCCATGGCGGCGCTCGATAGTTGAGCCAATTCACCGGTGGCGGCTTCGCCTTGTACAACCGCTTGCCCTCGGCAATGTCATAAATCATCACATCGTTTCCAAAGTCTTTCCCACCGATGACTATCCTTCCGAGCCGCGTGTCGACATCGGCGCTCAACGCGTTTGCCATCGCCGTAAATGACCCGCGGCGCGTCCAATCCCCGTCTCCCTCCACCCCGTGCGTCGACACCTCCCCAGATGCGTGCACTACAATCACATCCATCGCCGTCGCGCTCGAGCACGAACCGTACGCATCGATGATCTCGCCATCGACGCGTAAGGTTTTATGTTTCTGCGCTCCGCTTCGAGCATCCAACGCGTCCACGCGTCCACCCTTCCGCGCCGCGACAATCGTCCCGAGCGACGTAAACGTCAGCGCATCGTCTCCATGCGCGTTTGGTGTGGCGTGGTGCATCCTCAACGTCGCACTCGCGCGATTCAGCGCGCCGAACTTGCCGATGAGGTGTAAGCTTTCGCCGTCATCGTCGCTGGCGGCTGGGGCGTTGGCGCACACGCGCACGTACCCGAGCTCGTCGCCGGCGAGCACGCGCAGGGTGGTCATGACGCGTGCGTGACTGAGTGTTTCGACGGCGCGCGGGCTCAAATGCGCGGCGCGTCGTCGTGTGCGGCGGTGTCCCGAGCCTGACGGCGTTGTGGGCTTTTTGGCGAAGAGAGTGTCACGATGCAACTGCAAAACTAAACAATGTCATAATGTTACATCAAAGCCACGCGCGAACGCGCGAGTGCTGGTAAAGAAAGTATAAACCGCTGGGGATGGCGCACGAGAGGCGTGCGCGTGGCAAAGGCGCGCTTGGTGAAACGCGTAGACGGGAGCGCGCGAGACATTTGGCGCGCGGCGGCTGGAACGTATTCGTTGAACGATTCGTCGTACGATTCGTCGAACGATTCGTCAAATGATTCTTCAGGTTCACCCGAAAATCGAACTTTGGCCATCGGCTTGGCTGCTTTCTCCACGGCTTGTGATTCAGTGGAGCGCGGTGGCACTCTAGCGCCTGCGTCGTCTCGAGACGCCGACGGCGTTTTCGGTGAGTTGCGAGACCATTTGCCTTTACGAGATTCCTGCGCCAAAGGATCGACGCGATCTAAAAGAGCCTCGATAGCCGTCATGCGCATACCACACTCTTGACACGCGCGAATGATGGCGTTACGACTCGCACCCTTGAGTTTCAATCCAGAAGCAACCATGGCCGTCGCCACCTCCATGATACCGTTAATATCTTCGAGTTGGCCGTATCCCCATGCAAAGTGCGCAAACGTGCGCTCGTTCGGACGTAATCCGTCGTCGAACATGCGGTCAAGAATACTTCTTGCGCGATTCATGTCACCGAGCGTGCAAAACGCGGCAATCACTGCGCTATAAATGGCGACGGATGGCTTCACTCCGGCGTCTTTACACTGAGTGAGGACATCTTCGGCGGCGTCGGCATCGCGCGCGCGCGCGTAAGCCTTGACCATCGCCCCGTACGCCACGACATCAGGTTCGACGCCCTTGCGTTTCATGCGTTTAAAGATGCGTTCACATGCGTCGACTTGACCTTGGCTCGCCCAATAGTCCAAGAAGAGCGTGTACGACACGTTATCTGGACGAATACCGAGCGATTCCATATCCCATGTACCACTCGATTCAAGCTCGCGAAAAATCCCTTCGGCTGCCGCGATGTTTTCTGTGCGCAAGTAGCCATCGATGAGCATGTTGAACACGTACAACGAAGGTGGTACGCGCTCCCATTGCATTTGCTGAAGCAATTTCCGCGCGCGAAGCATATCCCCGCGTCGCACCCACGCGTCAATCGCCAAACCATACGATGCCGCTGTGGGTTTCGACACAAAACCACCTCTATCGCTTTGTCGTTCTAAGTCAAACTTTTCGTTATTCCATCGACGCAAAACTTCTTCGGCTTCCTCCACGTCGTCTCGCTCGCACAAGCCGCGCAAAAATGCGTTGTACGCCTTTTCGTCGGCGATAAAATTATGCACCTGCGCCATACGCCGCAAAAGACGATACACAAGCTTGGTCTCACCACGTTTTGCGTACGTATAAATAATTTCCGGATGCGTGGCGCTATTCACGCCCACGCCTTCCTCGCCGACCATTCTATCTACTACGGCTTCCGCCCCGCTCGGGTCCCCGCTCGCGCAGTATGCGTGCGCCACCGCGTTCCACACCGCCACGTCGCACGTACCACCATACGTCTCAATCTCCCTTAAAACATTCTCGCACTCGTTCGCTCGCCCCTGTGCGCCGAGTGTGGCGATGACCGCCGTAAAAGTCTTGAGCGTCGGCCGATGTCCATCCGCCGTTAACCGCGCCACCGCTCCCAGAGGATCCGCCTCGGCACGCACGCGAGGCGCTGACGCCGACGCATTGGGACTCACACCCACTCTATTCGTCAACGCCACCTCTCGCCGGCCGCCGCGCGCCTTTGCCGCCTTTCTTTTCTCATTGTATCGCCTCTCAGAACGCATCGCCGCGATCCCATTCGTCGCCCGATGCACGTCCCAACACGACGACCCTCTCGCGCACTTCGCGCACGAGAACCTCGTATCGACGGTGATAATTCGCGTCGTACCGTTATTCATCTCCATCGTCTCCGTGCGTATCGTCGGCGCGCGCGCGCTCGCCGATGACTGTGAAGACGATGTTGCCCTGGCACCATCGTCGTCGCGAGCTCCACCGCCGTTCGTCGCCCCGTCGCGCGCGGCGCCGTCGCGCGACGCCGAGGGGCGATCGCGCACGTTCTCGCGCCCGTCGTCCGTGGTCATCGCGGCGACGCGCGGGCGGGCGAGTCGCGCGGTCGTGCGGCGACGTGTGTGGAGGTGGATAAGGACCGTGCACCTGATTCGCTGACGCGCCGAGTGCGTCGACGACGACGGCGTCGCTCGGCGCGATGACGACGACGGCGAGCGGGCACGCGTTTTGTACGCGCATCCTCGCGCGCGAACGCGCGAGGACGCACGCGACGGCGTCGGCGGCGCGACGGGCGCGAGTGCGCATTGACAGGGAGCCACTCGCGCGCGGCGTAGGGGCGCTCACGCGTGTTGATGACGGCATGTGCGCGCGCACGAGGCGAGGACACGACGATCAATGCGCGTCATTTCGTCCGTCGACGTCGGCGTCGCGATTGAGCGGTCGGGCGTGGCGCATGCGCACGACGCGAGAGGTGGCGTCGGGCGAGACGTCGACGCCCGACGTCGCGAGCGCGACGACGGCTGCTACGGCTACGGACGGCGCGACGAACTCACACTCGGGCTCTGGTGATGTGAAAAAATCCAACGTCGATCGTGGCCTCGGGCAGCGGCGGGCGCTGAGCGCAGAGACGCGGTCGAGACCGTTCGTGCCGTTGAAGGGCGAGGTGTTGCACATCGCGTGGTTGCGCGAGTACGACGAAACGGGTAAATTTACGCGCGAGGAAGGCTTGGCGTACCGTGCGTGCATTGAACGATTGATGGCACACTACACGATGGAAGTTGAGGCGGTTGAGGAAACCCTTGATGGCATTGAACGCGGATGGTCGGATGTCACGTTGTCGCTCGGAGGCGGGTTCAACCTGCGCATGCAGCGGCACACAGAGTTTGAAACCCTGACGTTGAGCGGACCTGGAAACATGAAGGCGGATATCGGGCAACAAATAACACCGTGGGAATGGCTTCTTCCCCAAGACTGGTTGATTGAGATTCCCGGCAAGGTATTCTTGGTGAACCACGCGGTGTTTCGACAAACGGCCAAGGCGTATAAAACAGACGTGCCGACGATTAAGGAGCTCAACGCGGCTCGCCGAGCGCTGAGCTCTTGTAGCACAATTCATGATGGCGGCGACGGCGACGATGACGATGAAGAAGAGGAGATTCACGAGTTCGATGCTGGGTCTTTAGTTGGCTGTGGCATTGGTGATGGGAGTCGAATGTACGTCAACTACGAACTGGACGACCAAGGCGTGATGCAAACGCTCGTCGTCATCCCGCCTGGGGAGAACACCTTCATTCGTGCTGGCCGTCAACTCCAACGCTTCTTTGCGCTGGAGCAATATCGTTTGTTGATTTTACAGCGGTTACCGACGGCCAAGTCCAAGTATCCCCTCCTCGCTGGGTTGAATGAACGTTACGAAACGCTCTCGCGCGAATTGAGACGCTCGAAAGCCACGAGTCGCGGTCACAAGGACCAACAAGAGTTCGTCACGCAAATCACCGATCTCGAGCAAGCCATCACGCAGCTCGTCACACGAAGCAAGCTCGTCGCGCTCACAGCGGCGAGTTACATGGAAATCATCAACTTGCGCCTCGCTGAGGCGAGTTTCACTCGTTTGGGCTACGAAATTCGCTTTTTGCCTCTCTTTGTCAAAAAGCGCATCGACCCGGCGGTGAGTACCATCAACGCCGTCGCCGAGCAAGCGTTGATTTTAAGCGACGCACTCGAACGCACAACGTCACTCGTCCAGGCGTCTGTTGAGGTGCGCCTGCAACGAATCAACGAACGTATCGCGACATATGGTTTGTTCTTTACTCTGGCGTCGCTCGCGGTGAGCTTCACGACGAGCATCCAACCAAACGGTAGCTTGCATTGGTTCTATGTGTGGTTCGTCGCTAAAACCACCGCGATCGTCAAAATGCTGACGACGATGTTTGTCACGGGAAGCGCGTAATTTGCGTGCGCACGCTCATTTTTTTGCTAATCCATTCGCGCTGTAAAAACAACACACATTTGTTTCATCGAGCTTCTCGTCAATGGCGCGACTCGAGCCGCACACACCGCCGCACCTCGAGCCCGCCCTCGCCGAACCCGTTCGCGCCGCGTGTGAATCTCGAGCGTGATGTATGCCACGCGCTCATGTTGCCTGCCGGCGCTGTTTCGCGCGCCGTCGACGCAAAATCGCGATAGCGATGGAGGCGTGTCGACGTCGACACAAAAGCGAAGCGCAGTAAAGGTTGCCGCCGCGCCGGCACAGTCGCCGCCGCGCCCCAGCGGCGCCCCAGCGGCGGTGGATATCACCATACCCACTGCCGAAGCCATGGCGCGCGCCAAAGCGTCGCGCACGTCGTCGGCGTCGTCGACCGTGTCCTCGTCTGCGTCGTTTGGGGATGCCATGAACTGGAACGGCTGGGCGCCGGAAGTCATCAACGGTCGCTGCGCCATGGTTGGGTTCGTATGCGCCAAGGCTGGACAAGTAATAAGCGATGGTGATGTATCGTTCATGAATCTGGCGCACGATCACGTGGCAGCGATGGGGTCGGTGATTTTGACGATTATTGTGGCTTCGTTTGCACCGTCTGCGCTGAGCCGAGGAGCGTACACTGGCGAGCCGACAACGAAGGAGGATGCGAACGAAACCGCGTTTACAGCGAGCAAAGAAATGATACACGGACGTTTGGCGATGCTGGCGATTTTAGCGGAAGTTGTGCTTGAGATGACACAGTAAGGGGCTGTGTCGCAGACGATTTTTAGTAAATGATGTAATAGCCGCGCGGTTTAAAACTTGATTCGTTCCAGAGTGGTCAATAACAATCGCGCTAAATGATGCCCAGTAGGGACATTAATTCCTTTTCTTCGACTTTGACTTTGACCTTGTCACTGCGGCTTTCGCTGGCGCGGATTCTCCTATCAAGTGCTGCACCGCGCCTTCGACGATTTGTCGCGCCCAATACACGTTCAAGAAGCTCGGAATTGGAAGCGTCGTTCGCGCGAGCCAGTACTCAACGCTGGTAAAAACCGACCAGTCTCCATGGAAATAGAGCATAAACAACTTCGGAATCACCACTACGCGAATACCCATGAACAATGGAATCCACGCCAAGCCGTTCAACAAGTACGCCTTGCTCGCCGTCTTATCGAGCTTTACCAAGTACCAACGCAAGCTCATGTTGAAGTTCGTCGCCTCGCTGACCAAGAACCAGTTAATATGGTACACGCACAACCCGCGTGTTAACGCATACGGCCACAGAGCGATGGATAACAAGTGATGCACGATGAATAAATACATCGCCCCTTGGCCGCCGTACGCCAAGCACTGGTCCGCCCAGTTCAGCAACATCACCGCCAAATCCCACGTCATGTATCCGATCGCCAACCCGCACGCTTTAACTGTGTATGGGCTCACGTTAGACGCGAAGGATGTCATGGAGACATCGAATTCGACGATGGCGGGAAGGGCGAACACGGTGACCGCGAACGCGGGCCAAAAAGTAACAAGATTGGTGTGCCACGTTCTTCGGTCACTCGGAAGGAGCTTATCGTACGCCTTACCCACGATGGCGTGCGTGAATACGCGAGACGTGATGAACATGCACAGACAAAAGCACAGGCTCAGAAGAAAGTAGATGAAGAACTGGTCGATGAGGACGCGGTTGGGCGTCGGGTACAGCGCGGCAATCGCGCGAGCGGGCGCCTCAACGTAGGGCTCTAGTGCTTGGAAGAAGTCATGCACAGCGTCAAGCATGGTCTTATATATGTCACGCGTATCGCGCGCGTGAAGTCGTGTGCGTGGTGGATTACGGGGATGCGGCGATGTTTGAGGTTTACGCTAATATTCCAAGTGAAGTTTACCCTCGAGGCGAGACAAGAATATTTAGGCGTGAACGAGGATGAATCCGTCGTTTAGCGCCCTGAATGTTCTTCATCACGCGACTAGAAAACAATTCAAATTATGCACAACATTTACTTCGATCCAGAGATGGCGGTCACTAATTCGAGCTTGGCCATAGTTTTCGTCGTAAACGTGTCGAGGTCTTGCACGTGCTCGGCAACTTGGTTGGTGATCAAGAAGTTCTCGAGTCTGCTCGGCGGCGTTGGCGCCTTGTAGTTATCATCTTCTTCCGGCAATTCATCCTCGCCGTTCGCGCGACGGCGCGCGTTTTCTTGACGACGCTTTTGCAACCAGTGCGCGTGTTGGCTTTGGTAGCGTTGCATGTTGCGCTGAAAGTATGCCACCTTTTGTTGTTCGTTCGCGAAATCTTCCATGCACTCGCCCAACAACTTCATGTTCTCTTCAACGAATGGTGCCGTGCTCAAGCTCAAGCGATCGTAATCTGTCGTGTTCAGCTCAGACGCCTTGCCGCGCGCCAACTCGCCCATCACCGCCGACGCGAGCGCGCTATTCCTAATCGTAATCGGCACCTCCACCACGATGTCGCTCCACTTCAATCCACGTTCATGTATCTTTTTCATCGAAAATTCTCCATTTTCGCCGTACACCTCCATAAACGCTTCGCTCAATTTAAGCGCTCGCAACGCGCACACCCCTTGCTCGGCGTACGTCGGGTCGTACGCCACGCACACGCATCTCTTAATGCTCTCCGCATACGACAAAAACGTCTCAATCAACTCCTCGTTGTAAAACGTCCCCAAGTACGTCGATTGATACCATCCAACCGTGTTCGAATCGACGTTAATCTCTCTCAAGCAGCGCATCATATCGAGCTGATACTGCGCGCCATCCTCCGCGGCAAACGCCCCGTCCGCATCGTACGCGAATTCCCCATCGCCCCCGGTCGACGCCTTTGGAAACGGAAAGCACGCGGTGACATCCAACGCGCCGCCAATATCCAGCCCCAACAACGCACCGGTGGCTAAACCAGGCGCGGCATCCGTGCAGTGTTTGATGATTTTAAGCGCCGCGCCGCCGTCGAGCTCAACCGCGCGCACGGGCGCGACCGCCTCCGCGGCTTTCGTCGCGTTCTCCTTGGCCGCGCTCTGGGCGAAATTCATGCTTTGCGCTGGCGTTGGCGTTCGCGAGAGCGACGCGCGCGGGCGATAAAGTGAGGGTGAGCGCGAGGGAAACCCCAGCCAAAAAAGATCAAAAGACGCAGAACGCGGGGATGTGAACGCGGCGCGACGAAAACGACACATTTGGATGCGCATGCGCACGTGCGGTGGGCGTCACGAGCGAAAAGCGATGTTGAATGGAAAGTGAAATATGAGAGAGCTTTTATGATCGAATATGAACACGAGAAAGCACCGCTGATGGGCGCGCTAATGGTTATCGAGGCGCTCCGCGACGGCGTCGATGAAAGCCTCCGTGGTGAGTCCTGATGGGCCAGAGAGATCGCGCGTGCCTTTACCTTCGCGGAATAGTTCGTGGATGGATTTTCGCATGTGTGCAGTGAATGCATGGGTGCGATCTTTGTCGACGTTGTGGACGTTTGCGGCGTGATTCATGGCGCCGATTAAACCTTCAACCATGCCGAGCGGGTTGAGCGAGGTCTCTTCGCCGCGTAAACGAGCTTCGTCCATGTCTGCCACTGTGCCGTGAGATGCTTCAAATTCTTTAATCAACACGCCATTTTCATCCACGCCAACCAAGTTGGAGGTGATAAATCCTGGAGACTTGTGCATTTGCGCAAGTTCATCCGTCAAAACGTCGCCGTCGTAGTTGTGCGCCGCCATGCCGAAACCACCTTGCGTCCATTGCACGAGTTTCATCGTAGCCGCATCAGATAGCAAGTGCACGAGTTCGGAACCAGGCTTCACCACGCCCGCGTCGACAAACTTTTGCTTAAACTCGGTGTCGTACACCTTCTTCATGATTTGCCAAAACGGCTCTTGCCACTTGAACACCGTCTTCTTCGTCACAACATACGGGGTAATTTTCGCCTCCAAGCATCGACCGAAAAAGATGCGCGCCAGATCATGCACATTATCATAAGGATTGTGGTACGTCACGACCGCCGCTTCGGCGTCGGTGATATCGCGCGCGTCAACTTCAATCGTCTTCCCGGCGTCTGTGCCTTCGCTCGGCGTAAACGTCGTCACCAATTTCCCGCGTCCAACATTCTTAAACCCAGCCGAATACTCACCACCCACGGCGTGTCGTTCAAAATACACAGGTGCTTTATATCCCAACTCCACACCTTCGATGTGAATCGTATCCCGAGAAATCGTAATCCCGTTCCACCCGCGTCTCATCGCTCCGTTTGGCGACCCCCAGCTCTTTCTCAACCCGAGCCGCTTCACCTGATCCGCCGTCGGCGTCACCGTCGGCTCCTTAAATATCGCCTTCAACCGCTTCCCAGCCGTTATCACGTCACGCAACACCTGATCCTCGGTATCATCGCGATTCTTCGCCCTCAAGTCAAACCTCTCCCACGCGCGCGTGTCCACGTGCGGCTCGATCCACTTGGTCAAAATCAAATCCATCACATACGCCGTCATCTCCTCCCCAGACACGTACACCATGGGCGCACCCGTGATCTTCCCACCCTTACACGCGTGATGCGTCGCGCGAAGCGCGCCCGCATGCGATCTCGCGCGCGCCACATCGCCATCGCCGTCGCCGTCGCGCATCATCGCAGGCGAGCGCGCGCGCAGCGCGGGCGTCGTCACCGCGCCGCCACCGCGCGTCATCGCACAGCGCTGTGCGGTGCGGCGCAGAGAAGCAAACATCGTCGTCGTCGTCGCGCGTCGTCGTCGTCGTCGTCGTCGTCGTCGTCGTGTGCGGTGCGGCGGCGGCGCGCGAGGAAGTCGTTAGCGAAACCCCATACACGCGGGTGTTTTCACGGTGCCAGAAAACAAAACCCGTCATTGTACTGAATCTCCCGGTCGTCTTCGACGACGACGACGACGACGACGACGACGACGACGGGCGCCAGACGACGACGACGAAACCGACGACGACGACGACGACGACGCGGGGTGATTCATCCGTGCCATACCCCGCGTGATTCCAACGCCATCGCGCGCGGCGAACGCGAACGCGGACGGTGTTTCGACATCGACCACGGGCGCGGCGGCGTGGACCGCGACCGAGAGCGCACGCGCGCGACGATGTCAACGACGACGCCGGGCGCGCACGCGCGCGCGGACGCTGGGATGCGTCGCGCGAGGGATGATGCGGTGCGTGCGCGCGAGCGCGGGGTGATTCGATGCGATGCGTGCGCGCGAGCGCGGGGCGAAGATGCGCCGAGGTGGTTGCCGAGAGACTGACGGAGCGTGGCGTGGCGATGCGTTGATTCGTCGAGAGCAGAGTCCTGGGGTGTTGGCGATGCGTCGGGATGTGATGGGGATGAGTTTTCCGAGCGCGTTCGCGCGGCGGGAGGATTTTCGTTGGGAGTACGGGAAGGGGGATATGCGGCATTGGGCGGAGGCGTGCGCGCGGTGCGCGGCGTACGCGGATGACGTCGGGAGAGATGCGATGGAACGGGCTTTATTACGCGCGCGAGATGACGTACGAGGGGTGATTGATGACGAACGAGCGGTAGGTCGGAGTGGGGACGATATGGAGGTGTTTGCCGCGGTGCGATGGATGCTGAGATTTATGAATGAAGTGTGCGAGCACTGCGGCAACCGAGAGGCGTTTGAGCACGGAGCGACGGCGACGCGATTACTGGCGGTGCCTGAACTCGCGATGGATGCGGCGAGGCTTTTAGCGACAGCGTCAAGGAAGAGCGTCACGGGTCGACCGATGAAGAATGAGTACTTCAATACCAAGGAGTTTGAGGGGATGAAGATTGCGCTCGGGCGAACGTCGACGTCGACGACGCTCGTGCAGGGCGAATGCGTCGGCTTGCGCGTGATGGAAACCGCAAATGGGAAGAAGTTTAGCATCCGGTTCACGATGCGTACGCGCGATGGTGATAACGGTGAAAAGATACACGACGTTGAGACCATGTTCAGGCCTGATATGCACGAGTTTGAATTGTCGGACAAGGTTGTGAATGTGTTTACGTTCGTCGACGGGGATGCGACCGCTTTAGAAAAAATGGAATTCTTTCACCCGAGTACGTCTACTGGGGCGTACTTAGCAAGCAAATATGGCGCAATTACTCGATTAGACGAAAACCCTGAAGTGATGGAGATTGCATACGGGGCTTTTGCTGCGCATTTTGAGTTTATGCACGCGGCGCGAAGCTTCTTTGAAACCGCGACAGACGCGCAGAGCCGGCGACGAGAGCGTGCGGCGACGTGCCTGTCTGTGCAAATAGTTCTGCACACGAAGACGAAAGACATGAGTCCATACACCGCGCATGGAAGCTGTATCCATCAGTTAGTTGATGAGAGCTCGAACATTGCACATTCGGCGCTCGAGCTGCTCGACTCTGATCGAACAGACGTGCCGGCGCTTTCGTCGCGGCCACTTGGCGACGAGTCATTACTGCGACAAGACGCACTGAATTGCTTGAGCGCTTTAATCAACGAACGCCTGTGTGGATTCCCGGTGTGTCAGATTATACGACGCAGCGAGTCTTTGCGAATTGTGAGTAAAATCATGCAAGGTTTACTGGATGATTTCAAACGAAACATAACGTCTGGGTCCGATGGGCATTTCGAGGCGCTGCGCGAGATGCAGAGCTTTATGTACTTTTTGGGTATTTTGAGCACTTCTCAACCTGGCTGCTCGGCAATCAAAGATGCATCGATCGTACCTTGCTTGGTCGACATGCTAAAAGATACGGCGGCAGAACGCTTGTCGATATTAGTCGACGTGGTACATACGATTGAGTCGTACTTGGATTTTTCACAAAATGAAGTCAGCACGTTTCGAGAACTCAATGGAGTCGACATGTTATCGTCACGCATGCGTCATGAGGCGTTAGCATCTCTTGAAGAAGTGAAATCAGCGGCTGAACCAGAGAGAAAACGTAAAGCCAACAGCATGGAGCTCGACGGTGGTGGCGAGACGTCTGGGCGTTCCACGCCTGGCGGTGGGGATTCGCCCAATCGCGTATCGTATCATAGAAGGGTACTCCTGAAAGCGCTCATGCGGACTTTAGCTTACACAAGTTTTGCCGTGGGTGGATCTCGCACGCGTATTCCAGGCCTTGCTGATGGTACATTGACCGAGACGCTGTCAATAGTTCTTAGAAATGCGCAAGCATTTGGTCCAGGTGTATCGTCGCTCGCGGCAAATTTACTCTGCGACGTCATCCATAACGAACCGACGTGTTTTGCAACATTAGATGGTGCGGGCATTATCGATGCGTATCTGTATTTCATCACCACGAGCATGTGGCCGGTGGGTACGAACAAGAATATGGTCAAGGTGCTTTGCGCCGTGCCGACGACATTGAACGCCATCGCGCTCAACGCACGTGGTCAAGAAAAAGTGATTTCAAGCGGTGCGATATTGTGCTTTCGGCGTATCATGAATGAAGCGTCAGAGATCATGACTGCAGATGTGTCCAAAATAATTGGATCATCCATGAATGAGCTGATTAGACATAGCCCCGCGCTGAAAAGTGACGGTGTAAAGTCGATTATGTCCATTCTTGCAGACGCAAAGGCTACGGCGTTCTCTAGCAACTTTGCGCTCGCGAGTAAAGAAGTTGTGGAGAAAATGGATGTCACGAGACGATTGCACAATGTCGCAAGATTCATGGACGGGGTACTTCAGACGCCACATTTGTGCCAACCACTTTTGGACGAAGGCGCGTTGGAACACATGCTCGAACTCGTATCACGTGCCGCTCCAGCAACGTTTGCGAAATGTTCTGCACATCAAGCGCTTACGATAGCATGCAAAGCTCTGGTGAGCCCACCCGAGGTGAATGCCATCCGTGAAATGCATCCGTTTTTGACAGGAACGCCTCCGGATGAGTCCGCTACGGCGTATCGTTCGTGTGGTGCGGTGTGCAAAAGCCTCACCGCCGTGGCAAATACAGTGCACGCAACGTTGGATGAGTTGTACAGCGAACTGACAAAAGCTGACTTGGAAGCTTATAAATTGTATGACATTTACAACCAAGATGCGGGGGATGAAAGACTTGAAAATCAGGCTCGCGCGTGCGAAAACGCCAAGCGAGTATGCGAACTCATGGCGGGCTGTGAGCGAAGTTGCGAGTTGATGACGTTTTTAGTGGCTATGATGCCAGCGATGTTATTCGCCGTGCTTGATAAAACCACTCTGCCAGCAGCGTTTAGCGTCTTCAGTGCGGCTTCAAAGATAGAATCCATTTTACGTGATGTGAACGCCGCAGTCGATGTGAGTCGTGAGCAATTTTCACCCGTGAGATGGCTCTATAGATGTTCAGAAAGCTTGATGCGAACGACGAGCTCTCTTTTTGCATCGCTCGCCAAAGTCTCTACGACGATGCGTCGAAGAAAAGATTTGGGTCATTCAAAGAGTAACTTTGTCGCGCTTACGAGCGAAATTTGCTGGCACATCGCGCTCAAGTTGAAGAAAGATTTCATAGATCTCCGAAGAAAGTTGAGCGCGTCTTCTAAATCAGTCACCGAAAATGTCAACTTACATCAACGCGAGCTGCAAAGCCTGCTGGCGTTGACTTATGAGACGTTTTTCGACGATCGCCGTAATTCACCAAACGGTGTCATGATCAACTACGCAGCTCGAAGTGGCTTGTTTGGAGAGTTACTCACACACTTTGCAGAGACCGTCTCGTGCACGCAATCAGTTTTCGCCAAACCCAGCAAGACGGTTGAGATTCGGAGCGCCGAATTAAACGCGGCACGGGAGTGTTTCAATTCACTCAGGTGTTTCGCGAAAATGTTCGAATCTCTGACGGATGTCAAGCAAGTAGCTGCCGGTGCGCATTTTAAGTTGGTACTTGCGTGCGAACCTCCGGAATCCGTCAAGGATGCTGGCTCCAACTTTCCAGACATGGCGATGTTTTCGCACATTCCGGATGCATTCGCCACCAATCGCGCGGCGATGGATTGGATTCACTGCTCGTTGAACATTGGTCTTAAATGCATCTGGGACCATGCAAATGTCAAAGTGTTGGAACTTATGCCTGCGGAATCCGCTGATAGCTTGCTCAACTGCTTTCTTCATATTTTGGGCGGCACCGAGCAAGCGATGGTGGCTGAACAACGCAGGCCATCGCCACCGCCACGGCCAGTGTCTACGCCGCCACCTGCGCGTTATGTGCCTTCGCCCGATATGATGCGCGCGATAACTGAAATGGGTTTCAGTGCAGGGCACGCACATCACGCTATCACCGCAGTCCGTGGACGAAGCATAGAGAGCGCGATGGAATACTTGTTTACGCATCCGATGGATGACGTTTCCGACGTCCCTCCAGAAGAGCCAGTTGAAGCCGTGCCCGCACCGGTCGCAATCACTACTGTGGCCTTGCCCGACGACGCATCAATGCACGTTGCGAGCTCGAGCACTCAATCTGGTGATAGATCTCACGCCATTACAGCGGATGAGATGCCTGGTGTTCCAGACGTCGTAAACACCGTATTCTCCCTGTTCCTTTGCAGCGCCGAGCGCGCTGCGCAAATACTCTTCGCGATCATCAATCAACACAAATTGACTGGAACGAGTAGAAAAGACGCGATCCAACTTGTTGCAACAGAGGTTTTGCGCGATAGAAGCACAGGTACTGAAGCAGACAGTGTATTCGAGTGCAAGTTGTACGCGTTTATCTCGTCTCTCGCCAAGCAAGGCGACGATGAAGTCAGGCGCGCGCTCTGGGGCGACCCGAAACTAATGAACGCTCAAATCGATCGATTCTCTGCGACCGTTCTCAAAGCCATGAGTGCTTCAATCACGGATATACCAGTGTCGTTCGTAACCATTACAAATTGCATCAACACATCTGCGTGCATGCAAAAAGTCAACGACGACGGATCCTTTGCAAAGTTTGGTTTCCTCTCAAAAGATAACTTGCTCCGCGTGGCAGACACATGTATCGACTGCCTCGACAGAGTTATTGCGGAAAAGAAAGAGAGATCGCACGAGTTTACGAATAACTCTGTAACAAGCGCTATTCTCGATCTATTTGCGAACATTTCACGCCATCCGGCTGTGGCAAGTCGAATACTCGGTGCGTCAAAGCATAAAGGAAAAAGTGTGATGCGGGTATTGTTTGATTCATTCTGGAACTTCGAGCAAGAAAGTGTTTCCGTCATAATGCGGCACGTCGCAAATGATCTGAAGTCTTTGCAGATGTCGATGGAGTTGGAGATAATCAAGAGCATCACAAAGCCACCGCTCGGAAGAGACCGTAAAGTCTCACTAAAGACGTTTGCAACTGCAATGAAACACGTCATTGAACGTGACTTTGAAGTATTCCAGAGCGCATTTAGGAACGTGGCGGAGATATCGAACTCGAGTGAAGGGTCGAATGGCGAACGTCTATACGTCGTTCCCAAGAAGCATATCAAGGAGCTCCAATCGCTTCCTGATGGTAAGTCATCGACTGGTTTACGTGCGGTGCTTGAAATGCTTGTCGATACCATTCGCGATGACATACGTAGAGAAGCGGCGCCGCACGAACTCGAACGGCAAGCCGTATCTTTGCGCTATCTCACCGAACTCGTTGAGGTGAATCCAGCGAGCATCAAGCTGTTGCTCAAGATGGATGACGAAATGGGGATTTTCAAGTCCATTTTACTGCAGCAGCTGCCCTTATCGCAGCATCCTTCCGCGCCTGGCGTTTGGAATGGTGCGGAAAACGCAGCTTTCTTCCTAGCCACGCTATGCGTAAGCAGCTCCAAGGCTCGTACACGAATTGTGGAAGAGCTTTTGAAGTTGTTGTCCGATGAGGATCTCCGCGAAGAAACTGTCCCGTACCACGCTTTGGTGGATTTCCTTCACGCGCTCATGGACTTTGGGCTCGCTCGAGGCTACCAAAGCGGTGAAAAGATTCGCAATCGCGTCGTGTTCAATTCACAACAAGGCGTCGTTAAGGCGATGTATCACTCGAAAGTTCCAGAGAAGCTCGTGGCGCTGATTCGGCGCATTGAATCCAAGGGCGTCGAAGCGAACCGAGGATTTCTTCGCGTGACGCTCTACGTACTCGAAGCACTCGTGGTTCGATCAAAACAACCCAAAAGACGAGATCGACTTGCCCGTATTCAAAATGCGATTCGATCGAATGTCAACGCATCCGGAGGCGACGCGGCTGGGAATGAAGCTGCGGTCGCGATGATTGAGCAACTCCTCGCGGGTGGCGCACGCGGGCACGTGCAAGTCACGCGTCTCTACGACGACGAACGAGGTGAACCCGTCATTGAGAATTTACCCTTTGGTGGGGACGATATGGATATCGGCGACGTTGCAGGCGTTGAAGGTGCGGCGCCGCACTTTGAAATCTTGGGCGATGGTTCGATGCCAGGATTCCGTCTTGTGAATGACAACCGAGCGCGCTCCGACGACGACGATTCGACTAGCGGCGAAGTCGACTCTGACGACGAGGACGATCACGAGATGCAAGAGAGTGACGAGGACGATCACTTTGACGACCAGATGAATCATGAGCTCGACGACGAGCATCAAGAAGACGGAATATTCTCTGGTGATGACGACGGAGGTAACGATTACGAAGACGAAGATGAAGACGACCAAATGGCCATGGATGAAGACGACGACGACGACGAAGATAATGAAGACGAATATGAAGAGGAAGAGGAAGAGGAAGAAGATGAAGAAGAAGAGGGAAATGCCGTAGACGACGACGATGAAGACGATGAAGACGTCCAGCACGATGATGGATTGTATGGCGACGACATTGACGAGTACGACGCGTTTGAACCAATGACGGATACGGACGAAGATGACGACGAGGAAGAGGGCGACTTTGAACAGGCGGATGAATCTTCGTTTTCGGCGCGTCATACGCCGACGTCAGAAGCGTTATCGTCGGGAATCATCCCGCCCACGCAGCATCCATTCAGTTTCGGGCCGACTGTAGACGCCATCAGTCGCTCACAAATTGAACAATGGCTTGCCACGGATTACGTCACCATCATGAGCGGCGTCGATCCACGAAACGCCGCGCGGTCGATTTCACAACTTCAAACGTTCGACCGCCATGCGGCGTCACACGTTCGAAGCATTCGCGTGACGGAAGATGCGGAACCCGTTCCGTTGGTGGATGGTTCGACCCGTCCCCCGACATCGCGCATCGCTCCATTTGGGTCGCGTCGTTCGTCCAACATTTGGGCCACGACGCCGGCGACAGAGCCAGACACTGCGTCTGCGGATGACGCAGGCGCGCACTCTTTAGAAAATCGCGCGAGTGGTATCAATGTCTCGCGCGTGGGCCAGTCGCTGAACATCACGCTCACTGCGCCCACGGATGCGCGCGCGCGCTCGCGATCGTTACAAGACGTGCTCACGTCCATTAGCGGCGAAATGGCGCGCCTCGCCGTGCGCCCGGGACACATGATGGAGTTCTTGGATCCTCTATCGTCAGCCAAGCCCATTCTTTGGCTCGGTAACGGGGGGTTTCAAACCAATGCCCCGAAGCACTTCACCGTGCGCGACCAAGCGGCGTGGAGTTTAGATGGTCGGCACGCGCGTTCTCGCTTTTGGTCGAGCGCGATTTGCATGAGCGTCGGCGAATCCATCTCAAGTAACCCCGAGTTTTTGTTCGGCGAGGACGCCGTCCCGTCGTCAGCCACGGTGGCGACTGGTACCGAGGGTAAGGCTGTGGAAACGAACTTCGAGAGCGAAGTGCCCACGCCGAACACGGCTGAATCGCCCGAGCAAGCGCAAGAACGTCTTCGATTGGCCGCGATGGAGCTCGGCATCGACCCCTCCGTGCTCGCCATGTTATCCGCTGACGTACGCGAGTCATTCATCAACGCGAATAGGCTCGTCGCACAAGCGCGGGCGATGACACCTGACGGAACCGCAGTTGTCGAACCCATCGACCCAGAGTTTATTGTCGCGTTGCCGTCAGATTTGCAAAGCGAAATCATTCGTTCGACGATGCAAGCGGCGACGAGAGTCATAGGAAGCAACGCGAGTACTTCGCTCGGGTCTCATGCGGTTATCTCGCCGGCGAATGGAGTGATTGTGTCAGCTCCCGCCGCAGATGCGTCCACGCAAATCATGCGTCAAATCAATCAGTCGTTTGCGAGTTGGGCGCACGACATTGACCGCATCGGCCGCGCGCGCGACGAAGAAGAGTACGTTGACACCGAAGAGTACAAGGCATTTACGTGCTCTGTCGACTTTAGCGAGCTCGATGTGTGCACGCTATTAAAGTTGCTTCAAACCAAGAATAACGATGTGAGAGATTCAGCGATGAAGATTTGCGTAAGTCTCGCGGTGACGGAACATAATCGTGATATTTTGCTGCGATTGATATTTGAGATGATTTTCCATCGCACGCAAGGCAAAGGAGTGATAGACGACGTGCGGTACGGCCAGCCGCCATATGAGGCGCTCGCCATGCAATTGATGTTGCTGTTACAGTCATTGATTAGCCGAAACAAACACGTGGCAAAGATGCAGTACGTATCAAGGATGAGCTTCGAGTGCATCGACGAGGCGTTTAAAGACATGTTTACTGACAGTACTACGGGTACGAGTTCTAGAGATCGTCGTGAGTGGTACAAGTTTGCTGCGAAAAACGAAACCATCGGAGATGACACGATTGACTTTTCGATTCTTTTGTTGTTGCTGCAATTCGCGACGCATCCAGATCGCAGTCTGGGCGCGTCGGCGCACTCTGATAAAACAGCGTCGCTCATTGCATTGTGCGTAAAAGCCATCGACTCGATGTTGATGAAACAGCGCAAGACCGCGGAAGACAAGTGGGAACCAGAGAGTGTTTTCCAGCGCGCGATCCCAAAGTCCAATATCGTCGGTCAGTTACCGGCTCTGTTGAAGATTCGTCATCTGGCGGCGCCAATTCTGGACAAGATTAACAACATTTTGAAAACCTTCTGCGTCGCGTGTACAAACTTGCCGAATGCTCCGAAGATGTCGTCATTCATCATCGCAACGTTGAACATGCATGCTGTTAACTGCACGCGTGTGCTAGAGACCAATGACGGCACCAACCCCGGTGAACGTCGTTTTGCACCGACGTTTCTCTTAAGGTTGACGAAGAGCTTGATTTTCTTACTCTCGCATCTGTCGAGTGAAAACAAGGAGCGCGTGTCTACGAGTAATCCGTTGGACAAGGAAGCAAAAGACGCACTCATGGTATTCTTCAGGAATTGTGCGCCGGCATGGAAGTTATTGGCAGCGCACGCCGAAACGCTCAAGCTCAAGGCTCGCAAAAGCGACGATGATTCGGGTGTAGGAAGTATTCACGAACATTGGCCAAAGGCGCGCGTCGAGGAGACGATGGATACGTCGATGATGGAGACGCTCATTACAACTTACTTAATGATCACGAGCGCGCTACTGCCGTTTCTCGAAGAAGAGATGACGCAAAGTAGACGACATTCCGTAGGTGGTATTCTTTCACCGCCCCGCATGCAGTCGCCGGCGTTTGGTATGCGCGGTTCTCACGCCTCCATGGGCGCGCTCAGTCGAGCGTCGAGCCAGGCGCTCGACACGCTCATCCACGCTGGTGGCGAAAACGCAAGCGTCGCAGCGATGATTAGCGACATGTGGAAATTCATGGAGACACACAAAGACGTGCTGAACCGCATGATTAAGAGTTCTCCACAGCTTTTATCGGGTCCATTGAAGGTGATGTTGCAAAGCCCGCGGTTGATTGATTTCGACAACAAGCGCGCCCACGTTCGCAGTCAAATTAAAAAGCTGCGCGACAAAGCTGGCCGGGCAAACAATCAGCTCAAAATCAGGCGAGAGCACATTCTTCAGGATTCGTATAATCAACTTCGCATGCGCAGCGTCGCCGAACTTCGCGGTAAGTTATCCATCGCGTTTGTCAACGAAGAAGGCGTGGACGGCGGTGGTCTCATCAGGGAATGGTTTACCATTCTCGCCCGGGAAATCTTCAACCCGAACATCGCGCTCTTCGAGTTATCGCATGACAAGGGGTGTTACCAGCCAAACCCGAACAGCATCATCAACGAAGAACACTTGCCGTACTTTAGATTTGTCGGCCGGCTCGTGGCCAAGGCGTTGTTTGACGATATCTTGTTGAGCGCATACTTCACGCGCCCCATTTACAAGCACATGCTCGGCATGCCGCTGACATACGACGACATGGAAGGCGTCGATCCAGACTACTACAAGAGTTTAAAATGGATGCTGGAGAATTCCATCGAGGGCGTGTTCGAGTATACGTTTAGCGAAACCACATCCTTTTTTGGCGAGACGCAAGTGCACGATTTGATTGAGAATGGCCGCAACGTGCCCGTAACGGATGAGAACAAGTTTGATTACGTCAATTTGGTCACTGCATATCGCATGACAAACGCAGTCAAGGATCAAGTCGCAGCATTTGTGAAAGGGTTTGAAGAGATCATTCCACGTGAAACTATATCCATTCTCAACGCCGCCGAGCTCGAGCTCTTGATAAGCGGTACTCCTGACATTGACATTGAGGATTTACGAGCAAACACGGAATATCACGGATACACAGTGGGGTCGTCGCAAATTCAATGGTTCTGGGACGTCGTGCGTGAAATGTCCAAAGACGATTTGGCGCGTTTGCTCATGTTTACCACGGGTACATCAAAGGTCCCGCTCGATGGATTTGCCGCGTTGCAAGGCATGCAGGGCCCGCAGCGGTTCCAAATTCACAGACAACACGCCGATGACCAAAAGCTTCCATCGGCACATACATGTTTCAACCAACTCGACTTGCACGAGTATTCTTCAAAAGATGTTCTCCGCGAGCGATTAATGTACGCGATTGAAAACTGCAGCGAAGGCTTTGGTTTTGTATAGCAGCAGTTTGAAACCCGCGCACGCGTGTAATTAATTTTAGCAACAGTTGCCCTTCAATAGTACATGTAACGATTAGTGTCTACTACCTATCTTTATTTGTTCGAAGATCTCGCCGGTGACGCTTTGAGCGGATCAAAAGAAAGCGTCTTCGTTAACGTTCTCTGTTCTTTAGTTGGAGTCGGCACGACGCCGAGCTTTATTGGATCAACGCCAAGTACGCGCGCCATGGATTTTTTCTGACGTCGAATAAACTGGTTTTCAGCCTTCTTCGTGTCCACGACGTTACCAAGTGGATTAAACGACCCTGAACCAGCGGTCGTATCGCTTTCAGCAGATTTAGACGGTGTCAGTTCGACGCGCGCAGCGTCAACGACGACCCATGAACCAGTATTTTTGATGCGAATCACACGCGTGTGGTACCGCGCAATCTCTCGCTCATCACCCAAACTTAACACCGCGCCGACGTATTGATTGAGAATGTTGTACGATTTCGTTCGATTCGCGTCGCTCATTGAGCTAGTGGCGTCGTCGAGAACGCACAGCTCAGCTCGACTTACAGCCGCGCGACACATCGCAATTCTCTGCTGCTCATCCAGAGTCAATCGTTCGTTCCAAGCCGCAAACGTATCGAGACGCTCGAGGTACTTTGCCAAACCGAGTTCAACGAGGATGACCTTGACAAGCTCGCGCGATTCCAAGCCAATGTCCAACGACGGCGTCGGATACGTGCACGCGTCGAGCAATGTGCCGCCTTGCGGCATGTACGGCTTCTTTGACAACACGCACACCGATGCGCGATCGACAATACGCGTAGTGCCGTGCCCCCAAGACCATAAACCGATGAGAGATTTTACGAGCGCGGTTTTACCACATCCCGCCTCGCCGACGATGGCTAGCGAGTCACCGCGACGAATTTCAAATTCAAGCGCACGCATGAGCTCTCGACCGTCTTGCGGCAGACACACGCTCAAGTCTGAGACTTGCACGAGCACACCATTCGTCGAAGATCTCTCCTCGCCGTCGGCGCTCGTCGGCGTGTCCACCGCTAAAATGCTCTCGGTGCGAATACCCGCGAGGCTGTCGTACATCGCCCGTCTCGAGACGGCGTCGAGCTCATCGTAGACGCCGTCTACGTACGCCGCGTGCGCCTCCGCCGCCCTCAACGTCTCTATATTTCCCGAAAGCATCGCGAGAGCCGCGCGCACACCGTTAAACGACGTCATGGCCACCTGAATCGACCAGATCGACACGTTTTCTCCGCGCATCAATCTCGGAATCACCGCAACCATGGGTAAAAAATTACATGCGGCGGCAAAGACATCCGTCGGGTAACTCGCCCGCGCGCTCAGCACCTGTCTTCGATACACAAACTCCTGCCCCGCCTCCAACGTCGCCATGGCTTCTTCAGATTCGGTTTTCGCTCCATTTGCGAGCGCGATCGCCTCACCATGCACGCGAGCGTGCGTAAGCAATTCACGAAGCCGCGTCGCCGCGCCTTCGGCTCGATGCGCCTCCTTCTTCGCCTCGCTGGCCTCGCGCTCCTTCGCCCGCACGCTCTCACCAATCATCGCAAACGCCAACAACCCAGGCGCCGCCCACATATTACTCGCAAATAAACAATGTCCATGATAGAGCAACCCCACGCACGCTTCGATAGCATCCGCGCACGCGTCAAACGCCGCTCGAGCGCACGCCGGAGCGCCAACCGCCGCCGCGCCGTCCATCACCGATGCCCCGCCGATGCGCCCGTCGCCATGCGCACACAGCGCATCCGCGCGCATAAGCTTACGAATCAAATCACTCCCCACCGCCGTGGCGAGTTCGCGCTGCAGGAGCGCGCGATACGTGCGTCGAGCGCATCGCAACGGCTCGACAATCAAAGCAAAACGCGCAATGGCTTCACACACTTTCCACGCGCTCTCACGCCCGTCACCGCGCGATAACGCCCCCCAGACGTGTGCGGTCGATCGCCACGCGCGGTACGCCGCCATGTGTTCGACGTACGTGACGCACGCGAGCGCGAGGAGTCGCGAAGCGGGCTCCGCGCGGTCGGGCGTTGAGGCGTAGAGACGCTCGATGCATCGCCACGTGTGTGGACACAACGCGTACGCGTCGAGCGTGCGTCGCGCGATGGCGTGCGCGACGGGATTCGTGGGCGCGTGTGGGGCGACGTCCATTGGGGCGTCTGCGTCCGCGCGCGTAGGTATGGAGGTTGCGACGATGTTGAACGCGCGGTTGATGAATCTTGTTTTGAGCTCAAAAGTGATTAATGCATTGAATGAAACGGTTGTTGACTGAGGTGTGTACTAATACTGATATGAAATTCGATATGACTACTACTGTTGTTGTGTGCGCGTGACGATGGGTTTACTCTTCGTCGTCGCCGCCGCCGCCGGTGGCGACGCCCGCGCTCGCCATGCCGTCCGCGTTCTTTTGGGACAAGCCAGAGACGATGTCGTCGATGCGTAATAACATCGTCGCCGATTCAATCGCAGTCTTGATGGATTGAACCTTGACCGCATACGGGTCCCAGACGCCGAGTTCTTTCATGTCAACGATGGTGCCACGATTGCCGTCGATACCAAAGGATTTCGCGGCCTCGCCTTCGGCATGCTTGGCGCGCAATTTGGTCAACGTACGAATGACGTTTGCGCCGCAATTCTGCGCGAGCGTGCGCGGGATGACTTCAAGAGCGACACCGATGGCGCGGAATGGCCATTGCTCCACACCTTCAATCTTCGTCGCTTCCTCGGCGAGCGCGCGAGAGACAGCCATTTCGACGGCGCCGCCTCCAGGTAACAACCGCGGATCGTGCACGACGTTGCGCGCGACGCCCATGGCGTCAGTCAAGTTGCGTTCAATTTCGTTCAAGATATCCTTGCTTGCACCACGAAGGACGATGGTACACGCCTTGGGGTCTTTGCAATCGACGAAGAACGTAAAGTACTCGTCCCCAATCTTTTCCACGTTGAACAAACCAGCGCCGGTGCCAATGTCTGATTCGCGAATTTCCTCCACTCGCGACACAATCGTCGCGCCAGCTGCACGAGCGATGCGGTTATTGTCCGTCTTACGCACGCGACGAAGAGCGGTTATACCCGCCTTGGAGAGATAGTGGCACGCCAAATCGCTGCATCCCTTCTCTGTGACGACTACGTCTGGCTTGAATTCGGCGATTTTTGCGCACGTCTCTTTAATCCAATCCTCTTCCATCTTGAGCAACACTGCCCAGTCTTCCTCCTTAGTAATCTCGACGTTGGTTTGGTTTTCACCCTTCTTGTACTCCAACGGGCAATCTAACAACATGATTCGCGGGTTCTCAATGCGTCGTCTCATTCTGCCGGGCGCGACGACATCCTTGTTCATCATCACCCCTTTCAAAACTTTACAGTCTTCAATCGACCCGCCCGCAATCTTTTCCACCTTGGCGTACTTTTTGATGTCTATGTCATTCGTACCGTTCTCGTTCTTGCGCGCGACGCACATCACCGCATCAAGCGCTAAATTTGGTACGAGTTCGCCCATTCGAGACGTAAACTTTGTCCCGATTGAACTGCGCACGATGTTCATCATCGCCTCGCGGTCGTTCACATCCACGGGAAAACTAATCGAATCAATCACCTTCAAAGCCGCGTCTAATGCTTTCATATATGCTCGAACAATCACCGTGGGGTGGATATCCTTTTCTAAAAATGGTTGAGAGAGGTGTAAAATTTCACCCGCCAAGATGATCACGCTCGTGGTGCCGTCGCCCGTTTCCTCGTCTTGCGTACGGGACAACTCAATCATGCTCTTCGCCGCCGGGTGCGTGACGTCGATTTCACGTAAGATGGCGTTACCATCGTTCGTAAGCACGATACCTGCGCGACACACGATCATCCGTCGTCAGTCTTTGGAATTCAAAACGCGCGCGAGAGAGCCGTCGTAGATCGGCGTCTGTAATCCAAACTATTGACCGCGCGAAAGCGCCTGTGTAAACGCCAACACACACCCGCGCGCGCATGAATGACATCAACACGCATCGATGCGCGAGCCACGCGCGCACGAGACGCACGCAACGCACCTCCAGACGCGTCGAGGATCATTTTCAACATCGACCTCGGGCCGAGCGTGGTGCGAATGATGTCGCTCACTGCCTTTGCGGCGGCTATGTTATTCGCACGCGCGATCGACCCGGTCTCTCGCTTGGCGTTTTGGTTCATAACCATCACTGGTTGATTCATGGTTGATGATGTATGTGCGTTCGTGCGGTGATGGAGGAGCAGACGCGCGAGGCACACAGTGAGGTCTGCGCGCGTTTCGCGTTGACTTTGACTTTTGTTGATTTTCAGCCAAGGAGTGTATTATATTACAAGGCGGATGTGGTGATACATATGACGATGATGACGATGTGCGCAAAACGAGTACATGCAGCATTAATCTACGACGACGACGGCGGCGATGACGCGAAGAAGTTTTAATAATTTTCTCGACGCCTTGACGCTCGGCTTGGCGCTGGAACTCTTGAGTTTATTGGCGATGAACGCACGAGTCTCCGCGAGCGCTTCGGCGTCATCGATGCGCGCGAGGGTTTCCATCTCGGCATTAATCGCATCGTTCAATGCGCGAATTTTGTCCGCGCGATCGATGCTTTCTTTACGCGCGGCATCCACGGCTTGCGCCAGTTCCTGTCGCGTAAATTTCCAGCCGTCGCGCGCCGTGAGCGCTCCAAAAACCTCGCTCTGCGTCGCACCGCGCGCGTCATCGTCACCCTTCAATAAAATCTCCCGCCATGACGATGCCAACGCTTCAACGCGTGGATCGATCGCCCCAGCCGTACCGTTCCCAATCTCCGCGACTTGCCCGGCGATAGCCGCCACTTCGCCCTCCGTCAACCCTCTCAACCGTCTCGCGACCAATCCTTCGTGTCTCTTAATCGCAATATGCGACCCCATCCCCACGCCCTGCAGCACCGCCTCCTTCACTTCGCTCGGGAGCACCACCATGGCGGTCACTTGGGACTTTGGGAGCGATAATAACATTTTCGCCAATGACTTTTTCTCATTCGCTGCGTCGGGACACGCGTTACTACGTCAGCCATGCATTCCACGCGACACATCGCGCATCGAACCGAGCGCGTCGCAAACACCTACCGAGTCGTTTCAATGCCGACTTATTCACGCGTCCCATGTGCACTAACGGATCGTCTTCGATGTCGTACTCGTCGTAGTTTTTCGCTAAATCAGCGGCGCGTTCGCGGCCCATGTCCCCGGCGGCGGCGACGATTGCGGTGCGCACACCGCGTCGCACGGGCGCGGATGGCGCTGCGGGTGCGGTGGAGCGCGCATGGCGAGTGTGTGCGTGCGTTGAGACCGCTCGCGCGAGGCACGCGCGCGTGGCGGTGCGTGTGGCGTGCGCGAGCATGGGTTGATGCTCGTCGAGGAGTGAGGGTAGAAAAAGGACAAAGCGGCGCGTCTAATACAATTCGCTAAACTATAGCTATCTATGCCGCGCTCGAGCGGCAAATTCGTGTGCAAATGCGCTGACGTTGACGGTGTCAGCGTTTGGGAAGGTGTCGAGGATGAACTCGGCGATTTCGCTGGGGTCCTCAACGGCGGCGAGGAATTCCACAAAGGCGTCGTCGTCGATGTCTTCGCGTGAAAATTGGGACAAAAAGGCGTTCGCCCATGCAGTGAATTCGTCGACGCGAGATTCGTCAACGCGCGTGGTTGATGCGCCATCGCGGTGCGTGTTGGGATCTGTCAGCGTGAGCGAGGCGTAGGCGTCGAGGAACGCGTGTGCGTCGTCGCGCGACGCTCCGGCGCCTTCGAGTAAATCGAGCGTCATGTCTGCGCCGACCATGGCGGGCAAGATCTGCGCCACTTCTCGCGCGGTGTCCATGTTGGGATAGAATAATTCACCGAGACGTAATTCAATCCACTCCGTGCGCGAAGGCATATTTTCTGGCGACACGTCGTCCGCGATTGGCACGTTAGCCTCGAACGCTTCCGCTTCGCTCATTGAAATGACGTACGCTAAGATGTCCTCCTCCGTCATGTCTGCAAATAAATCGTCACACTCCACGTGCATCGCCGCGTGCTGTTGGTTTGTATCGTATTCTATTTGCGACAGACGCATGGCTTCAATGAGTTCAGCATCATCATCGTGTTCGTGTTCGTGTTCGTCGTAGCGACGCTCTCGCACGGAACCGCCGTTCAACTGATGAGACGAAGTAGCATTTCGCACGTCCGCTTTCGGCAACGGCCGCACGACTTCATTACCAAATGTAAACTTGCCTGACGCATCTCGAGTAAATCCAGTTTCAAATCCTTGGCGCCATGTCGCGGGCTGATTGTCTTCGTCTTCGTCTGATGAATCAAGCGCTCTTTCTGCGAAACGCGAATCGTCGGCATTGAAATTTCCAACTTTACGTAGAGACGTATATATGCCACCTGTCGGTCGCGCGCGCGCCTTTGTGTTTGATACACGAGATACACGAGCTTTCGGTGCGGTCTTAGGGGCGCGTACTTGGGAGGTCGTCGATTCGTGTTTCCGGCGAGCCGGCGCGAAACCGTGCTCTCGCAACAATTCAGTCGCGGGATCGAAGTGTGCCATCTTCGACGACGTCGGAGACGACAAAGCTGAAGAAGAGAATGCACTAGTTGTACTCGATGATTCTCGTTTACTTGTTGCTCGTGCCGACATTGCCGCTTCGCGTCGTCGATCGAGACGACTCATCTTGAACGCGCTCGGCATCGAAATCATTCCAATCTCCATGAGCGCCGCGCGCCGTTCCTCTTTGCTCTGTGTGTGCGCCGGCACACCGTCTTCAGCGCGCACCTCATCACCGCCTTCAGTCGGCCACTCTTCAAGTAACGACGACGTATCGTGTTCGCGCACGTGCCGATCGAACATGTCGTGCAAATTCAACACGTCTCTGTCCCAGTAAATCCAATCATTCAATAACCGCCGGTAGCCTTGAAACGATTTACTCGTCTCTTTGGGCTTTGAAAGCACCACAATCTTCGGCACCGCACGCCTCGTTTGCGCCAAAGCACCGTGCCGAGGCTTGGCTCTCGGCTCACGCGAATTCGTCGTCGTCGGCGGCGGCGGCGGCGCCTTTTCCGCCGGCGGCGCGAGCCTTTTGACGCCCACGAGTGCGTCGGGATACACTTCGCGCAACACTTTCTCCACCGCCACCGCGCGGTCGCCCGCGACTTCGATAGTGTCGTGTGCCGTGCGCGTGCCGCCCGTGCCGAGTTTCTTTTTCAGCGCGCTCAAGAGCGCGTTGACGCCTTCGCCGCTCACGTTCGTCAGAATGGTCACTTTTTTGCCCATGGGTCGCTTTGCGACGCTAATGGCGAACGAGCCTTTCTTCGTACCGCGTACGGTAAGCGCCATGATGACCCGTGCGCGTTTAGCGACGACGTTTACGATCGTGAGACATGGCGCGCGAGAGCGAGACTGAGGCGAAGGCGCGGGCGAGACGATGGAGGTGTCAATCAACAAGTCAGTAGAAATGAATACAAAGCGCTATACCGACACCAGTACCGGTAAAACCTAAAGATACTATGCACAAATATGTATGTGAATGCCTGTCTATGTCTGTTGTTCTAATCTGACGAGCCTTGTCTCGCCGCTCGTCGCCGCATGGAGCTCGCGAGCTCCGCCTTGCGTAAACGAATCGCCGTAGGCGTGACTTCGATGAGTTCGTCACTTTGCACGTAACCAATAGCCTCCTCAAGATTAATTACTTTTGGAGGCGCAAGACGGATGGTTTCGTCGTTGCCCGAAGCACGAATATTGGTGAGCTTTTTTTCCTTCGTTGGGTTGACTTCCAAATCGTTCTCGCGACTGTGTTCGCCAATAATCATCCCGGCGTACACCTCAGCTTGCGGTCCGATGAATAAAGTCCCGCGAGGCTCTAGCGCACCTAGCGCATAAGTTGTCGCGACGCCGCTCGTGGTACTGATTAACATACCTTTACGAACCTTTTCCATCGGCCCACGCGATGGGCCGTAAGAGTGAAACGCGCGCTGCATCAATCCAGTGCCCCGCGTATTGTTGATAAACTCTTGACGAAATCCAATGAGCCCACGAGATGGCGCCAGGAACACCAAACGCGTTCGACCGCCGTCGCCTGCGTTCGGTTGCATGTCTATCATCTCCCCCTTGCGGTGCGACACGGCTTCAATAATCGCGCCGACATCCACGTCGTCAACTTCTACGACGACTTCTTCAAGCGGCTCAGTCTTGCGCCCTTGCTCATCAACGCCATAAATCACGGCTGGTGGAGAAACCGACAACTCGAATCCCTCACGACGCATGGTTTCGATGAGGACACCGAGATGAAGCTCTCCGCGGCCTTGCACTTCGATTCTCTCGTCGCTCCCGCCTTTGATGCGCAACGCCACATCCGTCTCTGCTTCCGCCTTGAGCCGCGCCTCGATTTGTCTTCCCGTGAGCTGCTTTCCTTCTTTGCCACTGAGGGCAGAGTCGTTGACCCCAAACGTCATGCTCAACGTCGGCGGATCAATCGGCGTCGACTCAAGAGGCTCCGTGACGTCCACCGAGCACAACGTATCCGTCACTGTCGCCTCGCCCAAACCGGCAATCGTCACAATGTCCCCACTCACACACTCATCAATCGCCACGCGTGTCAAGCTCTTCGAGGTGAAAATCTTCGACACTCGCCCAACTTCGCGCACTTCCCCGGATTGTCGCTTCAAAGCGTGCACCCTGTCGCCGACTTTACAAGACCCGTTCACCACGCGTCCCGTCACCACGCGCCCAAGAAATGGATCCCGATCAATCATGCTCACAAGCATCGAAAAGGGCTCATTCACCTCACCACTCGGCGCCGGCACGTGCTCGACGAGTAACTTTAACAGCGCTTCCATGCTTCCGCTTCCTTCGCGCACTTGTTTCTGGCACTCCTCCAGCGACGCGCTCGACGCCCCAGCTCGAGCGCTCGCATACGCCACCGGAAAATCCAACTGCTCGTCATCCGCCCCGAGCGAAGCAAATAAATCAAACAACTGGCTCTCCACCGCATCGCACCCCGCTTTTGTCACCCCATCGCGATCGACTTTATTAATCACCACCACCGGCTTCAAGCCCTTCTTTAGCGCCTTTCCGAGCACAAACTTTGTCTGCGCCATCGCGCCTTCGCTCGCATCGACCAAGAGCACGCACCCATCCACCATATCAAGCGCGCGTTCGACTTCACCGCCGAAATCCGCGTGCCCCGGAGTGTCCACGGCGTTGATGCGCGTCGCCCCGTACGCAAAGGTTGTATACTTTGCTTGAATGGTGATGCCGCGTTCGCGTTCGAGCGACTTACTATCCATCGCTCGCTCCGCCGCGGGCGACGACGACGAGCGCTCGGTATCATTCGCCATCAGTCGGTCCATGAGCGTGGTCTTGCCGTGATCGACGTGCGCGATGACGGCGACGTTTCGCGTGTTTGAGCTCGCGGCGGCGGTCGCCATCTTACGCACCGTTGCCGCCGCCGCCGCCGTCACCGCCGACGCGTTCGGCGCGCAGGCGCGCACGGCGCGCGGGAATAACGACGTCGCGTCGCGCACCGCGATGGCGCGCGCGACCGCGGCGGCCGCGCGGCGTGGCACCGACATCTTGAGATGTCGAAGCGCTGGTGAGTGGCGTCACAGCGCGACGATGGAACGCGCGTCGGCGTCGGCGGCGACGTCGACGTCGGCGCTCGAACGCGGCGCCGGAAAGACGACGCACGCGTCGTTCACGTCGTCGATGCCGGCGCTGGATATTTTGCGCGTGTCGCAAGTCGACGCCGGGCGACTCGATGCGGAGCTCGTGGAGACGCTCGGCGCACAGCTCTCGCGCGTGGTGCACGCGTACGACGTCTTGGATGACGCACCGCGCGGGGTGTGGAACATGACGGCGGAGATGCGTTTGGCGCTCGACGTGGGGTTGTTCGCGTGCACGACGGGGATCAATAGGCCGACGCCGGGGCAGGATTTGATGAATTTGCGATTACGGGACGAACGGGCGTGGCGCGCGGCCACGGCGCGCGGCGATGTGGCGGTGAAAACTGGGGTAGAGGGTGAAGGATTGAGCGTGGCGACACGCTTGGTGTATGGTGTGGTGCGATGTGCGGGGAGGTACGCGTGGGGGAAGTGGCAGGAGAAAATGTTGCGCGAGCGGTTTGACGAAGACGAAGGAGACAGTTGGAAGTATCGCGCGTGGCGTCTTTCTCAGACGGCGGAAAATGCGCACGCCGTGGCGAGTTTTGTCAATTTTTGTGTGTTTTTGCGTCACGGTTCGTACCCGACGCTGCTCGACAGGGCTTTGGGTGCTCGATTGGTGTATCAACGGCCGTCGATGGCGCGCGTCGTCGATTTTGAATATCTCAATCAGCAACTCGCCTGGCGCGAGCTTTCAGAGCTCGTTCTATTTACGCTGCCATATTTGTACTCTACGCGATTGCGCTCGTTGTTTGGTGCGCTCACACGACCGATGTCGTCGTCATCATCCGAGTCGACGCAGCCGCGAGGAGGCGTCACCGTGCAAGCGTACGAATGCGTGGCGTGTGGTTGTCGAGAGCCCGTTCACCCATTCGTCGCCGAACCATGCGGACATCCGTATTGTTACTACTGCCTGCGCGCTCGCATGGTTGACCGCACGACGTGTCCGTGTGTTAAATGCTCGCAACCAATTCAAGACATGCGGCGTTTGGTGACGACGACGAAGCGATGAGCGCGCTCGCACGCCGCTATGTAGAGGACACTTAGAAAAACGATAGCACAGTACAAGCACGCGTTTTCGTCGAATTTTAGACACGGCGCACACGCATTCAGTAGTACTGTATTTGTAATTTGGTAAAGTTTAGCGACGAATGCGGGACATGAGAGTTACCAAGAAATGAAAGTCGTACAAATAATCAATCTAGAGAGAAGAGATAAAGTAAAGAATAACGGGTGCATAATTTACGCGCTCACGAGTTCGCGCTCGGCCTCGCCTTCGCGCTCGGAGGATTTCGTCGCCTTGGCGAGCGCCTTTTTCGCCAAGTTGGCCGCGTACTCGCCCGCGGGGTAGTACTCGCGGTGCTCGCTGCCAATCGGCATGCGCGCCTTAGCCTTCCACTCATCCGGCGTGACATACGTACCAAGCACGTGGTCCATGAGCGGGCAGCACACGTTGTAGTTCTTTTCGCCGCTCAACACGTGGTGGCCTTGGTGGTTTTCGTACAAGTACTCGTAGTACTTGCTCGATCGAAGAAACGCGAGCCACATGGATGGAATTCCGTCAGAGATCGGCACTTCGTTAAGACCATGCATAGCGGGGTGGAGAGAGTTCCAAATGCACGCGTGCACGAAAACGGCACCGGCGATGAGGCCAGCCATCGCGAGAGGGCTGTAGCCCATCAACGCGAGCACAGGCACGCACGTCGGCAACATTTGAAGCGTCATCAAACCCGTCACGTCGTACTCAAAAGCCGTACCGCGGTACGTATTATCCTTCAGAACCGCCGCGGGTTTGGAGCTCATCCAAGCGTCATCCGTCTTCAAGCTCATGTCGTCGAGAGTTTCGGCGTGGTGTTCGATGTGACCGCCGCCGCCAATCTTCGGCGCTTCCTTCGCACCCGTGAAAAAGCACCACACCTTCTTCAACGTTTCATTCTTGTTGAATTCCGCGTGTTGATAGTATCTGTGAGTGATGTATTCGTTGATAGACACCAACGCATACATCGTCGGCGCAGCCAAAATGACGCGCGCGGCATCCGCCGTCGCGGGGTCCAGAAACGCGCGAGTCGCAACTTGCGCGCGCTTCGTGGTCGTTCGCGTCGCTTTCAACGCTGTGTGCGGCACGAATTCACAATGTACTCGTCAGTTTCATGGTTCCACGCGCTTCGCGAGCCCACCGCGCGCGGTACGCGGCGAAGAGGCGTAGATAAGATTACTGTCCCGTGACGTCACTTTTGAGCTGGCGGCCGCGACTTTTCGTTCGTTCGTTCGCACGTTCGTCGTCGCTTCGCCGCCGTCGTCGTCGAGATGCGTACCTTTGGTGGAGCCGAATACGCGGGTGGTGTTCATGGTCGTCATGGAGTTCATGGCGAGTGAATGGGTGATGTGCGGTAAAGTGAGGAGACAGTCACCGCGCTGGATTACTTTTTTGTTTTTGGGTTTGCGTTCCGAGCACGCAAAGCGGGTGGAGAGATAATAGTTGAGACGTAAACGTCGCGTGACATTGAAATTTCTAAGATCCTATCTATGTATGAGTAAAAAACGCGAGCTCACACTGAGTCTCACGCGAATGGTTGATTGTTGGTGGTGGTGTTTTGCGCGCGCGCGCGAAACACATAGGGTACATGCGGTACGCGCGTCAAAGACAATAGACTCGTTGTCGAATCATCATCGTCGGTGTCGGCGTCCTCGTTTAACCGATGAGCATCTTGTCGCCTTCCAAGAAAGAGTACTCAGGAACCTCCAAGTTGAGAGGCGCGGGTCCTTTACGAATGCGACCAGACGCGTCGTAGTGCGAACCGTGGCACGGGCAAAACCAACCGTTGAAATCGCCGGCGTTGGCGATGGGAACGCAACCCAAGTGCGTGCACACACCGACAGTGACCAACCATTCGGGGTTTTGCGCGCGCTCAGCGTCCGTTTGCGGATCGCGAAGCGACGCCACATCAACCGCGGCTTCAGCGGCAATTTCCGCGGGCGTACGTCGGCGAATAAACACCGGCTTCCCGCGCCACTTGACCGTCATCGTAGACCCAACCTCAACCTTGCCGAGATCAACTTCCAAGGACGCGAGCGCGAGCACATCCGCAGACGCACTCATGGAGAGCAAAAACTTCAACACCGCGAGGCGCAACGCGCTGGCATAAATCATCCGACCGCCAGTCATGACAAAGTACGTAAACGCGCGCTTGTCCGGATCGCCAACCTTGTCAATCGTGTGATTCGACGTATCGTACTGCACCTGATGCGCCGGCGTCTTCAACGCGCGAGCGATCGCACCGCCATTCACCGATGTCGTCGCGTAATCCGTGCTGTATGCTGTGATAATGATGCAAACACACACACGAGCCGTCCGCGATCCGTCAGTCTCTTTATTTTTTGTGCTCGCGCGACCGCGTCGAATCAAACCCGCGCGCGCGTTCGCGCCCTCGCCGTCGCGCGCGAACGCCGCGCGCGCCATCCGCGCGCGCGAACGCATCACACAAAATCCACGCCATCGCACGTCACGCACCTCGAAACCCACCGACGGCGGCCGCCGCCGCGGTCGTCCCGTGCATCGGCGTCGTCACCGATCGCGCGCTCGAGGCGATCGCGCGCCATGGCGCCGTGCCCGCGGCGCTCTGCGCGCCGCTCGCGGCGGTAAACGCGCATTGCGCGCGCGCGAGGTGTTGGAATAATTTCCCACGCGTGTGCATCGTGGGCGTGAGCGCGAGGCGGGCGTCGGCGCGCGCGTGTGACGTCGACGACGACGACGACCGCGCGAACGTCCCTCGCGCGCGTTGATACATCTAGTGGCGTCATATGAGTCCCTCGAGTCGCTCCTGGTCATGACTCGTGGGTATTCGTGGCGCACATCCTCGAGGACAATCGTCAGAGCGCGCCCGCGATGTCGACGCCGCGCGTGGTGTGGGTCAAGGTGCGCGCGCGTTTAGAATGATGTTCGTTTCGCGTTTCGCGTTTTGCGTTTTGCGCCTCGCGTCTCGCACGCGGCGCGCGGCGCGGCGATGCGCTCGCGCGTCGTGTGTGTGTTTTCAAATGTGATGTGTGCGCGCAAACTGTCAGTTGGACTGACGCGGTGTGTGGGGGGTTTTCGCGCGCACAGTTGAAGGGCTACCCGTTCTGGCCCGCGGAGGTGATTCCGGATGATAGTATTGATGTCGTTCCCGAACACGCGCGTCCGCGGGCGGTGATGGGATCGATACAGGCGCCGTTCGGGGTGCAGTTTTTTGGCACGCGCGAATTCGGACGCGTCGGCGGCAAGGACGTCGCGGTGCGAGAATGGGCGGATGGCATCGCATGTGGGTTCGCGGACAAGGCGAAACAGAAGGGTTTGATTTATGCCATTCAGAACGCACGGGCGTACGTGGACGATGGAGAGATGCGAGAACGTGGCTGGTGGAGTCAACCGCCGGCGCCGCCGACGCCAGAGGCGACGTCAAACGTCGCTTCTGGGAAAAAATCGCGCGGGCGTGGGGCTAAAAATAACGCCACTGGCGCCAAACGGCGTCGTGGTGTCCATGCATCGAGTGATTCGAGCGGTGCAGATGATGATGAGTCGTTGATGACGGATGGAGACGATGCGTTGACTCGCGGAGACGAATTTGTGTTTCCCGCGATTTCAACCGCGTTTACGACGAGCCGAGTCGAATATCAACCACCGTTGAGCGCGCTGTGTGCGGGGAAACCGCCACTGTACGAACGCATTCATCGAAGTGTCTTTGTCAGCGTTCCACCGCCGTCGAGAATGCGCAAAGATGAGTCCACGACGTGTGATTGCGTCGCGCCAGCGGGCGCGTTGACGCACGGCGCGTCTAAAAAAGACGTTCCAAAGACTGGGTGCGGCGCGGAGTGCATGAATAGACAATTACGCTACAGTTGCGATCCTAGAAATTGTCCGTGCGGTGATGCGTGTTCGAACAGACCGCTCGGACAGCTCCCGTGCCCGAAGACGAAGATAACGCGCACACTTCACCGCGGTTGGGGATTGGTGTTGCAAGAACCCGTGGCGGCGGGCGATTTCATCGTCGAGTATGCGGGAGAAATCATCGATGAGCGCGAGTCTGCGGCGCGTTTATTTTACGACAAGCAAATTGGTGAAGACAACTTTTATTTGATGGAGATTTCGAACAACTACGTGATCGATGCCAAGTACAAGGGATCGATCGCGCGCTTCATTAATAGCAGCTGTCATCCAAATTGCGAGACGCAGCGGTGGGTGGACGCGGCGACTGGTGAGACGCGAGTCGGTATATTCGCCATTCAAGACATTCCAAGCGGTACAGAGTTGACGTATGATTACAACTTTGCGCATTTTGGTGATGAGAACGCGACGTCGTTCGTGTGCATGTGCGGACATCCGTTGTGCCGCGGAACGCTCGACGCGTCTAAAAAAGCCGTCAAGAATTTCAATCGCCGACTGAGATTAAAGCTTCCGCTCGGTGGCAAAAAATCCAAAACGCTCGTCTCAAAAGTAGGCGTCATTGTCGATCACGACCAAGTCAAGAACAAGTACAAAGTCAAAATCGACGGCTCGAACGAAGTCGTCTCCGTCTTCTTAGACGACGCCAAACACGGCGTTCCCTTCAAATGGCTCGACCTTAAGGTACAACCATCGAAGAAGGCTCGATGAGCGCATCGCCACGATGCTTTAGAACCAGTAGAACTTATAATATCCACACGCACGAGCATCGCCTCGCATCCGGACAATCGCATTAAACACGTCGCGCGCGACATGAAACCGCCGACGCCCAAACCCTTCGCGTCATCCTCTCATCCTCACAACGCCCACGCCAGGCGTCCGTCTCGCGGCGTCGCACGCACCGTTCCATCGACCATCCCACATCCGATCACACGCGCACGATGGTAGACTACACCCCCGGCGCATCCGTCACCGGCACGCTCGCGACCGGTGGCGAATTTCAAGGCGAAATCTTCGCTTACGACGCATCGACCTCGATGCTCGCCGTCCGCACGCCCGGTGAGATCTCAAACTCGTACGATTTGAAGCTCATCAACGTCACCGATGCCAAGGACGTCAAAGTCGACGCATCCAAGGTGAATGCGATTGGAAAGTTACCAGACATTGATGATCCGCGACGCGAGCGACGCTTTGCCAACGCGTTGAAGCACGCGCGCGTCGCCGCCGATAACATTGGTGAAAACGTCAGCGCCTTGGCGCAGGACGTCTTCGATGCGTTGGCGCGAACATTGCCCTGCCGATGGGACGCCGACGTCATCGTGGTTATGGATGAAGTGAAAGTGAGCGGTCCAAAGTACGACGTCGCGAAAGGGTGCGGCTCCACGCCCGGCGCCGAGGAACGCGTGCAAAAAGTATTAGAGCATGAACGCGCGAAACTTGGGATATGATGGACATGATGTGCGTTTGTGCGTGTGTGTGTGAGTGTGTGTATTAGGGATTAGAACTTTTGTGATATCGCGACCCGCGTGAGGGCGATTGCCAACAAACCGTCGCGTCGCGAGCTCGCGAGCTCAAAACTATCTATACGCTATTACAACGCCTACTACGACTACTCGCGCGCACGCACACGAAACTAACGATTAGTTTTCGTCGGCGCACTCGCCCAACGCACGGGATGTCGACGATATATCCCCCACGCCGGCGCGCTCGCGACGGTTGCCGCCACGCACCCGCTCGCGAACACCGTCAACATCGCCCGATACGACCCGGCGTAATACCCGTACGCGAATCCGGCGCACGTGAACGCCGTCATGACGACCTGCGCGACGCGCTCTGCGAGCCGCTGGCCGGCGTAATCCATCGCCAGTACGGTCGACTCGTTCGACGGGCGCGTAGTGACGTCAACGTCACTCGCGCGCACGGCGATTGAGGCAACCGCGCGACGCGGCGAGCGGCGAGCGGCGCACACGGACGACGCGCACGCACTCCAAGCGGTGACGGCGACGGCGCGCGCGCGCGCGAACGGCGGGAGCGCGACGCGCGCGCCGAACGCACGGAACGCCAAGCGGTGGTTCGTTGTCCTTCGATTGGATTGATTCTGAATGACGCACCTTATGCGCGCGTACGCGCGTCGACGGTGGGCGCAGACGGTGTTCTCGCGTGAAAGCGCGCTGAATTCGTGTGTTCGCGCGCGCGGAGGGCGCGTGCGCGATGGTTTGAGTGGAGGTGCGTGTAAGATTCGATGGCGTTATGGGTGCCTGGCGCGCGCGAACACGACGCAAAAAGAACACAACGACTGACGTGTGTGCCGCCGCATTGACGATACATAGCTTTATATAACACATCTGCAAAATTAGCGACGCCATTGATGGATAAACTGGGCGCTGGGGATATACGACGCGCGCGTGGGTCCAACGCGTTTGTGCGCGGGGCAGAGGGCGACGGCGCGTCGGGCGCGTCGTTCGACTCTGGCTCAAGTACCGGTGGGATCATGGTTAGCGCGGGGCATCCGAGTTCGCACCCGCAGGTACTCGCAGTGCCATTACCTCGTCGGCCGCTCATGCCTGGGATTATCATGCCGGTGAAGATTACGGATGAAAAGTTGATTGCTGAATTGGAGGATATGCGTAACCGGGGGCAGGCGTACGTGGGGGCGTTCTTACAGCGTAGCGATGAAGCCATCGCGGCTATGGCGAAAGGTAGACACGCGGGAGATGACGATGATGTATTTGCTGGGTTGAGTAAGGCGCGCACGACGACGACGATGGGGCTGGATGGAGAAGAGGAGGAGGAGCGCGACCCTGCGGACCACATGCACGACATCGGGACGTTTGCGCAAGTGCATAATATCGTGCGTATTCCGGCGGATTCGAACAACGAAAAGGAAGCAGCGACATTGCTATTACTTGGACATCGCCGCTTGCGCAAGCTCGGGACGATGAAGCGCGATCCTATGGTTGTAAAGGTGGAGCATTTGAAGGATGAAAAGTACGACGCGAACGATGACATCATCAAAGCGACGACCAACGAAGTCGTCGCCACGATCAAAGATTTGCTCAAAACGAACCCTTTGCACAAAGAAACGTTGCAATACTTTGCACAAAACTTTAATGACTTTCAGGATCCACCCAAGCTCGCAGATTTAGGGGCTTCCATGTGCAGCGCTGACGACACGCAGTTGCAGGAAATTCTTGAAGCGCTTTCAGTCAAGGAGCGCTTAGACGCCACTCTCGAGTTGCTCAAGAAAGAGGTTGAGATTGGCAAGCTTCAGGCGGATATTGGTAAAAAGGTCGAAGAAAAGATTTCGGGTGACCAGCGCCGGTATTTTCTGATGGAACAGCTAAAGTCAATTAAGAAGGAGCTTGGCATGGAGCGCGACGATAAAACGGCGCTCATCGAAAAGTTTGAAAAAAGATTTGAGCCCAAGCGAGCGAGCGTACCTGAAGAGACAAAGAAGGTGATTGATGAGGAACTTCAAAAGCTAAGTGGTCTGGAACCATCGTCGAGTGAGTTCAACGTGACGCGAAACTACCTTGAATGGCTCACGTCGTTGCCGTGGGGCATCGTCGGCGACGAAAAGCTGGACATCGCGCATGCGCAAACTGTACTCGATGCGGATCATTATGGCCTCGAAGACGTAAAAGAACGAATTTTGGAGTTCATCGCTGTCGGTCAGTTGATGGGTTCGACGCAAGGGAAGATCATCACCATGGTCGGCCCCCCTGGCGTTGGTAAGACGTCGATTGGGCAATCCATCGCCACCGCGCTCGATCGCAAGTTCTATAGGTTCTCGGTTGGTGGCATGAGTGACGTGGCAGAAATTAAAGGTCATCGTCGAACCTATGTGGGTGCTATGCCCGGGAAGCTGGTGCAGTGCTTGAAAACAACTGGAGTGTGCAACCCTGTCGTGCTCATTGATGAAATCGATAAGCTCGGTCGAGGGTACCAGGGCGATCCGGCGAGCGCATTGCTCGAGCTCTTAGATCCCGAACAGAACGGCACATTCTTAGACCACTACCTCGATGTGCCAGTGGACTTGAGTAAAGTGTTATTCATCTGCACGGCCAACGTGCTGGACACCATTCCAGGGCCCTTGCTCGACCGTATGGAAGTTGTGCGACTGTCAGGATACATTGCTGATGAAAAGGTGCAGATTGCGCGCACGTACTTGGAAAAAACCGCAAAGGAGAAGAGTGGTCTTAAGGACGTGTCAACTAACATAACGGACGAGGCTATGGCAAAGCTTATTGGCGATTACTGCCGTGAAGCCGGCGTGCGTAATTTACAGAAGCACCTCGAAAAGATTTATCGTAAAGTCGCGCTTAAGGTTGCCCGAGCGAAGAGCGAAGGCAAACCAATCGAGTCAATCACCGTCGATGTCGGTGACTTGTTCGATTACGTCGGCCATCCTCCGTTCGCGACGGATAGAATTTACGACGTGACCCCTCCGGGTGTCGTCACTGGCTTGGCCTGGACCGCTATGGGTGGCAGCACGTTGTACATTGAGTGCACGCCAGTCGACGAAGGCGAAGGCAAGGGCGCATTGAAAACCACCGGGCAGCTCGGAGACGTCATGAAGGAATCATCGACGATCGCTCACACCTTTTCGCGACACTTTCTTGAAACGAAAGATCCGGGTAACACGTATTTAGCGAATACGTCTTTGCACATGCACGTGCCCGCCGGCGCAACGCCAAAGGATGGTCCCAGCGCGGGCTGCACCATGATTACGGCGATGATGTCGCTGGCTATGAACAAACCGGTGAAACCAAATTTAGCTATGACTGGTGAAGTGACTCTCACTGGTCGGGTTTTGCCGATCGGGGGCGTAAAGGAGAAGACCATAGCCGCGCGAAGAAGCGGAGTCAAGACGCTAATCTTTCCGGAGGGAAACAAGAAAGACTACGACGAGCTTTCTGAAGACATCCGAGAAGGCTTAGAAGTGTATTTCGTGAGCACATACGAGGAGGTGTACCAGCATGCACTCAATTGGGACGCATGATTATTATTTTAATGTTACAAAACGCAAATTACAACTTGCGACGAATCTCCTCAACCTCTCGCGGGCTGATGAACGTCGTCACGCTCGAATTCGAAATGTCTCGACTCCACTGCTTCAGCTTTGCGCATGTCGGATGTTCAGCTTTTGGTCGATATCGCTCGAAATCTTTCCCCGCTGCCAAAGCATGTTTGCCTGGAATGATGTGCTGCCACCAAAAATCGCTCAGAGACTCGTACATCAACGCCCAGTACTCGCGGTTGCGCTCGACGCGATACACGGCGCATCCTCCGTTGACGGTGTAACAAAACAAATCAACCCATGGACGATCGAATACAGCCATCAAACCTTGGACTTGCGGAATGTAGTACCAAGGCACCGTAGGGTAAGGCTTGGCGGACATTGGTTGGCCTTTATTGAATGGACACTTGACTTCCAACACGCCGCCGGGACCGCCGTCGGTGTCCGCCGCGTTGGTTCCAATCAACCCATCAGGCGACGCCCCAATCCATAGTTCAGCTTCATCCGACGAAAGCAAGTGAAACAACAAGTGCGAAACTTTCTTTTGCGTGAGAGCTTCATAAATTTTAACGGCTTCGTCTTCTCTCGACGACCCCCACTCGGTCGCTTCGTTGCCAGAAAATCCCTCGCGCAAGCCAAGTTTCTCCTCCCAAAGCTCGTTTCTACCTTCCCTCCAGAACCCGATGGCGTTACTGAACGCACTCGCAGTCAATCGACTCGCACGAAGCTGAAACCACGCACCGCTTCCTTGTTCTTGATTGCCTCCGCCCGTGCCCAATACGTCGTCGCCGCTCGAAGAGGCGCCGTCAGCGTTGCGCATTACCGCCTCAACCTCACGCCTTCTAATCTGCCCTTGCTCGAGCGCGTGCCCCCACGCGTCGCCCTCAATTATACTCTGTTTCCCCGCCTTCTTCTGAGACGTCGGCGTCGTCGTCTGCACTGCCTCGATCGCCTCCTCCTCTTCGACGCCTCGAGTAACCGACGTCGCCGTCGTCCCGCCTGCGAGCAACTCCTCCGCCGCCCGTACCACCGCTTCGCGCTCACTCGCCGTCAGCGACGCATACACGCCAAACCTATCCGCACACACGCGTTCCCACTCCGCTTTCTCCGCGCTCGACGACTCAAACGCATCCGATAACCGCGTGAGCTCGCGTTTCGCGAATTCGCTAAACGTCGCCCGTTGCCCGCGCACATCAATCCACCCTTGCTCGCGCTCAAGCTTCAACGCCTTGGCCGCGCGCTCCAATCGCACTCTCGCCACATCACTCACGCTCGCCCGCGCGTCCTCTGGCTGCCGAAGCGCCGACGCGCGCGTCGAAAACGACGCCCAACGCCGCGCCGTGAAAGCGTTTGAATCACGATGCACCGCCCGTGTCAGCGCCTCGCCCGCGCGACGCATCGATCGCATCGCGCGCGGCGCGCTCGAGGACGACGGGGTGAACTCTGCGCGGGACGACGCCGTGCGATGCGCGTGCGTGGTCGCGCGCGGTGTCGCGCGCATGTACGCGGAGCGAGGGGCGCGCTCTGCGGACGCCACACTCAAGTGCGCGCCTCGCCCATGGGCACGCGCGTGACGTTTCGCGACGTGTGCGCGGAGAACGAGCACGAGTTGCGAAAGTTGAATTCGGTGATTTTCCCCGTGCGATACGTGGTGCGTTGAGGCGCGGCGAGGCGCCAGGCGCGAATGATTTGCGAATGATTTGGACTCGATGGGACTGGCTGTCGCGCGGTTCCGGTGACGAGGCTGCGTTCACCGCCGCGCGCGGTGCGTCGGCGCGTGACTGACGAGATGTCGATGATGTGTATCGCCTTTATCATGCAGGATAAGTTTTATGAGGATTGCTCGCGCGCGGGGAAGACGACGCAGTTGGCGTACGCGGATGGCGCCGTCGTCGGCGCTGTGGCGTGTCGGTTGGAGCTCGACCCTCGAGGCGATGGTGCGCGCTTGTATATCATGACGCTCGGCGTCTATGCGGCGTATAGGGATGGAAAAATAGGATCTAGACTGTTGCAGCACGCGTTGAACGAGGCGTCGAGGGATGAGTACATCAAGGATGCGTATTTGCACGTGCAGACGAACAACGAGCAGGCGTTTGCGTTTTACGACCGGTTTGGATTTGTCAAAGGGGAGGTGTTGAAAAACTACTACAAGCGCATAGAGCCACCAGATGCGGTGGTGTTGTCTAGAAACTTGCGAGACTGGGTGATCGAGGATGTAGAGGGCGTCGAGTACCCCACCGCCGCCGACGAATAGCGTCGACGCCGCGTTTGTGGTTGAGCGTCCGAGGTCGTTGAACGTCGACAATTCTAGATTCGTGCCGCGTTCATCAATCGATGTTATATATAGTTCAGGGTCTCATTACATCAACAACTAATCTCGACCACCATCGAGCTGACCACATGACTACGTTGGCTACCTAAAAGGGAATCGCGAGAATCGCTCAAGTTTTTAGTTGTTCTGCGCCGCCGAGCGAAAAAATCCAAAGTCAGTCGACGCGTTCGACGAACACACACGCGCGCGCACGCCGCGCAGAGCTCGCACACAACACACATATCGCACGCAAAGCACATCGCGCACGCCGCGCGAGCATCAACCGCGCACTCACCTTGACGAAACCGATATCCTTGGCGTACTCGCGGAAGCACTGACGGCAAATGTTCAAGTTGTACTTGCGAATGATAGCCCACTGGTTTTCGCAAACGCGGCTGTCGAGTGAAAACGCGCGCACACACACACACAATCGCGTCAGTCAACGCGTTCTACATCACGCGCGCGCGTGCCATCGCAGCATCGCCGCCGTACGTCGTCGCGCGAGGGACGCGCGACCGCGACCCGCAAACCCCAAGCAAAGCCCTAGGGCGCATCCATCCGCCGCTCGCCGCCCGCGCGCCCATCGCGCGCCCGCGCCCTCGCGCGCTCGAAACGCGCGCCGCGCATATCTCTGCCTCAATCCCCGCCCCAGTCGCGCACCGTCGCACCCCGCGTCGACGACGCGACCGCCAAACGCGCGCCCCGCGATCGATCGCGCGCGCCACGCCACATCATTCCATCGTTCCATCATTCCGTCGCCGTCGTCGCGCGCGCGAACGAGCGAACGCGCGTGTACGCACCATCGGCGGGAGCCTTTACCGTATTGCGCCGGGTGCGACGCCCAAACGTCTTGGTGTCCCATGTTTACGTGAGAGTTGCGTGCGTGATTAAGACGGAGGCGACGACGACGACGCGCGCGAGCTGCGGCCCGGGGGTGGACATGTATCACTGTTCTATCGACGAGTCCTGACCGCTGAAGAGTCCCTCGGAGAGTCTGGTGGCGTCACCGAGTCCCCATGCGTGCGGTCGCGATTGGTCGATCGAGGGTTTAGGAGCACGAGGCGAACGGATGTCCCGAGTCGCGCGTCTCGAACGCGTCAGACGTCGCATGGCGCCGGCGACGACGACGCGCGGCGCCGCGCGCGACGCGTCGTCGTCGTGGTTCACGAACGATGCGTGGCGTCGTCCACGCGCGCGAGATGTCGCGAATCATAAAGACGACGACGAGAACGAGAGAGGGGTGTCGATGACGACGATGGATAAAGCGCATCGTCGCGAACGCGGGGTGATTCGCGCCGCGCCGTCGGCGTGGACGTGCCGACGCGCGATGCTCGCGTCGACGTCGGCATCGATGGGTGATGACGCGTCGAGAGCGGTCGTGCGATTCGTCGCCGAGCCGCGCACGGGGTTGAAGATTCCTGAATCCACGCGCTTTGGCGACGCTTTATTGACGCTGCGGGCGAAAGGCGCGCGAATCAAGCGCATCGCCGGTGTCGGCATTAAAGTCTACGCGTGTGGGATATATGTGAATACGCGCGATGTGCGCGAGGCGATGCGTGCGGTGTTTGGCGCGGGGGCGTCGATGGGCGAGATGGCTGAGTCGGAACGCGCGTTTGACGCGTTGCGACGATGCGAACGCGCGGCTCGGCTCGTTTTCGCTCGAGACGTTGGTGGGGATAAAATCGCGGACGCGCTCGCCGAGCGCATTCGACCCGCGCTCGGTGCGAATTCTAAGAGTTTGCACCGATTCGAGGCGCTATTTAACGGCGTGACGTTTCAAAAGGGTGCGTCGCTTGATTTTCACGCCAAAATCGGCGGCGCGCTCGAGACGCGCATCCGCGGCCAGTCAATCGGTGTCATTCATGACCAAGCGTTATGCGATGCCCTATTCGACGCATACCTCGGCACAAAACCCGTGATCCCATCCATCAAAGATGATATGAGAGCGTGGCTAGCGTCCATGGTGTTGTAAAACACAAAATGTCCATTCATCTTCTGCCAGTCAACGCCCGTCGCGTCGCGGCCAATCGTCACACGCATGCGCGCGCCACCATCGCGCCCGACGTCGACGCCATCGCACCGCATCCGTGACGCGTGCACCGATGCACCGATCATCGCTTCCCACGTTGTCGCCCGCCGACGCGCGCGCGTGGCGTCCGATTCGTACGTACGCGCGCTTCGTTGTCCGCGCGCCGTCCCTCGCGCTCCTCGTCTTCGCCGTCGCCATCGTCATCGCCATCGTCGGCATCGTCACGCACGCGCACGTCGCGCTCACGATTGATACGTCGTTGGAATCGTACCGCGCGCGCGGGACGCCGCGGACGACAAAGGCGATCGCCGCTGCGGTGGCTCGACGAGGCGCGCGGCAGCGCGTCGCGACGTCGACAAAATCGCGTCGCACGCTCGCCGTTGACGCGCCGCCACCACCGTCGACGCCACCGACGCCGATTGTTTTGTCGCCACCACCGCCACCGCCGCCCGGGCCGCCGCCGCCGCCGCCGTGGCGCGGATTTCCATCGACGCGATTAACGTCGTCGGCGCTCGATCGAATGATTCTCGGCCTCACGAGTAAATCCGGCGTCGATGGCCACAGCGGTCAAGATGAATTCCACGTCATCGTCAGCGTGAATACCAATGTCGCGAGATCCGATGCCGCGATGCGCGTGATGCGGCAGGCGTGCGTGCTGCGACGGATGATTGAAGCATCAGACGGGTTCGAGCGCGTCGTTCGCGTCATCGACGGTCAACCGGCGCGATGCTTTAGCGTCTTTAACATCGTCGACGCGTACGCGGTGATTGGTTTGAGTGAAATATTCGCGGGCATTCGTGCGTTGAGTGATGCGCGCGCGGACGTGAGCGCGGGGCGATTGGCGTTGATTCGACAGCAATGCGCTTTAGCGGGTCAGTCGACGTCTCGAGCCGTGGCTGTTGCGGCGCACGGCGTCATGTGCGACGCGCTCGGCGACACGTGCGGGCGCGCGATGTGCGCAGACGTGGACGCTCGATGCATGATTGGTAATGCCGTGGGGATGTGCGATTTCATGAACGCCGTGGCGGTGACGACGGAGGATTTGGTGTCTGTCGCGCGAATGCCCGTTCGGCTCGACGACGTCGCGGATGGGTGCCGCGACACGGACGTCGTGGACGCCGCGCGAGGCATTCGTACGCTCATCGCGTGGTCTGCATGGGCGCCGTTGGAGGCAATGGGCGTGGGGTTGTTTGGGATACTGCTCAACGATGCGTTCGTGAATGAAGAGTCGAGCGACGCGACGAGCGTACGGCTGGTGTTTCGTCTGCGGTCCGACGGCGAAGACGCCGCGGAATGGGTCACATCCATTGGCCGCACGGTGGTTGAGCATTTTAACGACGATGTATCTATGCGCAACGCCGGCGCGAGCGCGACGTGGCGGCATTATAAAGCCTATGATGCGCTCGTGGACGAACAGCTCGCGTCGGATTGCATGTGGGCGGTCGGCGCGTTGACGTTGACGACCGCGCTCGTGCTGGCGTACGCGAAATCGACGCTCGTTGCGCTCGGTGCGGCCGTTTCGATCATCGGTGCGACGATACTCACGCATGCGACGTATTATTTCATCTATACTCGAGAATGGTTTGGCGTCATACACATTGCGGGTGTGTTTATATCCGTCGGCATCGCGGCGGATGACGTCTTCGTCATCGTCGCCGCCTGGCGAGCCGCGAGCGCGACGTCCAAATCCCGCGACTTACATGACGTTCCCGACGATTCCGCATTGGAGGACATCATGACGTCGTGCCTCTCACATTCGACATTCAGCATTGGCATCACGTCGTGCACCACCGCGGTGGCATTTGCGAGCAACATCTTTAGCAAGATCGTCCCGTTAAAGCTCTTCGCGATGTACATGGCGACGCAAATCGTGTACTTACTCGCGGTGACGATACTTGTCATTCCGAGCGTGTTGGTGATCATCGCCAAGGTTCAGCGTCGCGTGAGGGCAAGGAATCGCGTCGCAGATGCACCGACGACGCTGGACGAGCCGCCGCATCGTCGAGCGCCTCGAACGCAGCGCTCGGCGACGATTGATTTAGGCGACGTGGGGACGCTCGAACGCTTCTTCACGCATCGACGCGCGTTGAGCGTGTTCGATCCGTTTCCACCCGTCGTGCTCGAGCGTCTCGGTCACGAAGTGCACCCGTTGATTGATGAATGGATCGATGCGTCGTCTTCGGCGCCGGCGTTGAGTGCGCGCTCGCGACCGGGACGGCGAAATGTACTCGAGCGATGCTTTGCGTGCGCCATTCGATGGCGTCGGCTCATCGTCGCGTTGAGCGTCGCCGGCGTCGCGGTCGCCGCCGCGCTCGCCTCGCGCGCCAACATCAATGGGCATGACACGCTGTCTCTCTGGCCGAAATCTCACGCGGTGTATAAGTTCACAACGGCGGCGAGGAGTTTCAATTCATCGCGATACGAAGACGCGGTGCGAGTGGAATTTACGTTTGGCGTCGACGTCAAACGCTCCGCGGCGGTGGCGAATACGGATAAGCAACTCCATTACGACGGCGATCCAGTGTGGCTCGACGTCCCCGGCGCGTCGTATGATTTCGCCAATCCACGTTCGCAGGTGTTCTTGCTTGAGTTGTGCGACGCGCTCAAGTCGAGCGACATGGTTCCATACGTGCGCTCTAACGCGTCGGTAAATTGTTGGATTTCCGACGTCGACGCGTGGATTCGAGGCGGCGGTTTCGGCGGCGCGCATCGCACGGGATTGCCGTTGCCCATTGACGAATTTCGCGACGTGTTCGGGGCGTACATGCGAGAGGTGAATAGGTACTCAATTATTGGATTTAAGGATGAATGTGCGGACGCATGCGTGGCGTACTCGGCGGTGAGCGTCGTGACGACGACGAACAGAGAAGGCAACGCGCTCGATGTCAAACATGCGCACGATTTCTGGTCGTCTTGGTTCGCGGCGCGGATCGCCGATGGGCCACCTGAAACCATCGGTGCGTTCCAATCGAGTGATAGTTGGGTGCTGCTGGATACGGTTTCGGAATTAAAAGGAGGCGCGTTGCTCACGGTGGCGTATTCAATGGTAATGGCGCTTTGCATTTTGCTCTTGTGCACGGGTAACTTGCGATGCGCCTTGTTAGCTACGTGGTGCATCGCGTCCGTCGTGATGTACTTTGGCGCGTTCATGTACCTCCGAGGATGGTCGCTTGGGATCATCGAGGCTATTTGCGTGCAAATTTTGGTTGGATTGGCCATCGATCCGATTTCGCACATGACGCTGTGTTACGTGGCGACGCGTCGAACCGCGATGACCAAAGATGAACGCACGCTTTCGGCGCTACAAGCTGTCGGCGGTGCGATAACTGCCGGGTGTGTATCAACCGTAGCTGCCGCGTCGTGCTTGCTCGGCGCGACGATTGTATTCTTCACGAAATTTGCCACGTTTATCGTATTGACGTTGTCGGCGAGCTACGTGCAAGCCGTCGTCGTGCTGCCCATGTTGCTATCCATTTTTGGCCCGCAGTTCCGCAGTCCCATCCCTGCGTGAGTGATTCGTCGTGCTGCCCATGTTGCTATCCATTTTTTGGCCCGCAGTTCCGCAGTCCCATCCTTGCGTGAGTGACTTTTTATGATGTTGACGGCGATTGTTTGCCGTGACTCGCGTCGAACTGGTATGATATGCTGTGATATGAATGTAATGAAAGTTAAACATGAACGCTCGGACGCACTTTTTGCGAGAAGAGCGCCGGCGCGAGCGCCAAACGTCACACATCGTCGCCTGCCAGTGTGAAACTACGCGCGCAACATGACGTCACTGCAGACACAAATTGAAGCGTTCGCGTTTCGTTCGCTACTGGCGCACTTGCGAACGCGCACGGACGTTCAAAATATTGACGTCATGAACTTGGCTGGTTTCTGCCGCAACTGTCTCGCAAAGTGGACGCTTTTGGGCGCGCAAAAGGTTGGATACAGCATGACCTACGACGATGCGTGCGAGTACGTATACGGAGAGCCATACGCGACGTGGAAGACAAAGCATCAGGCGAAAGCGACGCCAGAGCAGCTAGAAGCCTTCGCCGCCGGCGCTGCGGGACACGCAAAGCACGAAGCGTTGGACATGGACAAGGCTAATTCGCACACCTCGACGACGACTGCGGGCGTTGGGTTGCAGCCTGTCGCCGTTGACGGTCTATCCGAGGTGTGCTGCACACCAGCTGACGAGTTGCTGGGGGATGGCGCTTGCGCCGTTGGCGGTGGTTTTAGAGCCGCCCGCGTCGGCGGCTCCTCGACGCGCGTAGGTATCTTGACGGTTTCAGATCGCGCCTCCGCAGGCATGTACGCGGATGAAAGCGGGCCTACTATCGAGCGCGTAGTGCGCGAGTACGCCTTAGCGTCGGGCGCTTTTGATATTTCTGAAGTTTCGACGGCGCTCGTCCCCGATGACGAAGTCGTCATCGAGCGAGCCCTCGTCGATTTAACCTCTCGATGCGATATCGTTTTCACCACCGGCGGCACGGGATGCGCACCACGGGATGTCACCCCAGAAGCAACCACGCGCGTGCTCGCGCGAGAAATCCCTGGATTACCGGAGGCAATTCGCGCCGCGACCGCCGTGGCTGAGCCGCACGCGCTCCTCTCCCGCGCCGTCGCCGGCATGGCCCATTCCGGCGCTTTCGTCTTAAACCTCCCCGGACGCCCGCACGCGTGTCGACAAAACTTATCTATCGCGTTGCCATTGATTTCACACTTACTCGCCACGATGAGGGAATAGCTTAGCTCACATGTGTAACTCCAGACGTCGATTTCGGCGCCACCGCTCAAGTTTGAGCTCAACACCATCGCCCCGCGCCATTACGCGATGTGGAGCCGAACCGCCCGCGCGGCGTCGCGCGCGGTGGACACGCGCGCGAGTACGAGCGCAAATGAGCGCACGCCGATGGTCTCTGCGCCAGCCACGGCGCCGTCGACGGCTGGCGAGCCGGCAACGTCCGCGGCGGCAGTCATAGACGTGGTGCGCGATCGCAGCCTCGAACGCGCACCCGAGGCGTCGCGCGCACCCGAAGACGATTGGATGACGACACGCGCGCGCGTAGCTCGAGCAAACTTTCCGCACCTGCTTCCCGGCGCGCTGGCGCTGTGCGCGTGCGCGCTCGTGCTCTTTATCGGGTCGACGTTTGTTGAACACCCAATTTGGGTCTTCGAGCACCAGTCGCGTTCGGCGGCGATGCGCGATGGGGACTCTTCTGGCGTCATGAAATGTCACGTGAATAGCGAGGTGACTGGTAATGAGGTGTGCATGCCGTCGTATGCGGTGATAGGAAGCCAAGTGGGTGGGGTGAACTCGTTGAAGACGTTGATGTCGCAGCACGACATGATTGGCTCGACGCAAAAGACGTTGCATTTTTTCAACCCAGTGTACGGCGCCGCGCAAGGGGTCCAGATGTGTGATCCGCCAAAGCCGTTATTAAAGGCGTATTTCTCCGCCGTCGTCGCGAACGAGGCGGATGACAATACCTTTAAGCGCGACGGGGAACCTTTTGAACGAGAAGAAGGCGACGTCGTGACTGGCGACTGGAGCGATACGTACTTCAACTGCGAGTGCTGCGCATCGACGATGAAATCACTGATGCCGAATTTAAGACCAATTGTGGTGTTACGCGATCCAGTGGGGCGGGCGATGGCGAGATACGTTGAAGAGAACCATCCGCACGGGACGCCGATGGAGGCGGGCGGGTTGAGCGCGTGCGCGTTCAAGGATAACGATTATTCGTGGGCGGACACGGCGTCGAAGACCAAAACGTTTTTAGAAGAGTGCCTTTCTGAGGCTGATGGCAGCGATGCGAACACCATCGCGCGCGAGTGTTTGGATTTCCACTCGTTCTTAGGTTGGAGCATGTACGCCGAGTACTTGGACATTTGGCTCAAGGAATTCCCAGACATGCTCGTGTTGTACGCGGATGACATCGAAGAGAACCCAGCCGAAGTTGCCGCCGCGGTTGAAGAATATCTCGGTCTTCCTCCGAAGGATGGCGAGTATATCACGACGTCCGTCGCATCGAGTGACGACGCTGGTCTTCGATCCATCGCCTTTGATTCGCAAGACTCTCTCTTAGAGAACAAGGGTGACGTCCACGCCACCGAAAACCTGGTGAAAATGTTCGAGCCGCACGTCAAACGTTTACACGACATGGCTAATAACGGTCAAATCCCTCCGTTGCCGTACAAGTGGTTGCGACGATACTCAATTCCAGTACGTCACGAAATTGATCTCAAGAGGAAAGGCGGCGCCCGCAAATTGCTCGGCGAAGTGAATGATGATTTTATCAGCACCATCGTCGACGACTTGAATCGTGTCAATGAAGAGTTTGAAAAATCCGTTGCTAGCAAAGAGGCGGCTGACAAGCAAGCTACTGAATCCGCGTCCGCGAAGAATGCTTCTGCGCAGGTTGGGACGGATGACGACGGTATCATCACTTCTCCCGACGAACTCGTTAGCACTGTGACGGAAGCTAGCGAGCAAACCCTTCAAGGCGCTGAACCGTACGTGGATGTCGATGAGTCGACGACGTCGAAGAAGTCGGCGCGAGGTATTAGTGATATTGTGTACAAATCTGAGGAGCTTCAACGACTTGCCGAGGCGGAGGAATCGGCTAAGAAGGGACCAACGTGGAAATCTGACTCGGTTCGCGGTAGATTTTACTCAGACTTGTATGTTAAGATGGATGAGGGCCTCAGGGACGAGCTCAAGGGGAAGATTTTCGTTCCAGTCACGGTGCCGTACTTGTTTCAATTCGCAAACGAGTTCAAGAGTAACCGCGTCTGGATGGACATCGTCGGCATTAGCAAAGCTGAGCAAGAGCGCGTATATCATGAGCTTTGGCGCGAAGATTGCACGCACGCTCAGCAATGGTCTGCTGAAGACGGGTGCTGCGGCTTATCGTGCTGCTTTGTCGGAGGCCATAGGCAAGAACACGTAGGACTTCGTGGTTAAGGATGCTTTGCGATTTGGATGACGACACTTTGCTCCAACCAAACTGTTGTAATTTTAATTCTTCTTCTACGAGTCGTAACTTACATTTTCTAGATTAACACTGGTGTTAGACGCTTGACTTCGGCTGCGACGTGACTTTCGCTCGGAGTTTCCGGCATCTCTGCGAATTCGAGCAGTCGCCCGGTGCGCGTCGACGGCACGACTTCAAAGCTCTCCTGCGATTCAAGAATAGCCTTCTTATTCGCCATATACTCCTCACGCGTCAACGCGTTGGCGGTGAAAAAATCGCGGTCGAGAGCGAGGTCTAACCCTCCCAACCACACCGCCTTGATGGGCTCGTCTAGCCTTCGAACACGAATCATGTTTCTCTGTGAGACGAGTGCGCGCAATTCGCGTTCAAATCGTTCAACAAAGTTTGGAAACAACGTGCATCCTCCAACCAAAATAACGTCTAAGTAGCACAACGCACGTTCAGCGTCGTTCAAATCATCAATTTCTACTGCCTGAACGACGAGCTCAGGTACGCCGCACTGTGTTGAACCAATGTCACTAGGCCTAAACAACGTCTCAGGCACCATAAAGCGTTCGTTTGTGAGCGTCAGAAATTGGTGCTCCACCTCGGTGGGTTTGACAAATTTCGGTTTCTTCGGCGCTGGTGCCTTCTTCTTCTTTTTCGGACCTTTGGCGCCAAAGTCTTCGTCATCTTCGTCGTCATCGTCGTCATCATCGTCGTCGTCGTCATCGCCTTCACCTTTTTTTGCCGTCTCGGCGTTGTCCTCGCGGACAAAGCCACGCAACACGTGGATTCCGTCTGGCAACACATATTCCTTCGTCACTTCGTTCCCTTTCTTCACTTTGCATTTGGCCAGCTCGGCCATTGCATCGTCGGCGACGTAACACAGTTTCTCTTTGACGTCCTCAATCACCACGCTCTCATCCATCATGTTCCATTGCCTATAGGACACCAACTCCTTCAAATAATTTGTCAACGACTTGCCTCCTAAATTTAATCTTCTCACCCCGCGGGCGACGGTTTTCCCATCAAGAATAGGCGTCGCATGCGCGAATGAAAATCCACAGTCGACGACGACGCCGCATCGCGCCGTAGTATTCACATCCAGCGCGCGAGATTGATCCGCGGCGTCCGCGTATCGTTTCGCCAACATCGCCGGCGTCGCCACGACGACGCTTTTAAACCCAAACTCTTCGAAAACCATCGCATCCAACGCGCTCTGGATCTTCGGCAGCGCAAACGGTGCCTCAGTGATAACCAAATCACACGTCTGTGTATCAACACCGAGCACGTCATAGAACACGCGCGCGAGCACGTCTCGTTCGAGCTCCCAGTTCACGACGTACCCTCGATCCACCGGTCGACGCACGCTCAACCCATTGATATCCGTCACGCCCAAAATCTCATCCGCAACAACGTTCACGGTGAGTGACCCCGCTTTCGCGCGCGCAACGCCGTGCGGAACCACGACCGCGGCGTCGGCGCCGTCTTCCGCGATGCCACATTTAATAGACCCACCACCCGCATCGAGCACCACCGTGACGTCCGTTCTCGCGCCCGGACGCGCGTGCGCCGACGCCGCGGTGCGTTCTCGCTTCACCACCGCACCGCCACCCTTCGCGGCGTTCCCTTTGCCCTTGCCCTTGCCCTTGCCCTTGCCCGTCGTCGCGGTACCCATGACGACAAACAATGAGGTCGTTGTTCGCCGCGGCACTGTGCGCCGCGCCGCGTCCATGTCGCGCGACGCTTCGGAGTCGGTGTCGGACGATGACGCATCGACGTCGGCGCCGAGTGCGCGAGACCTCTACGCCGCGCTCGGCGTGCGACGGGACGCGTCGGCGGAGGATATAAAGCGCGCGTATCGCGCCAAGGCGAGTGCGATTCATCCGGATAAAGTGTCGAGCGGCGCTGAGGACGCGACGAGCGTGCGGGAGGCGGCGCAACGCGCGTTCGCGACGGTGAGTGAGGCGTATGAGATATTGAGCGATAGTGAGCGACGGGGGGTGTATGATGTGTACGGGATTGACGGCGCGAGAGCTGGGCGCGAGTTGGGCGCGCGAGGCAAGACGGTGGAGGAGCTACGCGTCGAATTCGCGCGCCAGCAAGCGAAGGAGGCAAAGGAGGCGGCTGAGGCCAAGTTGAACTTTAATGGGACGTATATATTTGGGTTTAGTGCGGCGCATTTAGTGGAGGAGGAGATACGACGGAGGCGCGCGCGGTATACGGCGAACCCGGGTTTGGATTTGACGAGCGTTTCATTATCAAATTCGATGGAGATTCCGCTGAGTGATGAGGATGTGGCGTATTTTGTCACACAAGGGTCGATGCGCGGTGGTCGAGGTGGCGGGAACTTCATCTTAGGATGGCGTCGGGCGGTTTCGCCGCTGACGTCTGTCGACGTGAGCGCGCAAACTGGATTGACGAGCGCGGCGACGGCGACGATTACGAGACAGCTCACGACGCATACGAGCGGTGCGATTTCGTATAATTATATCGCGCAGCAAGGCTTGGGGTTGAATCTGATGTTGGAACGCCAACTGTTTCCGCAAACGCGCGGACACTTGTCTTGGAATGTTGGTCCAATCGGGTCGATGTCCACCGGCGCTTCGCACGCATTCGGTAAGAACGCCGTGAAGTGCGACTTGACTGTAGGCTTGGCGGCGACTGGTATCGCTGGAAGCTACGTGCGTCAGGTCAGTAACACGCATGTGTATAGAGCCGCGGTGAAGGCTGGGACGACTGGCATGGAGATGGAGGTTGGAACGACAAACCAAGTGGACGAAGACACGGCGCTCGGTTTCAGCATCGTCGTTAGCCTTCGAGGTCTCACGCTTAAATTTAGGATGAATCGTCAAGGTCAACGCTTCATCATTCCTGTGTTGTTAACACCACTGGTGAGTTGGCGTAAATCGCTCGTGGCGTTTACGCTACCACCAATCGCACTCATTTTGGTGCGTCGCTTCTTGGTTAGGCCCATAGTGCTTAGCTACGTCCGCAAACGTCAATTAGCGGCGCGAAAGCAAAACAAACGCGCTGTATTGGCAGCCATGCGTGCGGCATTTGATGACGCGAAAGTCATCGAGGCAGCGGCTGATAAAAAAGCTCGCGCCGCGCAAGCACGCGGCGGCCTCGTCATCGAAGCCGCGGTGTTCGGCGCGTTTGATCCCAAACCAAACAAAGTCAAGAATGCACCAATCATTCCTGACTTCAAGCCGTGGGCGCCGCCAGGCGCGAGAGGGTCGACCGCATCCAAAGACGGTGCGCCATCAGCGGCGACACCGCAATCACCGCCGCCCACGACGTTACCTCCGCCTTACGTAGACGTCACCAAGGCAACGCAATTCATGGTGGACGGCGACACGCTCGATTTGTACGAAAACGTCTCCATGTCCGACCTTCTCGGATTTTGTGACCCATGCCCAGGCGAAGACAAGTTCCTTCGCATTCGTTACCGCTATCGACGCTCGCTTCATGAGGTCACAGTGAAGGCTGATACCGTCGTTTCTTTACCATCTTCGGAGCATCGGCTACCCGAGAAATTACAAACGCACGACGCGTCGTAGTTAGACTGCCGATGCATGCGTCGTATGCAATAAAATATGCACCACTCTCGCGCGCACATCGACATATATCGCGTTCCATTCGTCAATGCATTGAAACATCCCCGAAAACGTCGCGCACGACACCATTTCGTCGCCCCACTGTAAAAGCACTTTTTTGGCCTCCAGCCGCCGCCGCCACCGAACGCTCGTGGAAACACACGCCACACCCGTGCGCGCCGCGCCGCGACTCGCGCCATGGGCGTCAAGGGCAATGAACGAAGTAAATTAATCAAGAAGAAAGAGCTGAGCAAGCGTTTGTCGGCGTCGGCGCGCGTCGATGTGGAAATTCAAGAGCTCGAATCGATCATCGAGGACACCAAGCCAGCGAGCGGAGAAAATCCGATGGCGGTCGCGCCACGCAAGTCAAGCGACCGCGCGAGTGATATGTCATTGACTGGAGTACGGAAGTTCGCGCACTTACCCATCAGTACGTCGACGAAGATTGCGTTGAAGGAGTGCAAGTACAAGGAGATGACGGCTATACAGCGCGCGACGTTGCCGCACGCGATTTGCGGACGGGACGTGCTCGGTGCAGCGAAAACCGGCAGTGGGAAGACATTAGCGTACGTCATTCCTCTAATTGAGACGTTGTATCGTAAAAAGTGGGGCAGGCAAGACGGCGTCGGGGGCTTGATTATTTCACCCACGCGGGAGTTGGCCATTCAGATTTTTCAATGCTTAACCAAGGTGGGCGCGCGACACTCGATGTCTGCGGGTTTGCTCATCGGCGGTAAAGACGTGAAAGCCGAAGCGGATCGAGTGGATAGAATGAATATATTAGTTTGCACGCCCGGGCGGTTGTTGCAGCACATGGACGAGACACCGATGTTTGACTGCGTTTCATTGCAAGTGTTGGTGCTCGACGAAGCCGACCGCATGTTAGACTTGGGGTTTTCGAAAACCTTGAATGCTATTCTGCAGAATCTTCCCAAAGATCGCCAGACTTTGTTGTTTAGCGCGACGCAGACGAAGAGTGTGAAAGATTTGGCGCGATTGGGATTGAAAGATCCAGAGTACTTGTCCGTGCACGCCGAAAGCGTGCACTCGACTCCACCAAAGTTGCAACAAATGGTCACCACGTGTGCACTGGAGAAGAAGATGGAGGTACTTTGGTCGTTCATTAAAACGCACTTGACGTCAAAAACGTTAATATTCTTTTCCAGCTGCAAGCAAGTAAAATTTGTGTACGAAATATTCAAACGTATGCGGCCCGGCGTGCCGTTGAGTTGCATTCACGGACGACTGAAACAAGCCCGGAGACAAGGCGTTTTTTACAACTTTTGCAACGCGAAAGAGACAGTATTGTTTGCCACGGATGTCGCAAGTCGAGGGTTAGACTTTCCATCCGTTGACTGGGTGGTTCAGGCCGATTGCCCGGAAGACGTGGCGACGTACATTCACCGCGTCGGTCGCACGGCGAGATACACGGCGGCGGGTAAAGGGTTGCTCATTCTCACACCCGGCGAAGCTGAATTCATGAATGAGCTCGAAAAGGCTAAAGTTCCGCTCAAACCGATTAAACTCAACCCCAAAAAACAGTCGTCGCGCGTGCAAAGTTCGATTCAAGGCTTGCTTTCAAAGGACTCCGATTTGAAGTACCTGTCCCAACGCGCCGTCGTGTGCTACCTTCGGTCGGTGTATTTACAATCAAACAAGAAAGTGTTTGATATTAAGACACTCGACATTGACGCATATTCGTTTTCGATGGGATTACCGAACGCACCGCGTTTGCGATTCTTACAAGGTGCTGGCGGTAAAGATGACGACGACAGCGACGACGCTTCAGACGAAGAACCAAAAAACAGAGCCAAGGAGGAGGACGATAGCGACGACGACGATAGCGAAGACGAGGAGGAGGAGGAGGACGACGATGACGATGACAGTGAAGACGAGAAATCTGAATCGTTACCCGAAATGCCGATGCCAAAAGAGGGCGTTATTCAGCGCAAGGGTGGTGGGCGCTTTGGCTTGGTTGTCGAACACGGCGACGACGACGACGACGAGTTTATGAATGTCAAACGCGCCAACCACCGACTCGGTGACGGCGACGATGCCGAGAGCGATTCAGAGGATGATAAGAAGTACAATGCCGATGAAAAGGCTGCCGAAATTGCGCGAAAGCGTGCGTTGAAGGGTAAATTACGCATCAAGGATAGCGGCCACGGCGCGAATAAGCGCGTCGTATTCGATGAGGAAGGCACGTCGATGGCACCGCTCCAAGCGCTTGGCGTCAAGAGTGGCATAGAAGACGTAAGCGCACCAGGTGAATCGTTGCGTGCCGCTGTTAAGGCAAGATATGCCGACATTGCTGCGGAGCGCAAGGCCGCAGATAGAGCGGATAAAGGTCGTGAAAAAGCGCGTCTCCGTGAAGGCAGGTTGCGCAAGAAGCTCAAGCTTAAAAACGCCGAAGGTTCAGATGACGATGACGGTCCTCAGTACACACTCGGTGGTGGTGACGACGGCTCGATGGATGATGCTTCCGATAGCGGTTTCATGAGTGATTCTGGCGACGACCGCGCACCTGCGCCGCGCAAATCTGGGAAGATTGACCCGGCGGTGGCGGGCATGAAGGCGAACGACGAGCCGCAAACGATCGAAAGTCTCGAGGAGCGCGCGCTTCGCATGCTTGAAGGTGCGTGAGCCAAAGTGTGCGCTCAAATACAGACTGTTACAGTAGTACAGTAGCCATAGATTGATTATGATTAATACGACAACATTCTACGTCGCGGCGGGTACTCGCGTGAACATGGACATTGATTAGTGTTAGTGACGGTTACATTTCATGGATAACATTTAGATCGTAGCAAAAACTGCATTATTGCACGACTGTGGCAAGCAGTTCATTTATTGTTCGAGCATACCGTGGTAGTTTTGCGGTTGGATGATTTCAATGCCTTGCAGCACGGACTGATTATTCATCGTCTGCAAACGTTCGCCGCCGCTCTTCGTCGCCGCCTTGTCCGCCTTGCGTTGGTATTCCTTCTTGAGATTGAGATCGATACCCTTCCACGCTTGAGAAATGCGCTTGGACACTTCTACGTGGTCTAGCGTCGGCTCTTCTTGCTTGAGTCGGAGGCGCAACTCTTCGGCGAAAAGCAAGTAGGCGGTGGGCGGCTTTTTGGGCTTGTTCATCGCCTTTGACGCCGCCTTGACCGCCGGCTTCTTTGCAGTACCATAAACCGGAGGGGTATAGTTGGCCTTGAGCACACGATACTCTTCGAGTTCCTTTAACGCTTGTTTCTTGCACGCATCCTTCTCCTTTGCCGAAGCGCGATTCCACAGCTCCGCCAACCTCTTCGTGACTGATTGCATCTCCACGCGAGTGAACTTGGCGTCTGGCTCAGGATGAATTTGTTTCATCACCGCCTTGCGGTGTTGATCGCAGTAAATCAAATACGCCGTCCGCGCACGCACTGGCTTCGTACCCACCGCTTCGATGACAACGACCCCCTTTGGCTTTTTCTGCGCGCGCGCCAACTTTTTCAATTGATTCGGCTCAAACGCCGCCTTCGCCAACTCATACTTCGCCTTCGCCTCGGCCGCCTTCGCCTTGACCTCCGCCATCTCTTGAGGCGAAATATTATTCCACATATTCGCCAACGCCACCGTCACGAGCTGCATCTCATCTCGCGAAAACTTTCCAGTTTTATTCGGGTGCACCTCCCGCATCACCCGCTGCCGATGCTTCCCGCAAAAGATCAAATACGCCGTCAGCGCCCGTTTCGGCGGTTTCAACGGCGCCCCAGACGACTCATCCTGCTACGCAATATCACACGAACGCGCACACGTGTCCCGTCAGTCAACCACTCCTATTCACCACCCACGCGTACGCGCGTTTAGCGCGGCCGCCTCTGGCGCAAACTAGCCGTTCGCATCCCCCGCACCCACTGTCGCGCCCGTCGCATCGGCGTCGCGCGCGCGCGCGTGGTCACCCACGCACCTTATCGAGCACCGCGCGATGCATCTGCGCGCGCGCGCGAACGCACGAACCCGGACGTCAGTCACGCGTGCACGCACTCGCGTCGGTCGTCGCGTCGTCGCATCGTCGTCCACCGGGGAACACGAACCGCCCACCGGGGCC